>Ga0157370_10002071_pt1 | contig 24560 bp, 20 predicted proteins | sample C35metaG_FD_113463 | JGI IMG/M metagenome (GOLD analysis project Ga0157370, IMG submission 113463) | Corn rhizosphere microbial communities from Kellogg Biological Station, Michigan, USA - C3-5 metaG | ecosystem: Host-associated > Plants > Roots > Rhizosphere > Soil | place: USA: Michigan...
CAAAAGCAGTTGTGACGCTGAAGCGTTGGCCCGCGCCGTGCGCCGCGCCGTAGTGCGTCGCAAGTCCCAGGTAGGCCAAGTCCCAGCCGCATCGATTTCGAGCCGCGTCCTCAATGTTGTCGGAGCCAAGGGCGGATGCGGCACCACCACCATCGCCTCTATCCTAGCGGCCGAATTGCAGCAGCAGACCGGGCAAAAAGTCCTCCTGGCGGATCTCGATCCCAGCGGGGGGCTGGCGCCCTTTCTGATGGGCATTGACTGCAAATATTCCCTGCGGGACGCCGTCGGCAATCTGCAGCGCCTGGATACGAACTGCTGGGAATCCCTGGTTGCCCGGGACGATCCCGGCGGCTTGCACGTGATTGCCTCCAGCAAACTCGACGAACCGGAAATCGACGCGGACAGCCTGCGGGAAGTCCTGGCATTCACGCGAACGCTGTACCCCTGGACGGTCCTCGACCTGGGGCGGCTCAACCATCAATCGCTCAACCTGCTGGGGCCGGAAAGCGAAGTGTTCGTGGTCACGGCGTCTACCATCCCCGCACTGTACACCGCCAAGCGCGCTATTGAGGCTTTGCGCGTCGCCGCGATTGATACCGACCGCATCCGTCTTGTCATAAATCATACTGCGGAAAAACAACTGGTATCCGGCGACGCTCTGAATCAGATGTTTGGAGTTCCGGTATACGCCACTCTCCCGAGCGATCCTTTGGAACTGCATCAGGCGTGCGTTCAAAAACGGCTGCCGGCCGCTAGCAGTCTGCTGCGCAAGGCCATCGCCAGCCTAACCCGCAAAATCACGGGGCTGCCGGAGCACCGCAAAAGCACGCTCACTTCGCTGGTTTCTTTCGCCGAGCGTTTCCGCAAATCCGCCGAAAGCGCCACGGTTTCACAGGGGAGTTAATTGCGATACTCGAGCGCACCACGCCATTCGGAATAACTCTATGGACAAAGGCACACTCATTCTTCTGGTCGATCAAAGCCCCGTGGAGGTCGATTCCATTCGCCGAGTATTGGCGCACCGCGCCAACCACTTCCGTGTGCAGCGAGTCGAGGACGTGCCCACCGCTCTCGCCCGCATTCTGGGCGGCGGCGTCGATATCGTCTTAATCAATCTTCCGGCCTCCGTTGTTCCCGGGGCGGGCTCGAACGGTCTTGATGCGGGTGGCGAACGCCTGCTTCCGTTCCTCGAATTGCGCAATAAAGCTCAGGGCCTACCTGTCGTGGTCCTCTGCGCCTCGGCCGACGAGAGCTTGGCCGAAGCCGCCATCCGTGAGGGCGCTACCGATTTTCTGATCCGCGAAGCCTACGATGTGGATCTTCTTAGAGTGTTGCGGTCGGTGGCCGCCAAAGCCGCCATCCCGACGGCCCCCTTACATGCGGCAGCGTCCAGAAAAGGCGGCCAAGTGCTGGTATTCATGGGCTCCAAAGGTGGGGCTGGTGCGACCACTGTCACCTTAAACGTAGCCGCTGCCTTAGCCCGCGACCACCGCGTCGTTCTCGCCGAGTTCCCCGCGGAAATCGGAGCTCTCGCGCATTACTTCCAACCGCACCGCTCCATACGCGACCTCGGAGATCTGCTTCGCGCGCAAGTTCACCAGGAAACTCAGGCGGAGGCGATCCCGACTGGCGAAGTCGAAGCCTGCCTGTGGCCTTGTAAGAATCTTGCTGGACTAAGAGTGCTGTTTGGATCGCGCAACCCGGAGATCCCGCTCCATCTGAGTCCCGCCAAAGCACACGCCATCCTTGCGGATTTGACCGAGTTGGCGGATTATGTCGTCGTCGATCTGCCGGTGTCGTTGTCGGCGGCGAACCGTGTCGTCATTGAAGGTGCTGCTTTCTTTACCCTGGTGGTTGAGCGGGACTCGCTCGCGGTTGAAGCCGCCAAGCTCGTGCTTCGCGCCGTGGATGGATGGAAAGCCAGCCATACTTCGCGCGGCGTCGTGATCGTGAATCGTTCCCCGCTGGTTTCGCCGCTGCCATTCGCCGAAATCGAGGCCCATCTGGCGATCCCGATTCTGGGTGTGATTCCACCCGCGCCGGACTTGTGCGCGGCAGCGCAGCATGCCCACATCCCCCTGGTTTCGCTCGATGCCGATAGCCTCCCGGCCCTAGCATTCGTAGCCTTGAGCCGGGTGATCGCGCAACAAGTTCCATTACCGCAGTCAAATGCGCTCACGGGTCCGGCGGTGCCTCCCCTGCACACTCCCAGCCATGGCATGTATCGCGTTGGAGTCCGTTAAAACGTGTCCGGCCGAGATGAGTCCGTATCAGTCACGCCACCCGCTGCACGAATTTTGGTCTCGGTACCAGATGATCTTCCAAGGGAAATAGTGGCCCAATTCCTGAAATCCTGCCGCGAAGATCTACCCTTGCTTCAGGCCGCACTGGCCGCGAGCGATTACAGTTGCGCGCGCCGCGTAGGCCATCAGATGAAAGGCACCGGCAACCCTTACGGCTTCCCGGATGTGACCGTCATCGGCAGCGCAATCGAGCAGGCTGCCGCTGACGGCGCGGCAACCGAACTCGCGCGCCAGATCGCATTGCTCGACGCCTACCTAAGAGTCGTCGAGATCTTGCCCGAACCGGCGGCTTCCTAGCTGTTGACGAATTTGCCTACTACACTCACAAACGTGCGAGTGTCGATCGGCTTGGTAATATAGCCGTCGCATCCGGCTGCCCGGGCGATTTCTTCATCCCCTTTGATAGCGGAAGCTGTGAACGCCACAATCGGCACTCCCTGGAGCGATGCATCCCGGCGTAGATGACGAGTCAGCTCCAGCCCGTCCATACCAGGGAGTTGGATATCCATAAGAATCATATCCGGGACGCGCTCCGCGAGAGCCATTAAGGCCTGCTCAGCGCTCTCCGCGGTCCCCACCACAAAGCCTCCTTGCGTCAGCAGAAACTGCGTCAGCTTCAAGTTGGGCAAGCAATCGTCCACCAGCAGTATCAATTTATCGGTCATTATAGGGCCTATTCTCTTTTCATCGGCCATCTCGGAGCACAATAGAGGAAATGAAACGAAATATGGTCGTGCGTGCCCTCGCCTGGCTTGGCCGCCACGAGTTGGCCCTCCTCCTCGCCGTCGGAGGCCTAGCCGCGGGCGTGTTGCTATTCGCCGCGCTCGCCGATGAAGTCATGGAAGGCGGCACCCAAAAGCTGGACCGCACGCTGCTTCTCGCCCTGCGCCACCCCGGCAATCTGCAGCCCATCGGCTCGCCCGCCATCCAGGACGCCGCGCGCGACATTACCGCTCTCGGAGGCGTCACCGTCCTCAGCCTCTTGACCATCGGTGTCAGCATTTTCCTGGTCCTCGACGGCAAGAAACACATGGCGCTCTACGTCTGCGGTTCGGTGCTCAGCGGTCTGCTCGTCGATACCCTCCTCAAAGACCACTTCGACCGCCCCCGTCCGGATCTGGTCCCCTTCACCGTCCACGTATCCAACTCGAGTTTCCCCAGCGGCCATTCGATGTTGTCGGCGATCACCTACTTAGTTCTCGGAGCCCTTCTGGCGCGCTCTCAGGAACGTAAGCTGGTCAAGGCCTATTTTCTGTTGGGAGCGGTCTTCCTCACCATTCTGGTAGGCGTCAGCCGCGTCTATCTCGGCGTCCATTGGCCCACCGATGTGCTTGCCGGCTGGACCGCGGGAGCCGTCTGGGCACTTCTCTGCTGGCTCCTGGCGCGCTGGCTCCAAAGCCGTCATACGCTCGAACGCGAGGCGGAACACTCCACGCCCGCCATTTGAAACGCAGCCGGCCGGCCGTGCCGCCCATCCAAGCCTCGCATTCACTTCACGAAAGTACCCATACCTTCGACGCCCGCTGAAGCATCTATCAGGCGTTTCCTTGGTTACTTGGTGGGAGGAAGATCCTTTTTCCAAACACTGCGCAGCGCGCCGAGTGTAATGGGCAGCGCGCCGGCGAACAGGAAGATCATGTCGCCCACCATTCGAAGCCATTCCAGCTTATGGAAGGTGCCCCCCATCAAAAACGTCAGACGGCGCGCATGCCAGTACCCGTTGTTGATGGAATCCCACAGTTGGATTACACCTCCGGGGAACAAATCCAGAATGACCATCAGCGCCAGGCCTATATTGGCGCCCCAGAAGCCCGCTCTGACGAACTTTTCCGTCCCCTTCCAGACCGTGTCGGATTGCATGGCTCTCAGGCAGAAGACCAGGACCGCCAGGGCCAACATCCCAAAGACTCCAAACAATGCTGCGTGTGCATGATTGGCGGTGAGCGTCGTGCCCACTTCGAAGTAGGACACGATGGGCAGATTGATCAGGAAACCGAAGACTCCCGCGCCGACGAAGTTCCAGACACCCACCGCGATGAGGAAATAGATCGACCACTTCTGACCCGATACCATATCGCCGCCGCGCTCCGACTTCCGCAAATTGATAAAATCCCAAGCGTCCAGAGTCAGCAGCGTTAGCGGCACAACTTCGAGAGCAGAGAAGCACGACGCCAGGCCCATATTCAGCGTTCCCTGACCCGTGAAGTACCAATGGTGGCCGGTGCCGATGATCCCGCCGGTGAGATAAAGGATGGCATCCAGATAGATGAGGCGCGTGGCGGTCCTGGTGCTGACCACGCCCATCTGGTGGAACATAATGGCCACCAGCACCGTCGCGAAAATTTCGAAGAACCCTTCCACCCAAAGATGGATGATCCAGAAACGCCAGTTATCGATCACAGCGAAGTTGGTATCGGGGCCATAGAGCACCGCTGGCAAGTAGAACACCGGAATAGCCACGGCGGCATATAGAAAGAGTGAGGACAACTCGCGCTTGTCAGAGCTCCGCAACGCGGGCTTGAGTGCCCGAAACATCAGAACCAGCCAAAAGATAAGGCCCCCTGCAAGCAAAATCTGCCAGAACCGTCCGAGATCTAAGTATTCCGAACCCTGGTGGCCGAACCAGAACCATAGCTGCCCTAACTTGTTATTGATGCCGAGGGATTCGCCGGCCATGCTTCCCACCACCACCAGCACCAGAGCGCCGAAGAGCGCATATACGCCAGCCTTCTGGTGCCTGGGCTCCTCGCCGCCAACCCACGTCGCCAAAAATAGGCCGCCACCCACCCAGGCTGTCGCGATCCAGAAGATGGCGAGTTGCAAGTGCCAGGTCCGCGCCAGGTTGTAGGGCAGCCAGCGGGCGATGTCATACCCGTAAAAAGCTCCCGTCTCCACCCGATAATGAGCAAGTAGGCCTCCTAGAAATGCTTGCCCCAGAAACAGGAGAGCCACCGTGGCGAAGAACCATCCGGTGGCCCACTGGCTCGGAGTGAGCTTTAAAACAGCGGAAGACACTCTCGTGCTGGATAAGGCCGAGTGCATCATATGGGCACTGGTGCCCTCGCCCTGCCAGCCCAAATAGTCGAACTTGCCGACAACGAAGAGGATCAAACCAATCCCTGACAGGAGCGTGATCAGACTCAAGGCGCTCCACAGGTAAGCTTCCGTCGAAGGACGGTTCCCCACGGCAGGCTCATAGGGCCAGTTGTTGGTGTATGAATAATCTTTGCCGGGGCGATTCGCGGTTGTGGCCCAGGCTGCCCACGCGAAGTAGCCGGTCAGAGCTTTCAGGTCTCCGGGATTGTCGATATAGCGGGCTGGCAGTCCGGGGGCCGCGTCCTTCCTGGTGAAATATTCGCTCCATTCGGGAAGCTGTATGCGGTAGGCTGCTACCTCGCTAGGTGAGAACCGGAGAGTTCGCGAAGCTGGTTCGTAGCGATTTTCCTTGAGCACCGTTATGGCCTGCGCGGATACCGCGCTCTGCTGGTCCGGCGAGAGCTGCGCAAATGGTTTTCCATACTTCCCGCTCGCAATCGTATCCCGCGTGACTTCGCTGAGTCTATGCAAGTACTCCGCGCTATAGTCCTGCCCCAGGTAAGCTCCGTGACCCCACAGGCTGCCGTGCTCCATAAGACCGTACTTGAGGAAGACCTCCTGGCCCTTTTGGATATCGGCCCCACTGAACACCACATCCCCCGCTCCATCCGTGACCTTTTCGGGAATGGGTGGCGCGTTGGTATAGGTAAGAACAGTGACTAAAGTTAGAACCGAGAAGCCACCAATCATTACCAGAATGGCCGAGTGTCTCCACCATGGAGAGAGACTCGTAGTGTCCGTAAGCGCTTCGATCACGATGTGCCTTCTTTCAATTTCTCGCGGTTCCCAGGCCTCCAGTCCTCAATTAACAAGAAGATCATTTGACACTGTTGGCGAACGCCATCAGTGCTTCGTCAGGTCCTGAATTGTGTTATGTCGAGGTCAAGTTTACTATGTAGGACGAGTACCATGCGCGGCTGCCGGCATCCATACCAGGACGCTTTATAAGAAGCGGGACTTCCGCGCGGTTCTGATATCTATGGCGACGGCCGCCCGGCTTAAGGAACATCACTCGACGGAACAATTTCCATACAAGTGCTGAAACGGCATGTGCGGCGCATCGCACAGCCTGGGTGCTTCGATTAAGCATGAGGGCGAATCACTAGATGAATCCGCCTTCCTATTGACCATCTCCTGGCTGGACAACCAGTAACTTTGAGAGCGATGCTCTACCGCTCGGCGCTCTTTGCGCTCATCAACTCGCGCAGCAGCGCTGCCGTCGTCGGATGCGGATCTCCCGTGGCCGCGTCAAACCCCCTGCCGCCGGCTTTCCCCTCAGCCGCGTCGAGCGGCGTGAATCCGCGCTTGTCTTTCATATCCAGCCTCGCGCCATGCTCCGCCAAAAACTTCACCACCTGATCCAGGCCCCACATTGCCGCACCATAGAGCGCCGTGCGCCCAGTGCCGTCGACCGCGTTTACATCCACGCCCGCATCCAGGCATAACTTGATCGACTCAATCGCTTCGGACTCGGTCTTCCGCCGGCCCGTGGTGTCTTCCTCGCGCGTGCCCACACCCGCCGCCGCCATCAGCGGATTGATTCCCGCCCGTGTCGCGAGTTTCGCATCGGCGCCCTTGGCGATCAGCAGCCGCACCACTTCGCTATCGCCCGCCTTGGCCGCGCGCAGCAGCGGAGTCGTGCCCGCCCCGAACATAGTATCGTCGCCGCGGTCGAGCTTGGTGCGGTAGGGTTGTTGCCGCTCCAATTGCACGTTCACGTCAGCCCCGTGCGCAAGCAGCATCTTGATGATGTCCATGCTCGAGAGCTGATTATCGATTTCCTTTGGAGCCGGCCGGTTCGAGACCGGCATGGTGTGAAAATCCACCGCCGCATAGAGTGCCGTGCGCCCGGTCTTATCCGCAGCGTTCACGTTCGCACCCTTATCGATCAGGAATCCCGCCACATCATAATGCCCATTAATCAGCGCCAGCAGCAGCGGACTTACGCCCTCCAGATCGGCAGCATTCACATCCGCGCCCTTCTCAACCAGCGCCTTTGTGCACTCCAGGCACCCCTGCCGCGCAGCAAACAGCAGCGCAGTCAGCGCCCCTTGCGGCATCCACTTCTCGCGAGGCTCCGCCGTCACCTGCCGTTTCCAATCCTGCTGCGCCGAACGCGCATTGACATCTGCGCCGTGCGCCGCCAACTCCGCGACCATCGCCGGGTGCGATTGCGCCGCCGCCCACATCAGCGCCGTCTGCCCGCGCCAGCTTTCCCGTGCATCGACCTTCGCACCGTGCGCCAGCAGCACTTTCGCCGCATCCACGTTACCGGTATGCGCGACCGTCATTAGCGCCGTTTCACCCTCCGGACCGGTAGCGTTCGCATCCGCCCCCGCCTTCAGCAGCTTCTCGATCATTGCCGGGTTCGCGTTCAAGCACGCCAGATACAACGCTGTAATGTCGTACCGGTTCGCAGCTTTGATCTTCGCGCCCGCGCGGAGCAGCCGGTCCACTAATTCCACGTCGTCCTGGCGAACCGCCCACATCAGCGCCGTGGTGCCGTCGGCCTGCGCGAAATTCACGTCGGCGTTCTGCGCGATCAATGCCCGCACCGCCCCCACGTCTTGTTTCTCCACCGCATCGGCCACGCGTGCATCGCCGCCAATCGAAGCCCCGAATACACTTATCGCTGCCAGAGCGAGCCCCAGAATGATTCGCATTCCCTGACCTCTTAGACTTCGGCGAGTCTGCCGGTGCTGTCGCCCAGAGTCTCCTGGTGAATCCCCACCTTGTCCATCGCGGACAGCAGCAGGTTGGTCATGGGGGTGTGGTCTTCGTAGCGCAGGTGCCGCCCGCCCTTGAGCGTCCCCGCCCCGCCGCCCACCAGCAGATTCGGCAACGGGAAATGATTGTGGACGTTGCTGTTGCTCATGTTGCTGCCGTACAGCAGTACCGAGTGATCCAGCAAAGATCCATCGCCATCTGGCGTGCTTTTCAGCTTTTGCAGGAACCGCGCGAATAGCCCGATGTGATAGTGCTGAATCTTGACCAGCTTCTCCAGTTTCTCCGGCTTGTTCTGATGGTGCGAGGTAGCGTGGTGCCCGTCATGGACGCCAACCTGCGGATAGGTTTTATTGCTCTCCTCGCGCGCCACCATGAAGGTGAACACCCGCGTAACATTGGTTTGATATGCCAGCGCCAACAAGTCGTACATCAGATTGATGTGCTCTTCAAACGCGTAAGGAATTCCCACCGGAGCCTCCGGAAGCTCCGCATACGAATCCAACTGCTGTTGCCCGGCCTTCTGGATCCGTCGTTCGATCTCGCGCACGCTTTCGAGATAATCCTTTACCATCGCCTGGTCTTTGGCCCCCAGGATGCGCTGCATGCTGCCCGCATCCTGCGTGATCTGATCCAGAATGCTGCGGTCTTCTTTAATGCGCGCCGCTCGCTCCTCCGGCGACCCACCCGATCCGAACAGCCGCTCAAAAACTTTACGAGGATTGATCTCCATCGGCAGCGGAGTCGTCGGCGTCCGCCAGGACAGCGTATTCATATAGATGCACCCGTAATCGCGGTCGCACGCTCCGATCAGCGCCGAATTATCCTCGGTTGCGAGCTCCAGCGACGGCAACAAACTTTCCTGCCCGATCTGCTGTGCCGCGATCTGATCCGCCGTCACGCCCGCGTAAGCATCCACGCCCTGCGTCGGCTTGGGACGCACTCCGCTCAGCCAAGTTGTCGGACTCAGCGAGTGCACCGCCGTAGTGTCCGCCGCCCGGTGTCCTAGCCCGCTCACTACGTTAACGTAATCGCGCAACGGTTCCAGCGGTTTCAGAATCGGCGAAAACTCAAATCCGGCCCCGTCCGTCGCCGGAGTCCATTGGTTCATGACCGCTCCATGCGGCAAATATACGAAGCCCAGCCGGGGCATCCCCTTCGCCGCCGTCTTCGCCAGGGGAGTCTGCGCCGGCAGCATCGAATCGAGCAGCGGCAACGAGACCGCAACCCCCATCCCCCGCAACAGAGTCCGCCGTGAAAGGTGCTTTTTGGTTATGAACATAGCTAAACCTGCGCTTCCATCATATCCCACCTTGCCGGATGGAGGCGTCCCTCCGGGACGCTATTTCATATCTACTTTTACCACTTGGATAACCAGGCTTTTCGGCACTAGCATTTGATGGGCCAGCTTCGCGGGGATATGGAACACATCGCCCGGAGCCATGGGATGACGCACGCCCCCATTGATAGACTTCCCGCGAATCTCATTTGGCGCGGTGGTTTTACCGTCGACCACGGTTCCCCCCACCACCAGCGTCCCTTCACCCGAGACCACAGTGACGACGTCCACCTGATTCTCGTGCACCTCCACCGCCCCGTCGCCCTCGCGGCGTACGATCAAGAGCCCGTGATTGCCCCAGTTCCCGGCGCGATCGAGTCCCGCTTTATTCGCGTCGAGCTTAGTGGCTTTGGCGCGAGCCTGGATGTCGGAGGCCTTGTACATGGCGAATCCAGCCGGGTCGGCCGCGAAGGCGGCGCCTGTCAGGAGCACAGCAAGAAGAAGCGGCAAGAGTTTCATGCGTCGCATGGTATCAGACGCTGCTCCGCGTTTCAATCGCCGGAGTCTGCATTCATCGTCCGTCTGCGGGCAAAAAATAGTCCGCCTTCCCCATCTGCGCCGGCACGGCCACATCGAAAAACCCGATCATCATCTCCTCCCAACTCTGCTGGCCGTATCGTACCTCCGCCGCCGGATCCGGATTCCGCGGATTGTTCGCGGAGTTGTCGAACCATGCCACCCATTCGAGCCGGGTCCCCTTCTTCAACTCCAGCGGCTGCGCCAGCCGGTAGGAAAGCTGCCAATAAAAATCGTAGTGATCGACCTTCAGCAGCGTCTCCGGCTGCCCGTTGTCGCGAATGCGCGTATATTCAAACCCCTTGCCGCGCAAATGCATGTGCGGAAAAAATCCCAGCAACAGCGCGTCGTTTGGCAGCGTGCCCCACGCGGTTACGCGGTAATCCCGCTCTCCCGGCGGAATCACGAACCGCTCGTTGTCCATCTGAAGCGTCAGCACCGCCTTTTCCGGAGGCGACTTTGCAAACATCAACCCCACGCTCGTACGATCCGCCGTGCGCTTCCCGTTTGGCGTGTAGTGAATCTCGAACACTAGATCGGACCCTGCCTTCACCCGCTTCGCCATCCCTGGCGGCCACACGTCGGGCGAGCTCCCCGGCGCGTACACTGTCAAAATGTCGGATTTAGTCGGCCCGCCCGTCCACGTCGATCCCGGCTCGCGAACGTACACAACGACGTGATGCACTACCGCGCGATTCCCCGGGCGCACTTCTACCCCTTGCACCCAGCGGTCCTCGTGAAACCCCGTGGGAGCCGCGAAATACTGATACTCTACTGCGCCCCGCGCCGGAACATCGAATATACGCGGCATCTCGATGACCTGGTCCGGCACTCCCAGATTCCACCCCGCCGTCCACTCGCGCGCCTTCGGAGCATCTTTCGGATCCCCCTCCGCCGCGCCCGTAGACGCCCATGAGTCCAGCGTTTCGATCTCCGCCGCCGTCAATGACCGGTCGTTTGAAAACTTACCGCAGCACGGATCGGCAAACCACGGCGGCATCTTACGAACGCGTGTCGCCTCGCGAATCGCCTTCGCCCACGGCCGCGCCTGGCGATAGGTAACCAGCGCCATCGGAGCCATCTCCCCCGATCGATGGCATTCCTGGCAGTGATTTTGCAGGATTGGCAGGACGTCGCGATAAAATGTCGGCGCCGCAGCGCCCATCACCGGCATCGCAGCGAAAATCCAAGCCCAACGCACGCCTTAAATTATACGTATCGGCCCCTGGATATGATTGTGGATGCCAGCATGCCTAAGATCCCGTAAAGACAAACGATGCCCGATTTCACATGCAATTATTCACAGCCGCCCAAACCCTTCCCGCACTTTTGGGAGCATACCGTGGGCAGCGGCCATGCCCCGCTGGCGCTGCGGGCGGACTGGCAGGCCCACCTCCTGCGCTGCCACCATGAGCTTGGTTTTCAGCGAGTCCGCTTTCATGCGATTCTTTCCGACGAAATGGGAACGCTGGTACGCGAAGAAGGAAACCTGCTTTATTCATTCTTCAACGCCGATGCGATTATCGACTTTCTCCTATCGATCGGCATGCGGCCTTTCGTCGAACTGTCTTTCATGCCGGCGGCGCTGGCTTCCGGACATGCCACCGTTTTTAGATACCGGGCCAACGTCACCCCGCCGAAGGATTACGAGCACTGGGCCACGCTGATCCACAAATTGATTACCCACTGGATGGAACGTTACGGCGTCTCCGAAGTTCGCACCTGGTTCTTTGAAGTGTGGAATGAGCCGAATCTCAAGGCGTTCTGGACTGGCACCCAAAGTGACTATCTCCGGCTCTACCAATGCACAGTCGCTGCCCTCAAAGGCGTGGATGAATTACTGAAAGTGGGGGGCCCGGCTAGCGCGGACAACCAGTGGATTCCGGATTTCCTCAATTTCTGTAAAAACAACGCGATTCCCGTCGATTTCATCAGTACCCACCACTACCCTACCGACGCGTTTGGCAAGCCGGGAACCGATACCGTCACACAGTTGGAACATGCCCCGCGGAACGTGATGAAGGAACAGGCGAGCAGAGCGCGCGACCAAGCCGCGGGCTTGCCGCTCTACTACACCGAGTGGAATATCTCCTCGAATCCGCGAGATCCAATGCACGACGAACCGTTCGCCGCCCCCTTTATCATCAGAATAGTCATGGAAGCGCGCGGTTTGGTTCAGGGTTACAGTTTTTGGACCTTTAGTGACATTTTCTCGGAGAACTATTTTCCATCGGTCCCATTTCACGGTGGATTCGGGCTCATGAATCTGCACGGAATCGCCAAGCCGGCCTATCGCGCGTTCCAGTTATTGCACGCCTTGGGCAGCGAACTAATGGAGGTCGAAGGACGTCATGCAACAGCCGAGGTATGGGTGGTCCGGAAGGGCAGAACGGCGACGGTGCTAATGACCAACTTTGCCATGCCGCGTCATCCTATTCAAACCGAACTAGTGAAGTTGCGGCTGTCGGGTACCCCCAAGCCGCGTACCGCTTGGATTGAAAGGATTGACCAGGATCACGCGAATCCGCGCCGTCTCTGGCAGTCGCTGGGCGAACCGGAATATCTAAGCCAGTTGCAAGTCGAGCAACTCGGCACCGCATCCGTCTTGCGAAAGGAATCGCAGCCCTGGACGCATGATCAGGGAAATATGGATCTGGCCATTGCGCTGCCGCCGCAAAGCGTCGCTGCTGTCACGATTGAATTCGTCTGATCGTCAACTTGCCATCATGAAAGAGCCCCTGACGAACCAAGTGCTGCCTAATTCGCATCCGCAGACTACGGATTCGGAGATGCTGGACCGCCTCCGGAAGGCGACGTTTGAGTATTTTCGCAATGAAATCAACCCTCAAAATGGTTTGGTAGCAGATAAGACTCAGCCGGGATCGCCGTCGAGTATCGCGGCGGTGGGATTGGGGCTTAGCGTCTACCCGGTGGCTGTCGAACGCGGCTTGCTTTCACGAGCGGAAGCGGTTGACCGGACCCTGAGGGTGCTGAGGTTCTTTCATTTGAGCCAGCAAGGTCCGGAGCCGGATGCCACCGGATACAAAGGCTTCTATTACCACTTTCTTTACATGAACACAGGGCGCCGGGCCCTGCAATGCGAACTATCGACGATTGATACCGCTATCCTCATGGCCGGTATTCTGATGGCGGCCGCTTATTTCACGGAGAGCAGTGCGTTTGAAAGCGAAATACGCGAACTCGCCGACGCTCTTTATCGCCGCGTGGATTGGCAATGGGCTTTAAATGGCAGTGCAACGATTTGTCATGGCTGGAAGCCGGAGTCAGGATTTTTGCCCTACCGATGGGACACCGGTTATAGCGAAGCGATGATTCTCTACGTCCTGGCCTTAGGATCGCCGACGTTTCCGATCGGTTCTGAAGGTTACCGAGCATGGATCTCCACTTTTGAATGGAAGAAACTCTACGACATAGAACATCTCTATGCGGGGCCGTTGTTCATTCATCAGATGTCTCATCTGTGGCTGGATTTTCGTGGAATACACGACGACTTCAACAGAAAGATGGGAATCGATTATTTCGAGAACAGCCGCCGGGCCACGCACGTTCAACGGCAGTATGGAATCGATAATCCCTTGGGGTTTGCCCACTATCACAAGTTCGGCTGGGGACTGACCGCGAGCGACGGTCCGGGGCCCGCGGTGCTCGAGGTGAACGGTGTCCGCAGAGCATTTTACGATTACGTGGCACGGGGCGCGCCGTTTGGTCCGGATGACGGCACCATTTCACCCTGGGCGGTAGTGACCTCTCTTCCCTTCGCACCCGAGATCGTGATCGGCACCATCCGTCACGCTATCGAGCGGCTTGGTTTGCAGGGGTGCAGCTTGTATGGATTTGACGCTAGCTTTAACGCAACTTATCCCCAGACGGGGAGGAATCCGCACGGCTGGGTGTCCCCTTGGATTTTCGGTTTGAATCAGGGTCCTATTATTTTAATGATTGAAAACTTCCAATCGGAGTTTGTCTGGAAAACGGTTCGAACGTGCTCTTATATGGCCGAGGGCCTTCGCCGGGCAGGCTTTCGCGACGGTTGGCTTGACCATTGACCCCATCCATGCGCCCGTCAGCTCGAGCACCGCACGCGCCTTAGATGCCTGGACGCACTGCGTGCGAATTAGTGCGTGATGAGACGCTTTACGACGAAACTAACAGCCGGAGACTAAGGCTTTCGCGCATTCCCCGCATCCCGCTCCGTGAATCGAAGGGGTACCCAGAGGACACATTCTGTCACTTTTTTCTATACTCGCCAGCGCTAATCTTTTTCATCGACAAATGGAAGGCAGTTTGCACTGGCCGCAGAGCGTGTCAAGTCAGACGGGTGGAATCTTAATAACTTCTTCATAGGTTATCCATGACTTCTTGAGGACTTATCGAATATTCTCTAGACGTGGAAGGACAGAATAACATGTCACTCGCGGCTGAGAAAATCTTGGTTCCCGCGACTGGATTGCCCCTGCGGCCACCAGTTGAGGAAACAGATCCGAGGCTAAACATCACTGTTGTCTTTAAGTCTTTGGAGGCGACGCTCGCGGCCTTGAACGAGGTTGGCACTCTGGCGACCAGCCTGGGCGCGCGAATCACGCTCTTGGTACCTCAGGTGGTTCCCTATCCTCTGCCATTAGAAAGTCCGCCGGTCACCATCGATTTCAACGAGAAACGCTTTCGAGTGATCGCAGGCGAAAGTCCAGTAGTGACTGCGGTGCACATCTATCTTTGCCGAGATCGGTTCGAAACGCTCGCAAGCGTTTTGAGTCTCGGTTCCCTGGTGGTGCTCGGTGGGCGGAAACGGTGGGGGCCGACTCGCGAAAAGAGTTTGGCCAACAAACTACGCCGAGCCGGTCACAAAGTAGTTTTTGAAGAAACGGAGTAAGTTCAGATGCTGGATCTGTTCTACATTGCGGTTGGCTGCATATTTCTGCTTGGCTGCTGGGCATTCACCAAGGCCTGCGACAAGCTTTAGCAGAAAATTTCGCTCGCACGGGTCCGGCTTATGCGAGTTAGGAGAGAAGCTCATGGATTACGTTATTGCGGGGATTGCATCGCTTGGACTGTTTGTCTATCTGATTTACGCCCTGCTGCGCCCGGAGAAATTCTGAGGTTTAATTTATGACTAGCATTGGAATTCTGCAGATCGCGATTTTTTTAGGATTGATCCTGGTCTGCGCGAAGCCCTTAGGCGCGTACATGGCGCGTGTGTTCGAAGGACAACGCACCCTCATCCATCCCGTTCTGCGGTGGCTAGAGGTGTTGACCTACAAAGCGGTGGGTGTGAAAGAAGACACGGAGCAGCGCTGGACACATTACGCGGCATCCCTGTTGAGCTTCAGCGTATTCGCGTTCCTATTCACATACGGGCTTCAGCGCCTGCAGGGCATTCTGCCCTTCAATCCGCAGCACTTCGGAGCCGCACAGATTCCCCCCGATCTGGCATTCAACACGTCAGTGAGTTTCACCACCAATACGAACTGGCAGGCCTATGGTGGTGAATCCACGCTGAGTTATTTTGTGCAAATGGCCGGCTTAACAGTTCAGAATTTCTTATCCGCAGCCGCCGGCATTTCCGTCGCAGTAGCTCTGATTCGCGGCTTCGCGCGGCAGGAGAAAAAGACCATAGGCAACTTCTGGGTGGACGTAACGCGCGCGACGGTGTACGTGCTGCTCCCCTTATCGATCGTTGGCGGACTTCTGTTCGTGTCGCAGGGCGTGGTCCAGAATTTGAATCCGTACACGGATGTGACCACCGTTGAGGGTGCGAAACAGGTCATCGCGCAAGGACCGGTGGCCTCACAGGAAGTCATCAAGCAGCTCGGGACCAATGGCGGTGGCTTCTTCAACGCAAACTCGGCGCATCCGTTCGAGAATCCTACCCCGTTCAGCAATTTGGAGCAGATGTTTCTGATCTTCTTGATCCCGGGAGCCCTTACATACACCTTCGGCAAGATGGTCGGCGATACGAGACAGGGGTGGGCGATTCTTGCCGCCTTCTCGGTCATGTTCCTGATCGGCGTGTTTGTCTGCTACTACTTCGAGCAGGCCGGCAACCCGATTCTGGCGAATCTGGGGTTGCAAACAGACGCGACCTCAGGCCAAGCGGGAGGCAACATGGAGGGCAAAGAGGTTCGTTTTGGCATCGCGAATTCGGCTTTGTTTACAACCGTGACCACCGACGCCAGTTGCGGCGCGGTTAACGCCATGCACGATAGCTACACACCGATCGGCGGCCTGGTGCCCATGTTCAATATGATGACGGGCGAGGTCATCTTCGGCGGCACGGGAGCCGGCTTATACGGAATCCTGCTGTATTGCATTCTGGCGGTGTTTATCGCAGGCCTCATGGTAGGCCGGACGCCAGAGTACCTTGGGAAAAAGATCGAACAAAAGGAAGTAAAGATGGCGATGCTGGCGGTGATCGCCACCGCGTTCAGTATTCTGGTCCTTTCCGCGCTCAGCGCCGCAGTACAGTTCCCAGCGAAGGGATACTGGAATCCCCCAGGCTCCGCCACTGCGAACACAAACAACAGCGGTGCGCATGGCTTCAGTGAGATCCTGTACGCCTACGATAGTGGCACGGCCAATAACGGCAGCGCCTTTGGCGGCCTGAACGCCAACACACCGTGGTACAACTTGACCGTTGGACTCGCCATGGATATGGGCCGTTTCCTTTTCCTTCTTCCGCTTCTCGCGGTCGCCGGCAGCCTGGTCGCGAAGAAGAAGGTTGCTGAAACCGCCGGAACGTTCCCGACGCACGGTCCCCTATTCGTAGGGCTGCTCGTGGGAACGGTTCTGATTGTCGGTGCGCTTACGTTCTTTCCGGCACTTTCGCTGGGCCCGATTGTCGAACATTACCTGATGCATAGCGGCAAACTCTTTTCTATGATCCTCGTGCCGTTTCAGGGGATTTGGAGCTAGCCATGGCCACCATTCCTACAGAACCAAAAGTAACACCGCAACTTCCGCCAGACGATCCAACTTCACTTCTGCCAAAGAAGCTGGTGCGGGCGCGTCCGCTGTTTGACCCGGAGATCGTCCGCCGGGCGACCGCAGTTTCGTTCGTAAAGCTCAACCCGGTCACCTTGTTCAAGAATCCGGTGATGTTTGTTGTCGAGGTGGGGGCAACGATCACCACTGTATTCTTGATCCGCGACATGTTCACCGGCGCCGGGGACATCGGATTCCAATTCCAGATCTCCTTATGGCTCTGGTTCACGGTGCTATTCGCCAACTTCGCCGAAGCTATGGCGGAAGCGCGCGGAAAGGCGCAGGCAGATGCTCTGCGGAAGACTAAGACGGATGTCATCGCAAAGCGGTTGACCGCTGCCGGAAAAATGGAACAAGTGCAGGGTTCCATGTTGCGGGTGGGCGACATCGTGGTTTGTGCTGCAAACGATCTAATTCCCGGAGACGGTGAGGTGATTGAGGGCGTGGCCACCGTCGACGAATCGGTGATTACGGGAGAGAGCGCGCCGGTCATTCGCGAATCGGGCGGCGACCGCAGCGCTGTCACGGGTGGTACTCGTGTCCTGTCAGATCAAATCAAGATCAAGATCACTTCCAACCCCGGCGAGACCTTCCTTGACCGCATGATCGCTCTGGTAGAGGGCGCCGAACGCCAGAAGACGCCGAATGAGATCGCACTCAACATACTAATTGCGGGGTTGACGCTGATCTTCCTGCTCGCCGTGATCACGCTGCAGCCCTTTGCTGTGTTTAGCGTCGCACAGGCCGGATCGGGATCGGTTCCAACCGTCCCGGTCCTGGTCTCCTTGCTGGTCTGCCTGATCCCGACAACCATCGGCGGGTTGCTTTCGGCTATTGGCATCGCCGGGATGGATCGTGTGATGCAGCACAATGTGCTGGCGATGAGCGGGAAAGCGGTGGAAGCCGCCGGCGATATTAACTCGTTGCTGCTCGACAAGACCGGTACGATCACCTTGGGAAATCGGCAGGCAGTGGAGTTTCTGACGATCAACGGAGTAAAAGACGAGGAATTGGCCGATGCTGCACAACTGTCCAGCTTGGCAGATGAGACGCCTGAGGGCCGGTCCGTTGTGGTCCTGGCGAAAGACAAGTATGGCCTCCGGGGTCGACACATCCCGGAACATGCGTTCATCCCATTTTCGGCTTACACGCGGATGAGCGGGGTCGACTTCGAGGGGCGCGAGCTGCGCAAGGGAGCCACCGACGCGATCCTGAAGTTCGTAATCGAGAAAGGCGGCGCGGTCCCCGGCAATTTCCAGGAGATGAGCGATCGCATTTCGCGGAACGGCGGAACGCCGCTGGCCGTGTGCGATGGAAAGCGCTTACTGGGTGTTATCCACTTAAAGGACATCGTCAAGGGTGGAATGAAGGAGCGCATTGCGCAACTCCGCAAGATGGGTATTCGCAGTGTGATGATTACTGGCGATAACCCGCTCACCGCGGCTGCGATTGCGGCGGAAGCCGGAGTGGACGATTTCCTGGCACAGGCCACGCCCAAGGACAAACTTGAGTACATCAAGAAAGAGCAGGCCTCTGGACGGCTCGTGGCGATGACCGGAGACGGGACCAATGACGCGCCCGCTCTCGCCCAAGCGGACGTGGGGCTGGCGATGAATACCGGCACGACCGCAGCCAAGGAAGCCGGCAATATGGTGGACCTCGACAGCAATCCGACTAAACTCATTGAAGTTGTGGCGATCGGAAAACAATTGCTGATCACGCGCGGAGCGCTTACGACGTTTTCCATCGCTAATGACGTGGCGAAATACTTCGCCATCATTCCGGCGATGTTCATGGTGACCTACCCGGCGCTCAGCAACCTCAACATTATGGGTTTGCATACTCCACAGAGCGCGGTTCTGGCGGCTGTTATTTTCAACGCGTTGATTATCATCGCACTCGTACCGCTAGCCTTACGCGGCGTAAAATACCGGCCTCTCAGCGCCGCTAGCCTGCTGCGCCGCAACCTGCTGGTTTATGGAATCGGCGGCATTATCGCGCCTTTCCCAGGGATCTGGCTTATCGATCAGATTTTGGTCGCGCTTCGGATGGCGTAGGAAGGACCTTGAGGAGGAAATCACAAATGTGGGAACAAATTTTACCAGGACTTCGAATCAAGATCTTTATGACGGTCGTACTGGGAGTCGTTTATCCGCTCGCCATGACCGGCATCTCCCAGCTCCTTTTTCCTAAGCAGGCGAATGGGAGCCTGATCAGAATCGGCGATAAGGTGGTCGGCTCGGAGATTATCGGCCAGAACTTCAGCAAAGCCGAGTACTTTCATCCGCGGCCGTCATCGGCGGGCAGCGGGTACGACGCCACCGCCAGTAGCGGCTCGAACCTGGGGCCGACGAGCGCCAAACTCATCCGCGGCACTACCAAAATGGATGACAAGAAGAACGAAGTAGTCGATTTCGATGGCATCCACCTTCGCGTCGTGCACTACTGTCTTGAAAACGAAATTCCCTATGAATCATCGATGCCGCTGGACCGGTTTAAAGACGCCAACGGTGGCCTCGATGATGTGAAGCTGATCAAGGCTTTCAATGACGAGAAAGCACCGTTGATTTTCACACCAAAGGCGCCGATCCCTGCTGATGCGGTGACAGCCTCGGGAAGCGGGCTCGATCCGCACATCAGTCCAGCTTCGGCGCAAGCCCAAGCGCCCCGTGTGGCTAAAGCTCGCGGCATTTCTGTGGACCAGGCGAACCAATTAGTTGCCCAGTTTACTGAAGGTCCTGATCTTGGCGTCCTTGGCGAGCGCCGGGTCAATGTACTCAAGCTGAATCTGGCGTTGGATCAACAGTTCCCGCAAAAGTAAAGAGTCGTCGAGGTATCCGGTTTAGTTGTCTATTTCTCGACTCGCCAAGGTGTTTCTAAAGGGAGTTCCGGTGCACAATGCCTATGTCAAGTGAGGACAAGCCTTATGGGTCGTGAGCTTCGCAGAAAGACACCCGAAGAGGCTCTTCGCGAGTGCGATGCCGAAGAACAAGCCGTCGCCAGGAAGAATGGACATCTCAAAATCTTCCTGGGCTATGCATCGGGCGTGGGCAAGTCCTTCCGAATGCTGGATGAAGCGCGTCGCCGGCGAGAACGTGGGGAAGATATTGTCGTCGGCGCTATGCAACCTCAAGTCCCGCCGGAAGTGGAACCGCTGTTACGAAAACTTGAAGTGCTCCCTCTGAAAACCGTTGGCGCCGGGACCGCCATAGATATGGACGCATTGCTCCGCCGGCGCCCCTCCGTTTGCGTAATCGATGGTCTCGCCTATGATAACCCACCAGGTTTGCGGAACCCGAGTCGGTGGCAGGATGTGAAGGATCTGTTGGATGCGGGAATTCACGTGATCGCTTCCATCAACATCCAGTATGTGGAGGAGTTGCGCGAACAGGTGGAAGCAATCACGGGCAAGCACGTGAGTCAGACGGTCCCCCTTTCGTTCATTCAGGGTGCCGATGAAGTCGAAATTGTGGACGCGCCTCCCGAAGAGCCGATGGAACGGTCTCCCGAAGAGCAATTGCGGCAGAAACACGGAGAGCGGTTATCGAAACTCCGTGAATTGGCGTTGGTCGTAACCGCGGATGTCGTAGATCATCAGTTAGACAATTACCTGGAGCGTCACGGTATCCTTCAGCATTTTGGAGCGCACGAACGGATTCTTGTATGCATTACTCCGCGTGCGAACATGCAGGAGATGATGGAGATCGCTCAAATCGTCGCCCAGAGATTTCACGGAGAACTCGTTGTGGCGTACGTCAAGCAAGCAAATATCTCGCCCGAGGATCAATCCGCGCTGGATGCGAGGCTGGCGATCGCAAACGCCGCCGGTGCTCACGTCGAAGTCCTGGAAGGCGACGACCCAGCAGAAACCCTTCTCGAATTCGCGAGATCCCGCGGGATTACACAACTTTTCGTGGGACATAGCCAGCGCACTGGACTTTCGCGTCTAAGAGGCAGCCCGCTTGATAAGTTGATATGGGAAGGCCATGGCATGGACGTGTGCGTGTTCCCGCAATAGGAAATGACTGAACAGCAACGTGGGAAGCTGAAGATCTTCATGGGCTATGCCGCCGGCGTCGGCAAAACTTACCAGATGCTGGAAGAGGCTCAAGAACTGAAGGCTGCCGGCGTGGATATCGTCATCGGTTATTTCGAACCACATGGCCGTTCAGACACGATCGCGAAAACTGAAGGGCTGGAAATCGTCCCGCGACAGAAGATCCAGTATCGTGACTCGCTCTTCGAGGAGATGGATACTGGCGCCATCCTGGCGAGGCATCCTCAGGTGTGCGTCGTAGATGAATTTCCGCACACGAATGTTCCGGGTTCAGAGCGCACTAAGCGCTGGGAAGACGTGGAAGTGTTGCTGGGTAATGGCATCGATGTTCTTACCACGGTAAATATCCAACATTTGGAAAGTCTCAACGATCAGATCTGGCAAATCAGCGGAATCCGCGTCCGTGAAACGGTGCCGGATTGGGTGGTGCAGCAGGCGGATGAGGTCGTGATGGTGGATCTCACCCCTCGAGCTCTGCTCAATCGGCTCCAGCGAGGCGTCGTATATGAGCGGGGAAAGGCCGAGCGCGCTCTGCAGAATTTCTTTCGTGAACAGACTCTGGTCGCACTGCGGGAACTTGCTCTTCGGGAAACCGCGCATGAAGTCGAGCATCGGATGGTAGGCGAAGAGACGCGCCCTTTGCCCTCCGACGGCGCCCCGGTCGGCCCACGGAAACACCACAAGATTCTGGTGTTAGTCACAGCCAATCCCAAGACCGCGATGGTCATCCGGCGCGCAAAACGCGTGAGCGACTTCCTAGGTGCGGAGTGCTTCGCTGTGGCTGTCCAGCCCCCAGGAGATCTGAGCGGCTTAGCCGCGGCAGATCGCGAAGCGATAGAACGGCATTTGAACTTCGCGCGTAACTTGCATATAGAGGCTCGAATCCTTCAGGGCGATGACGTCGCTCTTACATTGGTTGCTTTTGCCCGCCGCAATCAGGTCACACAAATCTTTCTCACGCGCCCTCGTCGGAGGGCATGGTCGCTGGCCTTCTCCCGCGACCCTGCGCAGAAGGTCGTTAGCCTCGCTAAGGACATGTTGATTGTGATTGTCTCCGATAGGGAACAGGTGAAGCATTAGATAAAGAGGATCGGTGTCGGATAAAAGGCCTTCAGAAGCACATTGGCGCAGCCTGGCACTTTTCCTGCTTAGTGCCATCTTCATTTTTGTGACAATGTATGAACTCTATTCCGGCATCAATACTCTCCATCGGCTGGAGGTGGTGGAGTCGGAGCGCGACCAGTGGCAGCGGCCAGCCGATATTCTTCGCGTCCTGGATTTGCGGGAGGGAAATATCGTATTGGACCTAGGTTCAGGAGCGGGGTACTTCGCCCTGAAGCTTTCGCCGGTCCTCGGCAATCGAGGACAGGTTCTTGCCGTGGATCTTCGAAGACTATCGCTTTTTTTCTTGTGGACTAGGGCACTACTGCGGGGTCAACACAATATTCACATCATGGTCGGGGAAGACGACGATCCGCACTTGCCAACAGGTACTGTGGACAGAGTGCTCATCTGTAACACTTACCACGAATTCAGCAATCCGGAATTGATGCTCAACCATGTAATTCGATCGCTTCGGCCCGGCGGCAACTTGGTCGTCGTGGATCGGGCTCCTCGCGCGATCGGAGCGGAACAAACTCACGAGATGTCTCTCACGGTCGTCGAGGGCGAGCTTCGGCAGACAGGATTCGAGATCGTCAGCCAAGACGATCATTTCATTGACCGGCCTGGCGACGATTTGTGGTGGCTCCTCGTAGCGCGCAAACCATCGGTGGCTCGGACAGGATCGGGAGGCAGCTAAAGATTAACGCATGATGTGAAGGCGATGCCAGCGTCTTAGCCATGGTCCTAAAGCCTCGGCATAACCGAATCCGCACTCAGGGACTTCTGCAGACCGTGAGTCCCGTCGTGGTATATAATTCCACCTTCCCCTAGTCGTCTCACTGTTTTGGTGCGACTACGAAGATGCCCTTGCCCGCAACCGGTACGAAGATGTGTCTGTTGCGCGCGTTGACAGCAACGGAATGGCTCCCGAGGGGAATGTTGGCAACGAACGTTTCGGTGGTGCCGTTTACCACGGCCACACCTCCACTGGCTGCGTTCCGCGAGAAGTAGTAGTTGTTGGATCCCGAATCGTACCAGACTTCGTCTGCGTCGGCACCTTGGGGCACGGTCTTTAGAATCTTCCCGGTTTTAGAATCGATAGACACGCCGCCCACACTGCCACACACTGTCATCAGACGCCCGTTTGGCCCAACGGTGAGGCCGCTCACCGTAAGGCCGAGCAATCCGCCAGTGCATTCCACGGGAAAGCTTCTGATGGGATTCGGGAGCTTGAGGGGATCAAACACATCAATACGATTCTTCTTCCCAGGAACGTTCTGGTAAAACAATCCGGTCTGACGAACCCAAACCGGTTGTTCCATACCATCCTGTTCGATCGGATAGACGTAGTGGCCCAACACGCTCCCATCGGTAACCGAGACGAAAGTGATGTGCGGCGGTGAATCACCATCATTTTCAGCCAGCAGAATCCGATGGATCGAATCATAAGCCAGTTCATCGACCCGCCCCTTCCCGCCGGTTGGGATTGAGCGAATGATGGTAGTGCCCGGTTTGGTCGCGTCGGCTTCAATGATATTGCCGTCACCATCTCCAGACCATACGTGGCCGAGGTTGTCCGTAACGGCTCCATTTGGTCCAGCACAATGGCGCAACTCTTTGGGTTGGCCCGCGCAAGGTCTGCTCCCTGTGTAATGGCCTTGGCCGATGAACCCGAGGAAGGTGTCGGTCGCGGAATCAACCAAGTCGATGGCGTTGTTGGTACGGTCGGCGAGGTAGTACTTTTGCGTGGTGTTGTCGTTCCAGCTGACGTCGAAGGCCCTGAGATTGGTAGGCGAACCTTTGACCAGAACCGCTTCGGTAAACATTCGGGCAGACCCGCGCGGAGTACCAGCGGAAACAGACGGCGCTGACTTTGTTGACGGTGAAGTTTGGCCAGATGACGATATTACACCTGCGGCGGCGGCTAGTAATGCCGAGCAGATGATGGCGCCAATCCTGAGTCGTGTAGTGTTCATTCCCCAACCTCCATTACGAAATCTTCAGCGAGATGAAGTGCGAGCGATACTCACTCGTCCAATCTTCACGGGCGACCTGCCCCTCCCTTGAGTGATGACCGAATAATCGATTCACTCGGTGGCTGCGATTCGTAGCATACCGAATGAACATTAAGATTTCCTGATAGAGAATCATGCGACAGAAGCGGTTTCGCTTTATCGCTGTGGACGAAAGACATCGGGTTGCCCACGTATTCAGACGACTCTAAGATTAGTGGTTTACAATATGGCGATCAATGACTCGAACGCTCGCGTTTTTTGCGTTTTGGCTCCTACGCGCCGCGGCAAGCCGATCGCCGCTCAACCGCCTAAGCGAATCGAGGCGGTGCTTCAGCTTCAGATTCTGAACTCTCGATTCTCCGGCTCGCCTTTTTGAGCCTAGCTCACAAGTGACTCTCTCTGCTATA
>Ga0157370_10002072_pt1 | contig 24554 bp, 26 predicted proteins | sample C35metaG_FD_113463 | JGI IMG/M metagenome (GOLD analysis project Ga0157370, IMG submission 113463) | Corn rhizosphere microbial communities from Kellogg Biological Station, Michigan, USA - C3-5 metaG | ecosystem: Host-associated > Plants > Roots > Rhizosphere > Soil | place: USA: Michigan...
CGCTTCCTGGCCATGTTCGATCAGTGTTGGGCCGAATGCTGCAAGGAAGCCTGCAATGCCCATCAGCAGCAGTGGCCGGCCGCTCGGCCGCAGCCGTTCGAGCTCGCGCGCGGCGAGCATGACGATCGGCACCGTAGCCGCGCCGACGATCACCGAGGGAAGCCGAAGCGATAGCGCGCTCGCGCCGAACCCGATCCGCCACAGCTTCAGCAACGAATAATAAAATGGCGGGTGCGTCTCGTAGGTCGGAACCACGGTCCATAGCTCGTGCCAGCCTCGGCCTGAGAACCAGGCGCTATAGGCCTCGTCGAGCCAGAGCGGACGCATTTCGAGCCCGATCAGTCGGACGCCCAATGCTGCGAGCGTCATAAGAGCCGCGAGGCGCAAGGGCGTCACTCGCCAATTGACGCGGGTCAGCCCGATCGGGCCGCGCGATGCTGCAGAAGCGTCCATCCTGGGCACAGGCCTAAGCGAATTATGGTTAACAGCCTCTAATCAGCCGCGGCGTTGCTCACGACCGGGGGCGGCGAACCACGAGCCCGGCGATCTTCTGCTGGACCGGATACTCGCTATCTATCGCTTCGGCTACGGCTGGATTGTAGCGATTGCGAAAGGTGATCTTCCCCTCGTCATCAAGGGTGATGAAAAAAGCGAAGTCGTGGTTGCGGATCTTCGCGATAAAGGGACGCTGGTCCCACCGTCCGGTGCTGGCCAGTTCGGCGAAGATCGCCGGCTCCCAGAGCACGTCCTGACCGCCGCGGATCACGACCACCATGTCGTCGGAGATGACCGGCTTGTGAGCCGAGGCAATGACTCGCGCAAGCTGCGCCAATTGATGGGCGTGCGGACTATCGGCGCCGTCGCCCGTTCGCGGCAAGGGCGCCAGCAGCGCTCCAATCGCCAGGCAGGCGGGGATTCCGACGCCGAGCATCGTCCGAAGCTCCGGCTTGTCACGGAAGCCGCGTGCAACTTCACTTGGAGCCATCGCCGCGAATAGTCCAAAAGCGAAGAACCAGTCGAGGAAATAGTTAATGTTCGAGCCCGACTTGGCGACCAGAAGCAGCATCAGGGTCGAGACCAGCAAATAGGCTGCGGCGATCAGCAGCCGAATGTCGGCAGCGTTCGCGGCGAGCTCGGCGCGCGGGTTCGCAATCGAGCGATATTTCGAACGGATGTCCGACATTCTCCGAATGAAGACGAAGGCGGCGATTGCGACGTAGAGCGCCTGCGCCGCGGCCACGTAAATGATCCAGGCCAGTCGATCGGTATCCAGGCGGTTGATATTGTAGAGAAAGACGTGCCGATAGAATCCGCCATCGGTTAGCCAGCAGAGCGTCAGCAGGACCGTCATTCCAAGGATGAGACAAGTGGCGATGCCCTTCACGGCGAGCCGCGGCCGCGCCAACAACAACAGAGCGAAAGTCGCGGTCGGCGCCGCGATCGCAGTCTGTTTCGTGAACACCGCCGCGACAAACAGCAGCGAAGCGACATAGATGAGCCATGGCCGCTCCAATGATCGGAACACGGCGACCAAGCCGACCAGGCCGAGCGCGACAGCCAGCATGTCGACGCGCATCAAAGTCGCCCACAGCGCCACGGGGAGATAGGTGAAGACGAGCAGCGCTGCGATGCAGCCGCAGACTCGGCGGCCGACGCGGCTTGCACGGCCCTCCAGAAGATGGCCGACGAGAATCGCCGAAGCAATCGCGGCAACCAGCGTCGACAGCAGCGAGACCGCGCGACCCGTTGCCAGCTGGTCGGTCCCGAGCGCAGCAGCGATGATCGCCGTTACCGCGTGATAGAGCGGCGGATAATGGAAGACGATGGCCGGGAACCCGTCGATCGGCCCATAGGCTCGCGCTGTGAACATCCAGCGCAGCTGCTGCCAGACGATGCCTTCACCATAATCCATCTCCCAGGGGTAGCGGATGGCTTTCAGCCCGCCGGCGGCGAAAAGGCCAGCACGGTAGAAGAGCAGTGCGAGAAGCAGCCCGGTGGCGGCGTGGGCGGCCGCCTTTCCCCACCTTCCACGCACTTCAATGGACGTCTGAGCGGTCATCGGCGCCTCGGCCGAGCGCGGACGAGCATCTGCTTGCCGAGCGGCTTCAACGGTGATGCGAGGTAAAGAGCGATGAGCGGGTCCCAGGCGGGAAGCCGCGATTTCACGGTCAGCGGCAGGAATCGCGGCTTTACTTCCACCGGATCAAATCCGTTGGCCGCGAGGAAATCGCAAATGCTCGTGTGGGAGTAGACGCTGATGTGCGTGTAATCATCGAAATATTCCCGATAAGCGTAGCGGTAGTTGGGCTGCAGGATGGTCAGCGACCCATTTGGCGAAAGCTTTTGGCGCAGGCTCGAGAGCGTTTCGGCGAACGCCTTCTGCGTGACATGTTCGAAGAGGTTGCTTGCGAAGGCGTAGTCGATGCTGCCGTCGGCGATTCGGGAGAGGTCGCTGACCGGCCCGACGATGGCCTCGACGCCCTCATCGAGATGCGCCGCGAAACCGGGCCAGATATCGATTGCCACCCGCCTGGCGGCGATGACGTTGTTGATGAAATCGCCGTACCCGCTGCCGAGATCGAGCACGGCGTCGGAGGGGCCGATGCGGTTGCGAAAATAATAGCGCCAAAGCGCCTTCCACACCGAAGCCCGGCGCGGATCCGGCGCAAGTCGAGTGTCATGATAGCCGGCGATCAAGCGACTAGCTTCCATCCGAACACCAGTCCTGTGATCATGCGCGCGCCGACGGTGAAGCCGCGCCAATTATTGACGTTGCCGCCCTTGCTGACGCCCACGCGCTGGTGGAAGGTGATCGGGCATTCGAGGAGCACTTGGCCATGCTTCAAGGCAGTGTCGAGGAAATGCGCGTTGAACTCGAGATTCACTGCTGGATCCAGTCGCGGCAGCAACTTCGCCAGTGAATCGCGGCGGCAGAGCTTGTAGGTGGTGCCAACGTCAGTGATCGTGCTCCGGCCGAGGTGTTTGGCCTCAAGAAGCTTTCCGACGAATAGGTTGCCATAATACATGAACGTGCTGAGCTGAGTGGCGTGGTGACGCAGCGGCTCGACGGTGCGTGTGCCGTTCACGATGTCAGCGTGGGGTGCGTAAGCGAGCAGTTTCTCGATGTCATAGGCACGGAACGTGCGGTCGCCTTCGCAAAGAACGACATAGTCCGTGTCGTCGAAGCGGAGCGCCGCGGTGAGGCAGCGGTAGACGCAGCGGCCATATCCCGGCGCTTTCTCGTTGAAGGTGATCGCGCCCGCGGCCTTGGCCCGCGCGAACGTCGCGTCCTTGCTGTTGTTACTGACCACGATAACCCGTTCCACCAGCGGATGCGACAGGAAGTCGGCAACGGCATCGGCAATGCTGTCTTCATCATTATAGGCCGTGAGCGCGACGGTCACCTTGCGCCTGCCGACCGGATCGTAGCGAACCGGCACCGCAGGCTTCTTGCGCGTCAGGAAGATGAGGAGATCGATCAAGGCCAAAGCAAGGCCCGCCACGATCGGCATCCCGCTGTACCACACCAGCCATTCGGCGACCGGGTCGAGGAGTGCGTGAAGCCCCAGAGCATAGCGCGGAAAGACGAGAAGGACGCCGCAGAGATAGCCCGCCAGCCCAAGGCAAAAGCAGAGGATGCCATAAAGCAGAAAAGGGGTGCGCCGGGGCTCGCGGCCAGCAACGAGCTGTTCGGCCCAATAGGCGCTACTCTGCTGGATACTCATGAATGCGACACTTCCCCTTGCCCCACGTCAGGGCTCTAAGAGAAAAGCGTTAACCAAAAATGTTGAAGCGGTTGCCGCAGCGACGTCCATCTTTCGTTCGAGGCGTATGGGAAGATGGTTAACAGCTTGTAATTTCGTGTCGCGCCGCATGGACAATTAAAGGCGTGGCATTAGGACGCGCGTGGGCGATCGATTTGCAGGTCTATGCTGAAAGTGGTTGAGGCCGCACCGGCGGCGCAGGCGGCGAACTCGGTTCGCCCCTGGTGGGAGTCGCGTCTGTGCATGGTGCTGGTCGTGATCGCGACGACGGTCCCGCTCCTCTATCCCTCGCCCCCGCCTTTGGTCGATCTGCTCGGGCATATGGGCCGCTATCGGGTCGAGCTCGATCTCGGCCGCTCGCATTTCCTCCAGCAATATTATGACTATCATTGGGCGGCGATCGGCAATCTTGGAGTCGACCTCCTCGTAGTTCCACTGGGACGGCTGCTCGGCCTGGAGCCGGCGGTGAAGCTGATCGTGCTGCTGATCCCGCCGCTGACCGCGGCCGGCTTCCTGTGGGTCGCGCGCGAGGTTCACGGGCGAATCCCGCCGACGGCCTTTTTCGCGCTGCCATTCATCTACAGCTACCCGTTCCTGTTCGGCTTCGTGAATTTCACTTTGTCGGTCGCCCTGGCTTTTCTCGCGTTCGGCCTGTGGCTGAGGCTTGGTCGGCTCGAACGGACGATGGTTCGCGGATGGCTGTTCGTTCCGATCTCGCTCGTCATTTTCTTCTGCCACACATACGGCTGGGGCCTGCTCGGGCTGATGTGTTTCTCGGCCGACGCGGTGCGGCTCCACGACCGTGGGCGAAGCTGGTGGAGAGCCGGAATTGGGGCGGCGCTGCACACGTTGGTCATGGCGCTTCCGATCCTCGTCATGCTGATCTGGCGAAGCGAGACCCACGGAGGCCAGACGGTCGACTGGTTCGACTGGAAGGTCAAATGGCACTGGATCTATTCTGCGCTGCGCGACCGCTGGAAGTGGTTCGACATCGGCTCGCTGATCGCCGCTGCGCTGGTCTTTCTTTACGCCATTTTCAGCCGCAAGCTGGAGCTGTCGCGTAACCTCGCTTTCTCGGCGATCGTGCTTGCCATCTCGTTCGCGATCCTGCCGCGCATCATCTTTGGCTCAGCTTATGCGGACATGCGGCTGGTGCCCTATCTGATGGCGGTTGCGCTGCTCGCCATCCGCTTCCGGGGCGCACCCGACCGAAGGACCGCCCAGGTTCTTGCTGTGCTCGGGCTGTTGTTCTTCGGCGCGCGCACCGCCGCCAACACGATCAGCCTCGGCATTGCCGCCAACGACCAGGCGGCAAAACTCAAGGCGATCGACGTGATGCCGGAAGGCGCCCGAGTGCTCAGCCTCGTCGGGATGACCTGCAAGGAATATTGGCCGATGCTTCGCAATGGCCATCTCGGGGCCATGGTGATCGTGCGTCGGGACGGCTTTTCCAATGACCAGTGGCTGCTCGAAGGGGTGAACCTGCTTGACCTCAAATATCGCGCGGCCGGCTATTTCGCAGCCGATCCTTCGCAATTGGTGCGGCCGAACCGGTGCATCGACCCGCTCCACCGGATGATCGACGACAGCCTCGCCAACCTTCCGAGGCATGATTTCGACTATGTCTGGCTGATCGACGTCCCGCCTTATGATCCGGCGACGGTGGCGGACATGAAAGCGGTCTGGCGCGGACCGGGCAGCATACTCTACAAAACCCGGCCATGAAGCTGTCGATTGTTGTCCCGTGCTTCAATGAAGAGGCATGCCTTGGCGAGCTGCACCAGCGGCTGGGCAAGGCCGCCCGACAGGCTGTCGGAAGCGATTATGAGCTGGTGCTGGTCAATGACGGCTCGAGCGACGACAGCTGGTCGGCGATGCGGCGCATGGCTGCAAGAGATGCCCGGGTAGTCGCCGTCAATTTGTCGCGCAATCATGGCCACCAGCTGGCGCTGACAGCGGGCCTCGATCTGTGCCGCGGCGAGGCGATTTTGATCATCGACGCCGACCTGCAGGACCCGCCCGAGCTGCTTCCGGCGATGATCGCTGCGATGCGCGATTCAGAGGCCGACGTCGTCTATGGCGTGCGCCGCAGCCGGGCTGGAGAGACCGCCTTCAAGCGGGCGACCGCGCACGGCTTCTACCGTCTGCTCTCGCGCGCGACTGAGGTCGACATTCCAGTCGATACCGGCGATTTCCGGCTGATGAGCCGCCGGGCGCTCGATGCGTTTCTAGCAATGCCCGAGCAGGCGCGCTTCATCCGCGGGATGGTCGCCTGGATCGGGTTCAAGCAGGTTCCGTTCCCCTACGACCGAGCGGAGCGATTCGCGGGAACGACGAAATACCCCTTGAAGAAGATGATGCGGTTCGCGTTCGACGCGCTGACCGGCTTCTCATCGGCGCCGCTGAAGCTCGCGAGCCATGCCGGGCTGTGGCTGTCCCTCGGGTCGGTCCTGCTGATCATCTACATCGCCTTTGCCTGGCTCGAAGGCCGGAGCATCCAGGGATGGACCTCGCTGATGCTGGTGGTGGTGGTCCTCGGAGCGATCCAGATGTTCGTCCTTGCGCTGCTCGGCGAATATATCGGCAGGCTCTACAATGAAGCGAAGCGGCGGCCGCTGTACATCGTCCAGGAAGTCGCGGGAGGCGAGGGAGAGCGGCCCTCTGCCCGCCTCGGCTATCGAGCGGCGGCGACCGCGAACAGCGACAAGCCGCTCGGCAGGGGCAGGCGCCCGACCAGGTAGCGCTCGGCGGCGAAAACCGAGTTGAATGCCCTGTTGATCGGTTTGGGAGGAAGCCTCACGTTGCCATCCGCGCTTCCCCGAAGCTTCGATGCCGCGCGCTGGGCGACCGCGAGCGGGAACAGCAAGCTGTTGAAATATCCGATCTTCAGAAGCTGCAAGGGCGAGTCCTCGATAAGCCCTTGAAGCCCTCGTTTCGAATAGCGCCGCTTGTGGTGGTTCACGACATCGTGGGCCGACCACATCCACTGATGTGCAGGAACGGTCATGACGAACTTGCCGCCCGACTTCAGACGCGCTGCAATGGCGGCGAGCGCGGCGGCGTCATCCTCAATATGCTCGATGACGTCGAACGCGCCGATGAGGTCGTAGTGGCGCTCCGGCACTCCGGCGAGCTCGGGGAGCGGGGCGCTCATCACGGTGCGGCCGAGGCGCTGCTCCGAAAGCGCGCGCGATTCATCGTCGAGCTCGAGTCCTTCGACGTGGCCGAACTGCCCGAGCATTGCGAGATTGTGGCCGGTCCCGCAGCCGATCTCGAGGATCGCCGCATTCGCCGGCGGTCGCGCTTCGCGACGGATCAGCTCGGCCAGCACCTTGCGCCGGGCGCGATACCACCAGTGGCGCTCGTCGAGCTCGGCCATCTGCTGATAGACGATACGCTCCATCAGCGGAAAACCAGCTGCCGGTTGAGAATGAAGGTCGCGAGCGGAGTGACGAAGATTGCCGGGATCAGCGGCCACCAGGTCGGTCCCCGGACCAGCGGTCCGGTCAGAACCCAGGTGAAAATCTCGTTGAGCAGGAATCCCGAACCCTGGACCAGCAGGAATTTGACCTTCAGCTGGTTGTCCTCACTGCGGCCATGCCCGCGGAAACTCCAGCGGCTGTGGAGCACGAATCCGATCGAAGCGGAGATGAGGAAGGCGATGACGACGGCGACGACGGGCGCCATCACATAGGTCGCAAGGTACCAGTAGATCGCCGAATAGACGCCCGCGAGCGAAAAGCCGACCACTGCGAAGCGCAGCAATTGCCCGAACGTCTCGTGAGGAAAGTTTAATCTCGAAGCCATGCCCCGGCTGTTTGCCGTTAGAGGTTGAGCGGCTACAGCCCGAAAAATGGCGGAAGGCAAGGAGGGAGACTGGGAACGGCGCGCGCTCGAATGGATCGAGCGCGAGTGGAAGCTGGTCGTCCTTCTCGTCTGGCTCGGCTTCTGCGCCTGGTGGATTTACACGAGCGCGAACAATATCCGCTGGTTCGCCCTCGGCGACACCGACGACAACATGCGGATGATGCAGGTTCGTGCGCTCCTCCACGGGCAGGGCTGGTTCGACCTTCGCCAGTACCGGATGAACCCGCCCTACGGTGCCGACATCCATTGGTCGCGGCTCGTCGATTTGCCAATCGCCGGGCTAATCCTCGGTTTGCGGCCCTTCATCGGGGGAGCGGCCGCCGAACGCTGGGCGGCCGGCATCGCGCCGATGCTGCCCTACCTGCTGCTCTTGTTCTCGCTCGCGCTGACCGCGCGCAGACTGCTCGGTCCGGGCGCCTATCCGTTCGTCTTTCTCACCCTTGCGTTCGCGGGCTCGACCAACGGCATGTTCGCGCCCGAGCGAATCGACCATCATGGCTGGCAGCTTGCGCTCCTTGCACTCAGCATCTCTGCAGTCGCCGACCGGAACCGCTGCCGGGGCGGAATCGTCCTTGGGATCTCGACCGCGCTGTCGCTCGCGATCGGCATGGAGATGATCATCTATCTCGCGCTCGCCGGTGCGGCCGTAGCATTGTCCTGGGTCGACGAGGCCGGCGAGCAGGAGCGGCTTCGCACGTACGGCGTGTCGCTCGCCGGAGCGACCGCCTTGTGCTTCCTCATCTTCGCTTCCTATGCGAACCGGGCTCCGGTCTGCGATGCGCTGTCACCGGTCTGGACGTCCGACCTGCTGCTATGCGGGGCGATCGCTTACGGCCTCGCCTGGCTGTCACCGAAGGACTGGCGCAAGCGGCTTGCGCTCGCTGGCGCGGCAGCGGTGATCGTTGGCGCATATCATTCGCTGATGTGGCCCGATTGCCTACAAAATCTCGAGCATGTTTCGCCCGAGGTCCAGCAGCTGTGGATGAGCCACGTCAAGGAAGCCCGGCCGGTCTATATGCATGGCTGGCGAATCGCGACCCTGATCGTCGCCTTGCCGATCACGGGCGCGATCGGATGGGGCCTTGCGACCTGGTTCAGCCGGCGCGACCGAGCCCTTTTTCGGCGGACTCTTGGAGCGGCGGTTCCCGGAATCGCCGCCGGGCTTCTCTTATTATGGCAGGTCCGCACCGGGCCGGCCGCGCAGATGCTCGCGGTCGTCGGCTGCGCCGCGATCGCTTGGTACTGGCTTCCATTTGTCTGGAACTATAACTGGCCCAAGCTGAAAATTGGTGGCAGATTCTACGATCCGCAGCCGGTCGCCGCTGCTCTCGTCGTCATCATTGGCGTTGGTGCAATCGTGCCGCTCGTGGTGGGTTTCATCCCTGAAGCGCCGCCGACCGCGCGCGACAAGGCGATCGGCCGGGCAAACAGCCTTTGCGGGTCAATGTGGGGCCTGCGACCCGTCGCGCTTCAGCCCAAGGGCGTGGTGATGACCTTCGTCGATCTTGGACCGCGGCTGATCACGGTCACTCACCACGACGCGATCGCGGGACCTTATCACCGCAACGGGCAGCAGATCGCCGATGTGATGAACTTCTGGCGCGGCTCGGCCGATCAGGCGCACCGGCTCGCCGTCAAATATCACGCCAATTACGTGCTGAGTTGTCCGAACAGCTCGACCACGACGATCTTCATGTCGGAGACTCCGCGCGGCTTTTATGCGCAGCTGCAGCAAGGTCAGGTGCCCAACTGGCTCTCGCCAGTGAAGCTGCCGAAGGATTCGCCGTACAGGATGTGGAGAATAAACAGCTAAGCGAGGACGTGGGGAAAGCTCTGCCTGAGGCCGTCGACCACGAACTGTGCCGCCAGAGCCGCGAGAATGACGCCGAGAATGCGCGTGATCGCCGCTTCGACCTTGTCGCCGATGAGCTTCATCAGCGGCCCTGCGGCGAGCAGCGTGGCCGTGGTGATGAGGATGACGATGGTGATCGCCGCAAGCACCACTGCGATGTGAAGCGGATCCTCGGCGCGCGACACCCACAGCATCGCGCTGGCGATGGATCCTGGCCCGCTGATCATCGGCATGGCCATCGGGAAGACGCTGATGTCCTCGGCCTGCGGGGTCCCTTCGATCGAATGAGCGCGCTCCTCGCGCCGCTGAGTGCGGCGCTCGAACACCATGTCGACGGCGATGTAGAAGAGCAGGATTCCACCGGCGATCCGGAAGCTCGCAAGGCTGATCCCGAGCCAGCCGAGCAGCGGCCTCCCGAGCAAAGCGAAGAACATCAAGATCACCCAGGCGATCAGCGATGAGCGGATCGCCATCGCGCGGCGATGCGCCGGCGGCGTGCCGCGGGTCAGGCTTGCGAAAATCGGCGCGCAGCCCGGCGGATCGATGATCACCAGAAAGGTGACGAGCGCCGATCCGAACAGCTCGATCATCTGCGTCTCAGGGCCGGCACTTCGTTGTGGAGGACGATCGCATAGCGGTGCCCGTTCCACTGATAGACGCGAAGGCGCCGGGCTCCGTTCTTCTCGACCTTCCAGTCCCAACCCAAAGTCCCGTCGGCCGACTCGCCGCGGCCGCTGTCATCCGGAGTCGTCCGCGCCTCGCTGGGAGTCAGCCGTGGCGGCGCCTTGATCGGCGGCCCCGGCGCATGGCCGCTGCAGGCCGCCCTCCGAACTTGCGGCTTATGCGCCGGCGCTGGCCCCGTCAGGGGCCCGCCGCCGTCATAGACCCAGCGCCAGCCCGCGCGCGTCCGCTGCCACACGGTCGTGAAATAGCCGGCAAGCTTGCCGTCCTGCGTGAACCAGGGGCCGCTGTTGACTGCGGTCCGCCCGTCGCAGGACACATAGCTCACCGATGGACGCCAGCTGATCGATCGCGGCGGGTTCTTCAGCGGCTCGAGGAAGGTTCGAGCCCACACCGCCTGCGGCGTGAACATCACCGCGTCGCGATCGGCCCATTTGCGGAAGGCGCTCCACTGGCCGATCCGCTTTGAGTCGCGCGCAAAGGCGTGCTCGGCATCAATCGCGCTGGTCGGGGTCGAGGCGGCAGCAAGGAGAAAAGCGAAGATCACAGCCCCTCGGGATCGGCAAGGCCGGCGCGGCGATGCGCCGCTACAAGAGTGTTGCGCATCAGCATGGCGATCGTCATCGGACCGACCCCGCCCGGAACCGGCGTGATTGCTCCGGCGACCTCGACCGCCTCTTCGTAAGCGACGTCGCCGACGAGCCGTCCCTTGCCATCACCGCTCGGAAGCCGGTTGATTCCGACGTCGATCACGGTCGCTCCCGGCTTGATCCAGTCCCCGCGGATCATCTCGGGCCGGCCGACCGCTGCGACGACGATGTCCGCCCGGCGCACCGTCGCGGGCAGGTCGCGGGTGCGGGAGTGGGCGACCGTCACGGTGCAATGCTCGGCGAGCAGAAGCTGAGCCATCGGCTTGCCGACGATGTTCGAGCGGCCGATCACCACCGCGTCCAGACCGCTCAACCCCTTTAGCTCCTGCTTGAGGAGATAAAGGCAACCATAAGGCGTGCAGGGAACCAGCGCCGGCAGCCCCGTCGCCAACCGGCCGGCATTCATCGGATGGAAGCCGTCGACGTCCTTTGTGGGATCGATCGTCTCGATAACCCGCGCTGTGTCGATCTGCGAGGGTAGCGGAAGCTGGACGAGGATTCCGTCGACCCGTTCGTCGGCGTTGAGGTCGATGACCAGCTGCAACAGCTCGTCCTCGCTAATCGTATCGGGAATGTTATGCGCGAAGCCGGTCATTCCAGCCTCGGCAGTGGCTCGGTTCTTCGACCGGACATAAACCGCGCTCGCCGGGTCTTCCCCAACCAGCACGGTCGCAAGGCCAGGCGCCCGGCCGGCCCTTCTTTCGAACTGTGGAACGAGCGCGGCGACCCGTTGGCGGATTTCCTGGGCGGCGGCCTTTCCGTCGATCCGCTTGGCAGTCATCAGATGCCGTAAGTGAATTGCGCGTCGAGGCCGACGAGCAGCTTTTGCAGCACCTGGATGAGGATGAGCACGACAAGCGGCGAGAAGTCGATGCCGCCGAAATCTGGCAGGATTCGGCGGATCGGGCGGTAAAGCGGCGCGGTCAGCCGGTCGATCGCGACCGCGAAGGAGCGCACCCCGTGCGAGCTGGTGTTGAGCACGTTGAAGACGAACAGCCAGCTCAGGATCACCTGGACGATGATCACCAGGCTGACGATGCTCAGCAGATAGCCGGCGATCTCAAAAAGCGTGTGGACCAGATACATGAGCGACGCTTAGCCGCGCGGCCCTTAAGGCGCAAACCTCTCCGGCTCGGCGACTGCGAGAACCTCGGCGAAATCACCGGCAGGATCGGCCCATTCGGCAACCGGAGTCCAGCCGCCGGCCAGCAGCAGCATCCGGCCGCCGCGCTGGCCATATTTGTGGCTGTTCTCGACGTGGATTGACGAACCCTGGGCGAACGAAAACTTCCGCCCCGAAATCGTGAAGACGACGTCCTGCCGTGCGACCAGGTGGATCTCGATCCGCGACAATATGTCATTCCACCGCGCCTCGTGGCGAAATGCATCGACCAGGATGTCGCCGTCGAGCTCGCGGTTGATTCGGGTCAGCAGGTTGAGCGTGAACTGGGCGGTCACTCCCTCGGGATCATCGTAAGCCGCGATCAGGCGGTCGACCGGCTTCACCCGGTCCATGCCGATCAGCAGCTGCGCTCCGGGCCCGAGAAGCGCCCGGAACTGCCGAAGCAGATCGGTCGCGCTCCACGGCACGAAATTGCCGATGGTCGAGCCGGGAAAAAAGCCGAGCCTCGGCAGATGTTCAATCCCACCAGGGAGCGTGAACGGCCGCGCGAAATCGGCGACCACTGGAATGACCTCGATCTTGGGGAAACGCTGCTGCAGCTCGCGCGCGCTCTCGGCGAGATAGTCGCCCGAAATGTCCACTGGTACGTAGGCAAAAGGAGCGATCGCCTCGAGCAGAGCGGGCGTCTTGGTTTGCGAGCCAGCGCCGAACTCGATTACGGCCGCGCCCTTGGGGATGCGCTCGGCGATCTGCGGCATCGCCGAATCGAAGATCGCAGTCTCGGTGCGCGTTGGATAATAAGATGGCAGGCGCGTGATATCGTCGAACAGCTCGGAGCCGCGGCGATCATACAGCCATCGTGCGGGAATCGCCGGGATCGGGGCGGACAGTCCGGCGAGCACGTCGTCGCGCAGCTGCTGTTTTTGAAGGTCAAGCGTCTTTAGCAAGGCGCACTCCCGTGAACTGCCAGCGCGTCGCCGGCGGAAAAAAGTTGCGGTAGGAAGCGCGGCTGTGCCCGCGCGGCGTGGCGCAGCTCGCGCCCTTCAGCACCAGCTGTCCCGACATGAACTTGCCATTGTACTCGCCGACCGCACCGTCCGGAGGAGCAAAGCCTGGATAAGGCGAAAAGGCGCTGGCGGTCCATTCCCAGACATCGCCGAACATGCCGCCGCCGGGAAGCGGCATTACTGCCCCGGCCTCGTCCAGCTGATTGCCCAGCTTCGGGTCAGCGGAGCCGGCGAGATCCTCCCATTCGGCTTCCGTCGGCAGTCGCGCCCCCGCCCAGCGGGCGAATGCATCGGCCTCATAAAAGCTTATATGCGCGACGGGCGCGTCCCAGTCGATTTCGCGGCGGCCAGCGAGCGTGAACTCGGTCCCCTCCTCGCGCCAATAGAGCGGCGCGCAAATGCCTTCCTGCTTCACCCAGGCCCATCCGCCGGACAGCCAGAGCGTCGGCTTTGCGTAGCCGCCGTCGTCAATGAATTGGTGCCATTCCTTGTTGGTCACCTTGCGCTTTTCAAGTTGATGCGGCGCGAGGAAGGTCCTGTGACGCGGGCGTTCGGCGTCGAACGCGAAACCTGGCTCGGGCGCGCCAATTTCGACGAGACCAGTATGACCCTCGCTCCAACCCGCGCGAGCGCTCGAGAGCGGGAGGAGCGTCGAAGCTGCGGAGGGTGAGGGGCCGTACGCGGGTTCGAGCGGATTTTCGGCGAAGGTCGCGAGGATGTCGGTGAGGAACAGCTCCTGATGCTGCTGCTCGTGATTGATGCCCAGCTCGACCAGATCGACCGCTGGCGGAGGCAGTGACGGAAGCGCTCGCTCCAGCGCTTCATCGACATGAGCGCGATATTCGCGGACCTCATCGAGCGACGGGCGGCTCAGCATTCCCCGCCGCGAGCGGGCATGGCGTGGGCCTTCGGCTTCGTAATAACTGTTGAACAGATAGGTCCAGCGCTCGTCGAACAGCCGATAGCCGGGCACATGGTCGCGAAGCACGAACGTTTCGAAGAACCACGTCGTGTGGGCAAGGTGCCACTTGGCCGGCGAAGCATCGGGGAACGGCTGGATCGTCGCATCGGCATCGGAGAGGGGCGCGGAGAGGTCGACCGTCAGCTCGCGCGTAGCGAGCAGTCGCTCGGCGAGCGCCGCGGGGGCTCGATCCAGATCCGCCCTGGCCATGCGCTCGTGCACTGCCACGAAACGGCAATCGGGTACAGCCAGAAGTTCGCTATATGTTCTTATGAACGCTGCTATTCGCCGCGCGTTGCGCCCGGTTGCCAGAGAATGTCGCCGCCTTCGCGCGCCGCGACGAAGCGGGCGGCGACGAACAGATGGTCGGATAAGCGATTGAGGTAACCGAGAAGCATCGGATTGAGCGGTTCGCTCTCGTTCAGCGCCACTGCCGCCCGCTCGGCGCGGCGGACGACCGCCCGGGCGAGGTGCAGGGCGGCCACGCTTGCGCAGCCGCCCGGGAGAATGAAGCTCTCGAGCGGTGAAAGGCCGGCATTCATCACGTCGATGTCGCGCTCGAGCCGCTGAACTTGCGACGCGACGATCCTCAGTGCGCCATCGACTTCACCGGGCGTCGCAATGTCCGCGCCAAGATCAAACAGGTCATTCTGAATTTCGAGCAGATGGTTGGCAATCGGGCCGCCATCGAGCTTTGCGATTGCAACGCCAATCGCGGCGTTGGCCTCGTCGACCTCGCCGATCGCAGTCATTCGAAGGCTCGACTTGCTCACCCGGCTGCCATCGACCAGCCCGGCGGTACCGCGGTCGCCCGTCCGAGTGTAGATTTTGTTGAGCTTGACCATCAGCTCGAGTGCGAGGCTCCGGCGACCGCCAGGATCAGGATGACGATGACGATGGCCACCGCCTGGAACAGCACTCGGCGGCGCATCCACATCTGCGATTGCTCGCCGGTGAGGTCCTTGCCCGAAGCCATGGAAATCACGCCGCGAACGAGGACGTAGACCACGCCCGCCATCGCGAGCAGCAGGAGGATCAGCAGGACGATGCGCATTGGGGGGGCTCTACTCGTCGCGAAATGCGAAACCAAGGGGAAGCTTGCCCGCGAGGAGGTCGGCGGCGAGCCGTGGTCCGTCGATCCCGCTTGTCCGCATCGCTGCCAGAGTCGGCGCGAAGTCGCGCTTGGTGAGGCGGCGCCCGTCTTGGTGGGTGACGAGCGGATGGTGAAGATAGATCGGCTCGGGCAGGCCGAGCAGCGTCTGCAGCAGCCGCTGTACCGGCGTAGAGTGGCGAAGATCCGCGCCGCGCACCACCATCGTTACGCCGCCTGCAGCATCGTCTACCACACAGGAGAGGTGATAAGATGCGGGCGCGTCCTTGCGGGCGAGGATGGAATCGCCGATGGCGCGCTCGGATGCGGTGAACTTCCGCCCGTCGGCTTCGGTCCAGGTCGGAAGCTTGGCGAGCTTGAGTGCCTTCGCGCAGTTCAGTCGCCAGCAGTGGGGCGTCGTTGCGCGGCGTTCGGGATCGTCGGGGAGACTGCGGCAGGTGCCGGGGTAGGACGTCGCAGCATCGCCGTGCGGGGCCGTCAGCGACTGCGCGATGTCGGCGCGGGTGCAAAAGCAGGCGAACACCAGGCCGCGCGCCTTCAGCTGATCGAGTGCTTTGCCGTAGGCGGCGGTGCGCTGAGACTGGACCAGCGGCGGTCCATCCCACCTGATCCCTAGCCAGCTCAAATCCTCATAGATTTCGTCGACGAACTCGGGCCTGCAGCGCGTCTGGTCGAGATCCTCGATCCTCAGGTGGAACTTGCCGCCGCTCTCCAGCGCCCGCGCTTGTCCGATCGCGGCGCTATAGGCGTGCCCGAGGTGCAGCAGTCCCGACGGCGACGGAGCGAAGCGGGTCGTAAATCCTCTTTCATTGGGGGAGGTGGCAGCGCCAAGCGCTGACAAAGCGGGCTCAGAGTGTTGCAGAAAACCCCCTCCACCCCAGTTCCTGCGGTCCCCCTTCCCCGGTGGGGGAGGAAGTCACTTGACGCTGACTCATTGAAAATGCTGTCATAGGCATGTCACGCCGGGTTGGCATCCGGCAGTCGACAAGGGAAGACGGGCCGCTCATGCCCTCTCCTCCTTGAGTGCGACGGGGCCGGAGAGCTGCAGTTCGGAACGGAAACCGAACGAAAGGCTTTGTGCGGCTGTCCTATGTATCATCCTGAGCTGATCCGCCATCCCGAGAGCTGCCCGGCGCTGGTGCTCAACGCCGATTACACGCCTTTGTCCTATTACCCGCTGTCGCTGTGGCCGTGGCAGACGGCGATCAAGGCGATGTTCCTCGAGCGAGTCGACGTGGTCGCTCACTACGACCGCGAGGTCCACAGCCCGAGCATGGCGCTAAAGCTGCCGAGCGTGATCGCGCTTCGTGACTATGTCCGGCCCAACGAATATCCAGCCTTCACCCGGTTCAATCTATTCCTTCGGGACAAATTCCGCTGCGTCTATTGCGGCGCCGCTCGCGAGCTGACCTTCGACCATGTCATCCCGCGTGCCCACGGCGGACGAACGACGTGGGAGAATGTCGCGACCGCCTGCGCGCCGTGCAATTTGCGCAAGGGCGGACGGACTCCGGCCGAGGCGCACATGCATCCGCACCGCGAGCCGATCCGCCCGACGACCTGGCAGCTGCAGGAGCGTGGTCGCGCCTTTCCGCCCAATTATCTGCACGAGAGTTGGCGCGATTATCTTTACTGGGATGTCGAGCTTGAGCCGTAGAAGGTGATCGGCCCTGCCTTCGACGAGCGCGCAAGAGCGATCGGGATAAATCCAGCCAGGGGCAGCGCGCCCTTGGTGACGGTTGCACCGGCCGGAGCACTGGCCGTTATCGGCTTGCGATCATTCGCCCGCTGAGCCCCGGCCGGGCAAGCGGTGCAACTCTCCAGAAGTTAGAAGGCCATTAACCATTTTCGTTTAGCGTTCGGGCTCGGAATGGACATCCGCTATCCACCCATGCCCGATCAGCGCCCGCGGCTCCTGGTCGTCGAGCCGAACCGCGCCTATCTCGCAATCCTCGCGCACCGGCTGTCCGAAGCGGGCTTTCAGATAAGGACGGCGGACAGCGGCGCCTCGGCGATAGCCGAGCTCTACCGGCTGCCGATCGACCTCATACTCGCCGAATTGAGCATGCCGCGGATGGGCGGCGCAGAGCTTGCGCGCGCGGTCCGCGGTGAAGTGCAGTGGAACGACATTCCGGTCATGCTGATCACCGCCAAGTCGAAGCCCGCCGACGCGGTCCAGGCCTATGCCGCGGGCGCGGATGACGTGATCCCCAAGCCGTTCCATTTCGAGGTGCTTGCGGCGCGCATCGAGCGGCGGATCGCCCGCGCGCGCTCCGTCAAGCAGCTCCGCGACGACAATGCCGCGCTCGATAAGCGGGTGATCGAACGCGCGATCCAGATCGGCGAATTGCGAGATGAGCTGAGAAAAGAGCGGACCAGGGGATCACTGACCCTTTGATCGACGCCGCAGCAGAAGGGCCTCGCCAAAGAGCAGCCGCATCCTCCTTTTTCTTGGAATGACGATCTTGTGGCTAGGCTCTTGATGACGAGATGAACTGCTCGACTTCAGGCCCCACGTCGCTCCGCCTCAGCGCCATCGCAATATTGGCGATCACGAAGCCTGTGGCGCCGCCGCAATCGTAACGTTCGCCCTCGAAGCGGAACGCGTTGAGCGGTTGCTTGCCGATCAGCCTCGCGATGGCGTCGGTGAGCTGGATTTCCCCGCCCGCGCCGCGCTCCTGCGCGTCGAGCGCGCTGATCACTTCTGACTGCAGGATGTAGCGGCCCGGAAGCATCAGGTTCGACGGCGCGGTGCCGGGCGCGGGCTTTTCCACCAGCCCCCGGATCTCGGTCAGGCGGCCGCTGGTCGCGCCGGGATCGATCACTCCATATTTGTGGGTCTCGCTCTGCCCTACTTCGAGCGCAGCGACGATATTACCGCCGACCTCTTCATAAGCCTCCACCATCTGCGCGAGGCAATTGGGCTTGGAGACCATCAGCTCGTCGGGAAGCAGCACCGCGAACGGCTCGTCGCCGATGATGTGGCGAGCGCACCAGACCGCATGGCCAAGGCCGAGCGGCTGCTGCTGGCGGACGCTGGCGACCTCGCCGAACCTGGCGTTCGAGGGTTCCAGCACGTCGAGGCTCTTGCCCTTCTGCTTGAGCGTCGCCTCCAGCTCGTAGGCATGGTCGAAATAGTCGACCAGCGCGGACTTGCCGCGGCCGGTGACGAAGATCAGCTGCTCGATCCCCGCCTCGCGCGCTTCGTCTACCGCATATTGGATCAGCGGCCGGTCGACGATCGTGACCATTTCCTTGGGGATGCTCTTGGTGGCAGGAAGCAGGCGGGTGCCGAGGCCGGCAACCGGGAACACCGCCTTTCGGACTCGAATGGGCATTCAGTCTCCGGGATTCGCGATTGTTGCACTGCTGTTGCTGGTGACCGGTCCGGGAGCGGTTCCGGCCGGCCCCGACGGCGCATTGCCGCCGGTCGGCGGGGGCAGCTCGAACGGATCGTTGGGCCGCGGCTGCGAGCGCTTCATCAGCTCGTCGACCCGATCAGGACGAGCCTGCGTCGGCGCTTTCAGAAGCTGATCGAAGGTCAAAGCCTCACGGGCCGACTCGGGCTTGACCGGCATGCTGTGCCCCGGCGCGGGCTCGAGGTCAGTGACGCGCCCGCAGCCGGCGGCTGCAAGGACTGCGGCGATCACGAGAAATCCCCTGGACCTCATTGGCACTCGCCTAGCCGCTCGGTGCGCTCAGCGCCAGCTTGCAGCGATGCGGTGCGGACCCTAACGACTAAGCGCATGCGCCACCTAATTTTCGCTGCTTTGTTCCTTTCACTCGCCGCCTGCCACCGGGAGTCACCGCAACAGCCCACCAATGAAAGCGCCGCCGCGTCAGCCGCAGGCGAGGGCATCAAAGGGGTTCACCGCGATCACAAGGGGACGCCCGAGCCGGCCGCCGTCTTCAACGATCCCGACGGCAAGCCGGTGAAACTTGCTGACTTCAGGGGCAAGCCATTGCTCGTCAATCTCTGGGCAAGCTGGTGTGCGCCATGCGTCAAGGAGCTGCCGACGCTCGACAATCTTGCGCGGACCGGCGCAATCAAGGTTCTTGCGGTCAGCCAGGACTCGGGTCCCCACGCCTCGGTCGTCGCCTTCCTCCAGGAGCACAAGATCGCGACGCTCGACCCGTACCAGGACCCGAACATGGCGCTGTCCGGAGCGCTTGGTCCAGACGCGGTGCTGCCGACCTCTATCCTGTACGACGCGAACGGCAAGGAGGTCTGGCGCTACGTCGGCGATTTCGACTGGACCAGCCCCGACGCGGCCAGGCTGCTGTCCGAAGCCGGAGCCGCGTCCAAGGCGGGCTGAGCTTTAGCGCCAGCCGAGATAGGTCCGCGGTTTCGTCACTCGCTCGCCAACGATGAGGCCGAGCGCACGTCCGTCGATCGCGCCGAGGCCAAGAGCGATCAGCGCCAGGCCGGCAAAGTCCTGAAGCGCGAGAGTCTCACCGAGGAACATTCCCCCAAGCAGGATCGCGACCGGCGGCACGAGGAGCGTAACGAGCAGCGCATTGGTCGCGCCCGACGTCGCGATCAGCCGGAAATAGAGCACATAGCCGAACGCAGTGCACAGCAAGGCGAGCGCCACGATTGCGCTCCAGGCGGTCAGCGGCGGCAAAGCGTGGGTCCATGGCCGATCGACGATCATCGAAACCGGGAACATCAGCAGCGCGCCGGCGGTCAGTTGGCCGGTGGTGACGCTCAAGGGCGAGATGCGCTGCCTGCGGAACCGGCGCGCCCAGACTGCCGCAAGCGCATAGCTCAGTGACGCGGTGACGCAGGCAAGCTCGGCAAGGCCGCTAGTGCCGATGTTCGACAATAGCGACGGCCCGATCATGACCGCGACTCCGCCAAACCCGAGAAGCACGCCGGCGACCTTGCGCGGGCTCATCCGCTCGTCGTTCGTGAGGAAATGGGCGACCACCACGCCCCAGATCGGGGTCGTCGCGTTGAGGATCGAGGCGAGGCCGCTGGCGATATGAGTCTGGCCCCAGCCGAATAATGCGAAGGGCAGCGCATTGTTGAGGATCGCAAGTAGGATGATCGAGCCCCACACCTTTCGGGGAAGTCCAAGCTTCTCGCCCTTGAAGTGGACGTAGGCCCAGAGGCCAGCGGCAGCGATGGTCAGGCGAAGCCAGACATAGGTCAGCGGCTGCACGTGCCGCACTGCAACCCCGATAAAGAAGAAGGCGCCCCCCCAGATGAGGGCTAGGATGCCAAGGATCAGCCAGTCGCTGCGGTTCATCTGCGCACGAATCACATGCGCGTCCTGGGCCGCCGCGGGCTTGAATGCCTCCGCCTCTTTGCGCTCAAATGCCCGTGGATCGATCGGCTTCATAGGCCGGCGGATCTATGGTTGCACGCGCGTGCCCGCCAACAAATGCCCGAACGAAGACGATAAGCTGGGCTTATGTACGTGCATGATTGGGAAGGAGCGGCGTTGGCGCAAGGCGGCAATCGGCTCGATGGCTTCCCCGAAAATCAAATGCGGGGGTCGCAATGACAGTCAGTCGCGGAGCAGCTCGTTGATGCTCGTCTTCGATCGCGTGCGCTCGTCGACGCGCTTGACGATCACCGCGCAGGCGAGCGCCGGTCCACCCTCCTTGGCGGGAAGCGTTCCGGGGACGACCACCGAAAATTCGGGTACCCGGCCATAGCGGACTTCGCCCGATGCGCGATCGACGATCTTGGTCGAGGCGCCGATGAAGACACCCATCGACAGCACCGATCCACGTTCAACGATCACCCCCTCGGCGACTTCCGATCGGGCGCCGATGAAGCAATCGTCCTCAATGATGACCGGACCGGCCTGGAGCGGCTCGAGCACCCCCCCGATGCCCGCACCGCCTGAGATGTGCACGTTGCGACCGATCTGGGCGCAGCTGCCGACGGTCGCCCAGGTGTCGATCATTGCAGCTTCGCCGACGCGAGCGCCGATGTTGACGAAGCTCGGCATCAGCACCGCGCCCGGCGCGATATAGGCGCCGCGCCTGACGATCGCTCCGGGCACCGCGCGAAAGCGCGAGGCGGCAAATTCCTTTTCGCCCCAGCCGGCGAACTTCGAGGGCACCTTGTCCCACCAGTGAGCGCCGCCGGGACCGCCGCCGATCGCTTCCATGGGGTTGAGCAGGAAGGACAGCAGCACGGCCTTCTTCAACCATTGATGGACGATCCACTGGCCGTCCTGCTTTTCGGCAATCCGCGCTTCGCCGCTGTCGAGCGCTGCGATCGCAGCATCGACCGACTGACGGACCTCGCCCCTGGTCGCGGTGCCGATCGTTTCACGCTCGTCCCAAGCACGCTCGATCAGCGCCTTCAGCTCACTTGCCATTCTCTTCCCCCAGGATGCTCTCGAGCCAGTCGGCGACGTGGCTGACGCGGACGTCGACGATCGTCTCGTCATAATCGCTGCCGGCCTGTTCCGAGCCGTTGTCGACCCAGACGGTGGTCATTCCGAGCGCCTTCGCGGGCCCGAGGTTCTTGACCATGTCGTCGGCGAGCAATGCATGCGCCGAATCGATCCCGAACCGCTCGCACAGCAGCGCGTAGCCATGCGGGTCGGGCTTGGGCCGAAGTTCGCTCGAGTGGATGTCGTGGAGGTCGTCGAACTGGCGATGAACCCCGATCGCCTCGAGCACCCGCCGCGCGTAGGGAGCATCGCCGTTGGTGAAAACGAACCTTCGTCCGGGCAGGCGCGCGAGGAGACGGGCGAGGCGGTGGTCGGGTTGCACCCGGTCGAGCGGGATGTCGTGCACGTCCTCGAGGAAATGATGCGGATCGACTCCATGCTCCTTCATCAATCCGGCGAGGGTCGTGCCGTGGGCATGGAAATGTGCCTTCTGGACCCGCTTCGCCTCATCAGAATCGCAACCGAGAAGCCGCTCGATATAGGCGCCCATCCGCTCATCGATCAGCGAGAAAAGCCCGCTAGAAGCAGGGTATAAGCAATTGTCGAGATCGAAGATCCATTCGCGTATATGGCGGAAGCGGCGGTCCATGAACGAGAAAGCGCCTAGCCCCTTCGGGCCTTTAAGCAAATTGAAAGGAAACGTAAACCATAGTAACTGTCTGGAAGCCGTGCGTTTTCAATGGCTTGTGCGGAGGAAACCCATGAACGGTCGGCTTCTGAGGACCAGTGCATGCATGCTCGTCATGGCATTTGGCCTGAGCGCCTGCGGCGGTGGCGGCGGCGGCATATCGAATATTCCAACCCCGACGCCGACTCCGACGCCGACTCCGACCCCCACCCCGACTCCAACGCCGACCCCAACTCCCACTCCCACTCCCGGAACGAACTACAACACCGCCGAATATCAAAACTCCCAATATTCAGTCGTGTCGAACGCGATTGCCGCCTACAACGCAGGAGCGACCGGGCAGGGCATCAAGATCGGCATCGTCGACACCGGCATCAATCCCAATCTCGACGAGTTCACAGGTCGAATCGATCCCGCGAGCGGCGATGTCGCAGGCAATCGCGGAGTGAGTGACAGCGATGGGCATGGGACCGCGGTCAGCGCCGTCGCAGCAGCTGCCCGCAATAACCAGAACACGATGGGCGTCGCGTTCGACGCGACGATCGTCAGCGAGCGCGCCGACACCCCGGGATCGTGCACCACCGGTGGCAGCAAGGACACATGCAATTTCGACGACACCGCGATAGCTGCAGGCATCGATGCTGCACGCGTCGCGGGCGCCAAGGTGATCAATCTTTCGCTTGGCGGATCCCAACCCGGTTCGACGCTCCTCGCAGCCATGCAGCGAGCGGTCAATGCGGGCATCGTTCTCGTCATTGCGGCGGGCAATGACGCCACCGCAAACCCCGACCCGTTCGCACTGGCTCCGGCCCAGCAGTTTCCGGGCTCGGTGATCATCGCCGGCTCGATCGGCGTCGATGACGGCTCGGGCGGAATCGATTCGAGCCAGATTTCCACCTTCTCGGACAAAGCGGGAACGGGCGCGCAATATTATCTCACCGCGCTTGGCTATCACGATCGCGCACCGGACAACACGGGTGCGCAATTTTTATGGGATGGAACCAGCTTTTCCACGCCGACCATAGCGGGCGCGGTCGCGCTCATGGCGGAGGCGTTCCCCAACCTCACCGGCCAGCAGATCGTCCAGATTCTCTTCAACAGCGCCGATGACCTCGGCGCTACGGGAGTCGACCCGGTTTTCGGTCATGGCAGGCTGGATATTCAAAAGGCCTTCCAGCCGCAGGGAACGATGAGTCTCGCCGGTACCAAGACGCCGATCAACGGCAGCGTTGGCGATCTTCCAGCAGTCGCCGGCGATGCAGGGTCGAAGCACTCGCTCGGCGCAATCATCCTCGACGGTTACAACCGGGCATATGTTCTAAACCTCGCCCGGATGCTGAATCGCGCGGGAACGGACCACCCGCTTTCGCGCGCCCTCCAAAGCGACGTTCAGATCGGTGGTGCCCAGGCCGGCCCGGTCAGCATAGCGATGAGCGTTCTACGCAACCATGACGTCGCGGAAGGCTTCACGCTCGGGAACGTGCAGGTCGGCCCGGAAGACCTGCGTAAGTCGCGGCTGATCGCCGGGTCGGCGGTTGCGCGGCTCGACAACAGCACCGCGGTCGCGCTCGGTTTTTCCGAGGGCGCGAAGGAGATGGAGCGGCGCCTGACAGGTGCGTCGGCCGGCCCATTCCTGATCGCCAGCGACATCGCCGGAAATCCTGGCTTCGCCGCCAAACGCAACAGCAGCATGGCGATTCGCCACCAGTTCGGCCACACCGGCCTCACCGTCTCGACAGAAAGCGGTGACGTCTGGCAGGACGTTCAGACGAGCTCTGTCGGCTCGCCCTATCGCTTCACCGCCATTGCCGCCGACCAGACTCTCGGTCGCAACTGGCTCTCGGTCGGCGTGAGCCGGCTCGATGAGAAGAATTCGCTTCTTGGCGGCCGCATGTCGGCCGTGCTCGGCGGCGCTGGCGGTTCGAGAACCACCTTTATCGACGCCGAGGCGCGGCACAATTTTGGTGGCGGCGTGATCGGCATGCTCGCTGCACGGCGCGGGTGGACCGACTTTGCTGGCGGAAAGTTCCAGACCGGCGCTTATTCGTTCGACCTCACCAAGCTCAAAATCCTCTCCACCCATGATTCGCTCGGTTTCCGGCTCGCGCAGCCGCTGCGGGTCGAGCATGGCGGCCTGGCGATGATGCTGCCGACTTCGTACGACTATCTGACCGGCGCCGCGACCGACACGCTGAGCGAGATGTCGCTAACCCCGAGTGGGCGCGAGCTCGATGCCGAGCTTAGCTACGGGTCGACCTTGCTGGGCGGAAACGCGTGGCTCGGCGGCAATCTTTATTATCGCCGCCAGCCGGGACATATTGCGAGCCTGCCCGACGATGAGGGCGCGGCGATCCGCTTCAGTCTCGGCTTCTAGCGTTCACCCGACCGATCCTTCGCTCGAGAGGTGAAGCGTTCGGCGGCTTTGGTTGCAGGCGATCAGACGGTAAAGCTCTCGCCGCAGCCGCAGGCGCCCTTGGCGTTCGGATTGTCGAAC
>Ga0157370_10002075_pt1 | contig 24529 bp, 20 predicted proteins | sample C35metaG_FD_113463 | JGI IMG/M metagenome (GOLD analysis project Ga0157370, IMG submission 113463) | Corn rhizosphere microbial communities from Kellogg Biological Station, Michigan, USA - C3-5 metaG | ecosystem: Host-associated > Plants > Roots > Rhizosphere > Soil | place: USA: Michigan...
ATTTTTCAGTGTCACTCCGATCCGTCCGATAGCGCGGATTTGCAATCCGTGCCCGCAAAGATTTTTTTTCGCTTTTGAGAATCAATAAAAATATATCACTGTTACACGCACGGATTGCAAATCCACGCTATCATAGTTTTTTTATATATTTATCAAAATTCACAAAATGAGTACAATCATTAAAAAAATTAAAATTGCAGCTTTTGCTATTGCATTCACAACCTGTTGTAATTTTTACGGGCAGGCAAATAAAGCAGCAACAAAACTGGACTCTTTATTTCAAAAAGCGCTTCAATCAAAAACCTTTAACGGAAATGTTTTAATTGCTGAAAAAGGTAAAATAATCTACGAAAAAGCTTTTGGAAAAGCGGATACCAGCAACACCATTCAATTAAATACAGATTATCGTTTTCATATTGGTTCTATTGCTAAAGAATTTAATGCGGTGGGAATTATGATACTGAAAGAACAGGGAAAACTTAAACTTAATGATCCTGTTTCTAAATTTCTTCCTGAACTTCCGTCTTGGGCTAATAAAATCAAAATTATTAACCTGCTTCAATATACAAGCGGACTTCCTCAAATAAAGTGGAATGAAGTCAATCAGGATTCAGACAATATGGCTTTTCTTCAAAAGACCTCTGTTCTTGATTTCGAACCGGGAACGAAGTACGATTACAACAACAACAATGTGTTTTTACAAAGACGTATTATTGAAAAAATCACCAATATGAGTTTCAATTCGTTTGTTATCAATAAAATACTAAAACCTATAGGCATAAAAAATGCTGTTGTAGATCCAGACGAAAAAGAACCTCTTTTTGCTAAATCGTTTAACAGTAAAGGAAAACAGGATATTCTTAAATATAATATTTCTGGCTGGACGGCCCTAAACTTAAAGGATTTTTATAAATGGTCGCAAGCCATTAACTCTTTTAAAATTATTAATATCGAATCGACACGAGAACTTTTTGAACCATTTTCTAAAGATAATCAAACGGGTCTTGGAGGAGGAACTATAGAAAACGGAAAAGTAACCAGCCATATACACGACGGGGCTGCTTTTAATTATCAGGCTTTATTAATAAACAGCCTCAACTCGACTATTATTTTAATGACGAATAATAAACAAAATAATTTAGAAGAAATCAGTAATTCGATAGAATCTATACTAAGTAAAAAATCATTACAATAGATATTCGTGCGGCCATATAACTTCTAAAACGCAGTAACAATTTTTAACTATATTTGACGTTGATATTGATTTGCTTGGCAGTTTTTTTGCTGAATAGAAAACCAGATCATCAAACCCAAATCTTAAAAATGAAAACAAAACTAATAACTCTTTTATTTGTATTTGCTGTTATCAATACGTTTGGACAAGCACCAGCCGCATTAAAAGTTACTAATACAAATAATAAAGCTTTACCGCCCAGCGAAATGGTGACGAATAAAGCGATAAGTGCGCTTAAAAAAGTGCCGTTAGACGAAGCATCAATTTTAATTTATGATTACGACGGTGCTCTTTTTTCATACGATTTAGAATCGGAACAAATTGGCTGGACTGTAAAAGCCACAGATTCCCATACTGAAATGTGTGCCAATAAAGTAACGATCTCTAATGGTGTGGTTTATGTTCCGTTTATTAATGGTGAAATATATGCTGTAGATAATCAAAGCGGTACTATATTCTGGAAATCGAGATTAGGTAATATTACCGATCAGATTGTTTTAAAAGATCAGGTTCCAATTGTTAGCAACGGAAAGCTGTATATAACGGCTCAAAACCAAAACGGAAGCAGTAATCTTTATGCTCTTGACACCAAAGATGGCAGTTTAGCATGGACTTACAAACTGGATACTCCAATTAATGATATTCCGGTACTTTTTTTCAATAATAAAGTTTTTGCTCCAAGTGCATCTAACTTGTATAGTTTTGATGCCAATACAGGAAAAGTGCTGACTCAAAAAACTTTTGAGGAAGGCATGCAGAGTAAACCTGTAACTGATGGCGAAAATATTTTTATAGCAAATGAAAAAAACATGCTTTTTGCTTTAACTCCGGATAAACTTGATGTTTTATGGCAATTTAAATTAGACGAAAATCAATATAATGTCAAGGAACGCATTTTTAGCAAAGACAAAAAATTATATTTTGCTGCACAAGGCGAAACCGTTTCTTCTATATATGCTGTAGATTCAAAAACTGGAACTCAAATTTGGAAAAGGGATTTTCCAGGTGATAATGTCGAATACATAACAGAAGACAGTGATAATATTTGGGGATATACCAAAAAAGGAAAACTTTTTCAGCTGGATATAACAAATGGTGAAATTGCATTCGAAATAAAATTAACAACGCAGCCAATTTCAAATATTGAATTTCCGGTTGATGATACTATATTTTATTATTGCGATGCGGGTTTAATTAAATTTGACTTAAGCACCAAAGACGAAGATTTATATTATATGAGAACTTCTCTTAAAGACAATGTTTACAGTGCATTTCTAAAAATAATCCGATAACGAAAAAGTATAAATAACCATTTGATGTAATCATCGGTTTTGTAAAAATCTCCAAAAACTCCTTAAGCAATTAAGGAGTTTTTTTTTGCACATGTAACAAATTAAGAAAATCACTACTTATCTTATATCAAAACATAAATTCTACTATATCAATTATATTATAATTTGTAAAAAACCTTATAAAACTCCAAAATATGAATGTAACAGAATGGCTTTTTTTTATTTTAATCCTGATGATTGTTCACGGAATTTCGACTTGGAAACTTTATAAAAAAGCAGGAAGAAAACCTCTAGAATCATTTATCCCGATTTATAACTTAGTTGTTTTAATGAAAATTATAAATCGCCCGCGCTGGTGGGTGATTTTGCTTTTTATCCCTATTATTAATCTTTTAATGATTCCGGTGGTTTGGATCGAAACTATAAGAAGTTTTGGGAAAAACTCCAGACAAGACACTGCATTGGTTTTACTAACATTAGGATTCTATATTACTTTTTTAAATTATAGATCAGAAAACCTAACTTATATTGAGAACAGGGATTTACAACCCAAAACAAAAACAGAAGATACTGTAAGTTCTCTTTTATTTGCGGTTATTATTGCCACATTGGTTCATACTTATGTTATACAGCCTTTTACCATTCCTTCTTCATCATTAGAAAAGACGCTGTTAATTGGAGATTTTTTATTTGTAAGCAAGCTTAATTATGGTGCAAGAACTCCTATGACTTCGGTTGCTTTGCCTATGGTTCATGATTCTATTCCTCTTACCGGTGTAAAATCATATTTATTTAATGATGATGTTACAAAGAAACAAACCTCATGGTTAAACAAACTGCAGCTGCCTTATTTTAGATTTCCTGCCATAGAAAAAATTGAGCGAAATGAAATTGTAGTTTTTAATCAACCCGCAGATACTTTGCGTGATATGGATAATTTTCATCCGGATCGAAACTATTACAAACCAATTGACAAAAAAACAAATCTGGTAAAACGATGTGTCGGAATGCCGGGAGATACTCTAGAAATTCGTAATGGAGATATTTACATCAACGGAAAAATATCTAAATTGCCTGGAAGTGCAAAAGCGCAATATAATTTCCTTATCGATACACAAGGTCAGGCTATCAGTCAAGATGCTCTTGTAAATACGTATGGCGCGAGAGAAGGCTTAAAATATAACGACGGAAATTTTACATTGACAGACAAAGGACAATACTTTTTGACTTTAACCGATGAAGAAGCTAAATTAATGACTTATAATCCTGTTGTAAAAAGCGTTACAAAACATTTAGCACCAAAAGGACAAAATGAAGATGTTTTTCCTCATGTTGCTTCTTTGGGTTGGAATATCGACAATTATGGACAAATTTATATTCCTAAAAAAGGGCAGACTATAAAACTGGATTTAAAAACACTTCCGTTTTATAAACGCATTATAGAAGAATATGAACATAATACTCTAAAAATTAATGGCAATGAGATTGTAATAAACGGAAAAGTAAGCAACACCTATACTTTTAAACAAGATTATTACTGGATGATGGGAGACAATCGTCAGAATTCTTTGGATGCCAGATTTTGGGGATATGTTCCTTTTGATCACGTTATAGGCAAACCTGTATTTATTTGGTTTAGCTGGAATAAAGACGGAAAAGGGATTAACAAGGTAAGATGGAATCGTGTTTTTTCTGTAGTTAATGGAAATAGCGAACCTAAATCTTATTTGGTACATTTTCTAATATTTATCGCTCTTTGTTATGCCGCAGATAAAATAATCAAGAAAAAGAAGAAAGCATAAACACATTAAATGATAGTAAAAAAAGCTCCAAAATCGTATGACTTTGGAGCTTTTTTAATTATTTCGTACCGAATTACTTCAATTTATTTCACTCTTATTAAATCTAAATCCTGAAAATCAAAACTAAAATCAATGTTTGGCGAGATGCCTTTCATTTTAATAGATTGGGCTTTGCCGTTTTCATCGAGAGAGAACATTGCCAATGCATCGCAATTCATAGCTTGATATTCCCATTTTATGGCAAATGTATTCGCATTGTAAAAAGACATTGGGCCGTTTAATTTAGGCGAACGATACGATTTAAACCATAATTGTTTGTTCTTTTCAAACACCTCAATTTCGCCAAACCATTTATCGGCATAAACACCTATAAAATCTTCATTCTTTATTTTAATGTTTTTTGACTGTTTTACTTTTTCCCAGACTTTTTTGGTTACATCATCACCTGCATTTCTTTCCTCGTTCATCCATCCCACTAATTTATCTGTCCAGCCAAAATCGTCTAAACCTAAATAACTGTCCGAAATCGTATTACTAACCGCTGAAAAAAGTCCTCCTCCTCCATTTTCAGTATTCGTTAAAATTACAATTCCTAAATTGAGATCAGGATACATTGTTACAATGGAAAGCATTCCTGGTAAACCTCCTGTATGCGAAACTTTTAAATTCCCTTTTTCATCAGATATCTGCCAGCCTAAACCATAACCATTAAAATGGAAGTTATATCTTGGATTCTCATCTGATTCCTGAACAGTATGTATTCTCCACATTTCATTATGGTTTTTCAAAGAAAAAAGCGTCGTTTTTAAATCTGGTCCGTATTGCCCTTTATTCAAACGAACGATCATCCATTTTGCCATATCTTCGGCATTAGAAAAGATGCCGCCCGCTGCAGCATTCATTTGATCTCCAAAACTATCAATTGTTTTTATCGTTCCGGATTCAGATGAATGCGAAACTGCAAAATTAGATTTGTCCTTTATCAAACGGCTTCCCACAAAAGTATTGTTCATTTGCAAAGGATCAACGATTCTTTTTTGTACAAATTCTTCATAACTCATACCGCTCACTCTTGCAATTAATTCTCCTGCTACGATATAAAGTAAATTATCATAATCAAATTTGGTTCGAAAAGCCGACACTGGTTTAAAGTGCTGAAAACTCGTCAGAACATCTTTAATGGTAAAATTAGAACCATCAGGAAAAAACATCAAATCGCCCACTCCCAAACCTAATCCGCTGCGATGAGTTAATAAATCCTGTATGTTAAAATTTTCGGTTACATAATCGTTATACATTTTAAATTCAGGCAGATAATCTTTTACTTTATCTGTCCACTTTAATTTTCCTTCATCTTCTAAAATAGAAAGCGCAGCCGTTGTAAATGCTTTAGTGTTTGAGGCAATCTGAAAATTTGTATTTTCGTTTACTGCTTTTTTAGTCTCAATAGAACTAACGCCGTATCCTTTTAAGTGAATTATTTTTCCGTCTTTAACCACGGCAATTGATGCACCGGCCACTTTAAATTTGGCTAAAGCATCTTCCATCAATAAATCAATTTTTGGAGACGTTAATTGAGCAAAAACTGTTGATGATAAACAAACACAAACTACTGCTAATAAAAAACTTTTTGTTTTTTTCATATTATTGATTTGATTAGAGATTCTAGAGTTGATTTTTTCTGATTTATGATAATCAATTGGCTTTTATCATCCAGAAGAATTTTGTCTGCAAATTCCTTATCGGCTTTAAACTGCCATTTACTTAATTCTTTAAATTTACTTTTAAGCAATTTTAGTTTTTCAGCATTATTTTTAGAAATGATTACCACTTTTGTCAAAGGTGTTTCTTTCATTTTTTCAATGCTGTTTCCTGTAATTTCAGAATCGTACTGTGTTCTTGAACGATAACGAAACATTCTGCCTATTGCCCTAAAATCTTCTTCATTTTCTGAAAGTACATATCTATACGTCATAATATTATCAAGATCATTTATCCAGTTTGGAAAATTCTCTTCATAAAGCCTGATGTAATTCTCAATAAAATTTTTATCTATTGGTTTCTTCTGCTCAATATATTCTTTAACCATTGGATAAATCTGCTTAGCCATAAGGTTTATGTATTTTCTATTGTACCAATCGTAAGTATCCTGTTTTCCGTCTAGTTGTTCATATACGTAACCATTTCCCAGATCTGTGGCCAGAACTTCATTCATTAATTGATAAGCATAATTACTGGAATTAGATTTACTTTCTTTAAAATAGGTGTCAATTGCTGTTTTTACTTCCAGCGATTGTTCATCATAAATAATGTGATAAATCTCGTGCATCATAACACTAAACAAGTCCTTGTATGATTTGAGATCAGTTTGTATGGCACTTATAGCATTATTGCAAAATGCCTGGGCTGTAAATCCTTTGGAATTAGGCAGCGGATAAAAAGCAATTTCAAAAGGAATTGCATTATCCCAGCTTGAATTATAAAATATCAATCCGGTATTAAAGAAGTTTTCTATATGATGTTCATTGGAATACTTTGTAATTTCTTCTAATTGTTTTTCAAATTTTTCTTTGTTCGGATTATAAATCAGTTCATTGTAAATTGGCGTGAACTCTGAAATACTTTCGGCTAAATCAATCAAAGTTTTACTTGGAATAATCCCTACAGAACGATTTTTGAAACTGGTTAAATCAGTGGTTTCAATTAGATTTTTTTTCAAAATATCTTCTGTCTGCATTGTTTTTTTTGAGCCATAAGGAAACTCTTCAAACCTGTAGCTGTAGTCCAGAATTAATTTATCAAATTTTGAAATTATGTTTTTGTATGTATCCGTATTGTATTTTGATTTCTGAAATTCGGTTTTAAAAACATTATCGGGATAATTTTCAGAAAGATTCTGTAAAAAAGTAAAAACGGCTAGTTGTTCAGAATATTTAATTTTAAAAGTTGTTTTTTGTCCAAATGAAAAAACTGTAAAAAATAAAAATGCGAGTAAAAGTCTGTTCCTCATCCTGTTTGTGTGGCTCTTAAATGGTGGTTAATTTGTTTTTGGCTGTTAATCTACTTTTCTTATCTCCTAACAAAAAGTATTTATTTGGCTAATATATAAGAAATATCTTTACTAAAATCAACATCAAAAAACTTTATCCTTCAACCAGACAAATCTCAAAAGTAGTTTTATCATCTTCTGTTTTAAACGAAATATAACCGCCGTGCGCTTCGATTATGTTTTTAGAAAGCGTTAAACCAATTCCGGCGCCTTCGTTTCGGGTTGTGAAAAAGGGAAGGAAAATTTTGCTTTCGATTTCTTTTTCAACTCCATTTCCGGTGTCGGTAATTTTAATGTAAGTCCTGTTTTCTTTGGCTTCCGCCGAAATTAAAATTTGTTTCGGGCTGGTATTTTTTAAAGCATTAATCGAGTTCGTTAACAGATTTATTAAAACCTGCTCTATTTGCTGTGCATCGACATAAATCAATCGTTTCAACGAAATAGAATTTACAACTTCAATCTCCTCTTTTTTAAATAACGGATTCATGATTTGAAGACAATCATCGACTAAAACCTGCAATTCTATTTTTTCTTTTTTAGGAGAAGGCAGCATTGCCAGTTTTCTATAACCTTCTACAAATTTCTGCAAATGATCACTTCTTCTCAGCATCGTTTCAACGCTGTGTTTAATATCATCTAAATCTTCTGACGACAAAGAATCCTGCTCTACCAAATCCTGCAGGTTCTGGCAGATAGAACGAATTGGCGTTATCGAATTTAAAAGCTCATGCGAAATGACTTTCATTAAATTAACCCAGGCATCTTTCTCTTTCTTTTCGACCACATTTTGAATCGAATCGAGTAAAACAATAAAATAATCACGCTCAAAAATCTCGGTTCTTGAGGCTTGAAGAACAAAAGTCTGGTTATTTTGTTCGTTTATGCTAATTTCTACCGCCGTTTTTATTTCATGAAAGTCATCGGCTTCGATAATTTCGCAAAGCGATGGCAGTTGATTTTTAAGATATTTCCATTTCGAAACTTTAGGCACATTAAAATGATTCGAAAAATAATCGTTCATTAAAAATATATCCCAATCCTGATCTTGTTTCTGTAAAATGATAATCCCGCTTTCGATATTATTTAAGATAGAACGGTAAATAATATCTTTTGAGATTTGTTCGTTCTGTCTGCTTTTTAAAGTATCGTAAAGCTGAAACAAATCGGCATAACTTTTATTGATTTTGTGTTTTGTAAAATCTGATGTAAAATCATTCTGCAAAATCGATGCGATGGTTTTATCATACAGCAAAACAAAATTTCGTACATAAAAAAACATTTCGCGAATGAGCAGAAAAACAATAAAAAGTCCAAAAACACCAGTAAAAAGCAATCCGATTTTAAAGAAATAAATCGAAAATTCAATTCCTGCAACAATGGCAAGTAATCTAAAAAAAAGCAGTTTATAGGTTTGCAGTGTTTTAAACATACTAATTGATGTTAATATTATATTTCTCTAAACGTCTGTACAAAGAACCTCTGGACAAGCCCAGTTCTTCGGCTGTTTTGCTGATATTATTGCTGTGCTTAAGAAGTGCTTTTTCGATCGTTGCTTTTTCTACAGACGAAAGCTGAATATCATCCGGGTTTTCATCATAAGGTGTTATGGTTTCTAAATCCAGATCTGAAACCGTGATTTTATCATTTTCGCAAAGAATAACAGCGCGTTCAATTTTATTTTCCATTTCGCGGATGTTTCCGTTCCACGCATGTTTTTCTATTTGTTCCAGTACTTTTTTGTCGAAAGTAATTTCACTTCTTCCGTATTTTTCAATCATTTTTTCCAGAAGATATTCTGCCAGCGGAATTTTATCTTCAATTCGTTCGCGCAATGGTGGCAGCACAATTTCCATTGTATTGATTCGGTAATACAAATCTTCCCTGAAATTTTCATCGGCAACTTCCAGTTTTAAATTCAAATTTGTTGCCGTAATGATTCTCACATTTAAAGGTCGTGCTTTTGTTTCGCCTAATCTTGTTACGGTTTTGGTTTGAATAACCTGTAATAATTTAGATTGCAAATGCAGCGGCACATTTCCTATTTCATCTAGAAAAATAGTTCCGTTCTGCGCCATTTCAAAACGTCCCGGCGTATCTGCTTTCGCATCGGTAAATGCACCTTTTGCATAACCAAACAATTCGCTTTCGAAAATATTCGAATTCAAAGAACCTAAATCAACGGCAATAAACGGATTGTTTTTTCTTTCGGACTGTTTATAAATATGATGCGCCAAAACAAATTTTCCGGTTCCGTTTTCTCCCAAAATCAAGACATTGGCATCGGTTTTTGCTACTTTATCAGCCAGCGAATAAGCTTTTTTTATAATCTCAGAGGTTCCTGCAAAAAAATCATTTTCGTTTTCAATTTCTTTGTCCTTTTTTTGTTCTTTACGAGATTTGTCTACTGCTTGTTTTACAGATTCTAACAATTTTTTGTTTTCCCAAGGTTTCAGGATATAATCAAAAGCACCAGATTTTAGTCCTTCAACTGCGGTTTCTACTTTTCCAAAAGCCGTCATTAAAATCACAACCGTTTTTGGCGAAAGTGTTTTTATTTCTTTTAATAAATACAAACCTTCTCTCCCATCTTCAAAACCTATACGATAATTCATGTCGAGCAAAACGACATCAATACTATTTTGAGATAGTAATTCTACTATTTTTTTTGGATTATTAAGGGTATGAATGTTCTCAAAATACTTTTTCAGGTATACTTTTGATGCAAAAAGAATATCTTCCTGATCGTCTATGATTAAAATTGAAGCGTTCGTCTTTTTCATTATTGTTCAGTTTTGGACAAAAAGTGTCCAATTATGGACATTCTATTTTTATTCGAAAAAATAAAATTTTAAAAATTAAGCAGTTACAAAATTTAATTTTCTGGCATGAAAATCACATTTCTACTTGTAAATCAATTAATTATTAAAGTCTTTTTGTGGTAAAAATAACAAAATAAATAGCTATCCGCCGCATTATTAATTATCTTAATTTTCGGCTCTGTTTCTTTTACTTCTGAAGATCAAAAAACGAACATCAATCAAATTTTAAAAAAAATCAATTATGATTAACATCAAAAATCTTTCAAAAATTTTTAGAACCGAAGAAGTAGAAACCAAAGCTTTGAGCGAAATTTCATTAACCATAAATGAAGGCGATTTTGTATCGATCATGGGACCATCCGGAAGCGGAAAATCGACTTTGCTAAATATCATCGGATTATTAGACAGTGCTTCTGATGGAAGTTATGAACTTTTAGGCCAGGAAATGGTTGGCTTAAAAGAAAACTTAAAATCGAAAGCCAGAAAGCAGAACATTGGATTTATTTTTCAGAATTTCAATTTAATTGACGAGCTATCTGTTTATGATAATATTCAGTTACCATTGCTATACAATAAATATCATTCTTTTGAAAGAAAGAGAAAGGTTGAAGAAATTGCCGGCATATTAGGTATTTCTCATCGTTTAAAACATTTTCCGCAGCAGCTATCAGGCGGACAACAGCAGCGTGTTGCCGTTGCAAGAGCATTAATTACGAGTCCAAAAATTATCCTTGCCGATGAACCTACAGGAAATCTGGACAGTAAAAATGGTAATGAAGTAATGGAATTATTAACAGATCTTCATGCCAGCGGTGCTACCATTTTAATGGTGACACATTCTGAATATGACGCTTCATTTTCGCAGAAAACAATTTTAATGAAAGATGGAATGATTCTTTCGGAAAAATTAAATCATAAAAATGTTGACGTTTTAGTAACTGCAAAAAATTAAATCATGTTACAAAACTGGATTAACATATTTATTTACCACATCAAAAACAATAAGTTTTTTACTGCTTTGAATGTTTTGGGTTTGAGTATTGGAATCGCAGGTTTAATTTTTGCCATTTTATATTACAATGATGAACAGACTTATAACGACTGGAATCCCAATAAAGAAGTTGTTTTTCAATCTCTAAGTCAGGTAAGTCCAACTAATATTTGGGCAACGAATGTATCTAATTTTCAAGATTACTTTAAAACCGATTTTAAAGAAATAGAAAGTTACTGTTATCTCGATACCTGGTATGCCGAAAAAGTCCTTCAATACAAAGACAAAAAAGGCATTTTTAAAATTATTGATTCTCAAAAGACCTTTTTTGAAATGTTTCCTTTTCATTTTATTAAAGGAAATATAAAAACGGCTTTAAGAGATAAAACCTGTATTGCTATTTCGAAACAAACGGCGCTGAACCTATTTGGAACCATTGATGCATTAGGCAGAACGATTACGTATTATGACAAAAAATTAATCGTAACGGGAGTTTATGTTATTCCCGGAAAATCGTCTTTGGCTCCGGAAGCAGTTACCAATCTTATCGACGAGCGATTACCAACAGAAAAAGATGAATGGGGAAATTTTAATAATGGATTATTTCTAAAATTAAAAAATCCTGCCGATAAAGATAAAGTGATTGCAAAAATGGAAAATCTCCTCTATCAAAATCGCACGGCCCGCTGGGCAAAAGAAGAAGGTTTGACTATTGCAGAATGGGAGAAAAAAAATGGCGCTGATAATATGAAAATATTTCTAGAACCATTAAAAGATTCCCGTTTGCATTCTAGAATTGACGGACTTGCAGAAGGAAAAGGCAATTATCAGTTTTTGATGATTATGGTAGGATTATCTGTTTTGATTTTAGTTTTATCGCTTTTTAATTACATCAATCTGGCAACGGCAAACGCTATTAAAAGAGCAAAAGAAGTGGGCGTTAGAAAAATTCTGGGAGCTTCGAAAAGTAACATTGTATTTCAGTTTATTTTTGAAACCTTCATTATCACTTCGTTTTCTATTTTATTATCCTTAGTAATTGTAGAGTTATCGCTGCCTTTTTACAATAATTTTTTAGAGAAACAATTAACGATTAATGGTGCTTCTTTTTATTCTGAATTACTCATCATTTTTGTTCTTACGGTAATTACAGCCGGAATATTTCCTGCTGTTTACATTTCGAATTTTGAAACTTTAAAAGTATTAAAGGGAAATTTTGCAAGAAGTAAAAACGGAATCTGGTTACGAAACGGAATGCTGGTTTTACAATTTTCTATTGCTTCATTTTTTATAATTGGATCTTATATTGTATATAAACAGGTGGAGTTTTTAAACGAGAGAGATTTAGGTTTTAAAGGCGATCAGGTATTAGAAATCCGATATCGAAAACCAGAAATTAATGCCAATGACCCAAAGGCTCTGGCAGGATTATTTACACGATATGAAACTTTAAAACAGGAAATTTCGAAAATTAAAGGGGTTTCGCAGGTAAGCACTGGAGCGTTTTCTTTTGGCGGAGGCGGCAGTTCGTCAACTTTTACTTATCATGACAAAAATATTCAGGGGCAGAATATGGCCATTGATTTTGGAATGCTCGAAATGCTAAAGATCAAGTTGACTCAGGGACGTTATTTTGACAAGCAAATTTCATCGGATACTATTGCTAATGTCCAGATAAATGAAACGGCGGTTAAGTTAATGAACGAAAAAAATCCGATTGGCAAAATTGTAAACTGGAACGATCATAAGCTTAAAATAATTGGAATTGTAAAAGATTTTAATCTCTGGGGACCAAAAGCTGAAATTCCGCCTATGATATTTTTTCATCTCAAAACTATCGACTGGATGAATCTAAATGTCAATCGCATTTTTGTAAAAGTGAATCCGAATGATTTAAAAAACACGCTTCCGGATTTGGAAAACTTCTGGAAGAAAAATATAACGTCTGATTATCCTTTTAAATATGATTTTGTAGACAAGGCTTACGCCCGAAATTATAAGGAATATATCAATCAGAAAAACTTGTTTTCGCTATTAAACATTATCGTGATTCTTATTGCCTTGTTCGGACTTTTTGCTTTGGCTTCGTATTCGATACAAAGCAGAATGAAGGAAATTGCAATTAAAAAAACGCTGGGCGCCGAAACCAATATTTTATTAAAAGAACTGTCTAAACAATACATTCTTTTTTGTGTTATCGGATTCCTGATTGCCGTGTTTCCTGCTTATTATTTATTAAGCAAATGGCTGGAAGATTTTGTTTTTAGAATTGAAATCCGCATTTATCCATTTCTTATTGGTTTTGTGGTTTTGCTTTCTTTAACCCTAATCGTAGTGTTGTCAAAAACGTATCAGGCAACAAAAGTAGATGTATTAAAATATTTAAAATACGAGTAAAATGCTAAAAAACTGGATCAACATATTTATATACCACATCAAAAACAACAAGCTTTTTACAGCTTTAAATGTTTTAGGTTTGAGTATCGGAATCGCAGGTTTAATTTTTGCGATTTTATATTGGAACGATGAACAAAGTTACGACCAATGGAACCCCAATAAAGACAATATCTTTTTACTAGCTAACCAAATGGACGCGACAACGTATTGGTCTTCAAGTTCGGGACCAATTGGAGCGGCCATAAAAGAGGTAAGTCCTGAAGTAGAATCTTATTGTTATTTAAGTGGTGATTACGACAATGATATCATCCGCTTTAACAATAAAAAAGTGCAGTCAAACAAAATAATTGTGGCACAAAAAAACTTCTTTGAGTATTTTCCTTTTTCATTTATTGAAGGAAGTCCAAAAACCGCGTTACCAGATGTAAACAGTATTTGTTTATCTAAGGATTTGGCCATGCAGCTTTTCGGGAACGAAACTGCTTTAGGCAGACAAGTTGTGCTGCAGGGTAAAAACCTAATCGTAAGAGGCGTTTATAAACTCGATAAAAAATCAGCTTATAACCCATCCTGCGTGGTTAATTTTATGGATGAACGAGTAAATGGAAACAACCAATCCTGGGGAAATTTTCAATTTGTTCTGTTACTAAAATTAAAAAATCCGGATGGACAAAAACGAGTGACTCAAAACCTTCAAAAAATGTACTTTGAAAATATGACCGCTCGTTATGCAAAACTTCAAGGTATTACAACGGAAGATTTTATTAAGAAATACGGCGAAGTAAAACCATGCCTGGAATCGTTGTCGTCTATTCGTTTACATACCAAAACTGGCGGCTTGGTAGAAGGAAAAGGTAATTATCAATTTCTACTAATCATGGTTGGATTGTCTATTTTAATTCTAATCTTATCTATTGTAAATTACGTAAACTCGGCTACGGCCAATGCAGTAAAGAGAGCCAAAGAAGTAGGAGTTCGCAAAATCATCGGGGCTTCAAAATCGGCTATTGTCAAACAATTTATTTTTGAAACTGCGATAATCTCATTGCTTTCTATTTTAATATCGCTTGTTATTGTCGAGCTTTCGCTGCCTTACTACAATGCTTTTTTAGAAAAAACTCTCGTATTGCAAAGCAGTCAGTTCTACTTGCAGCTTGCGGGTATATTTGTTGCAACCGTAATATTGGCAGGGATATTTCCGGCAGTTTATGTTTCTAATTTTGAATCGCTAAAAGTATTAAAAGGAAATTTTGGAAGAAGCAAAAGCGGGGTCTGGCTTAGAAACGGCATGCTTATTTTTCAATTTGCCGTGGCGGCTTTCTTTATTGTTGGATCTTATATTGTGTATGAGCAAATAGAACTTATGAATTCAAAAGATTTGGGTTTTAGCGGCAAACAAATCCTAAATATTTCATACCGAAATATCTATGGCGAAGGAATAACCCATAAAGACCGTTTTGAACGATACACTATTATTAAAAACCAATTACAGCATATAAAAGGAGTTCAACAGGTTTCGGCTGGCGGCTTTGTTTTAGGAAACGGAGCAAGATCTGTAATTTCTTATCATTATAAAGACCAAAATGTGGACGGCAGTAATATGCCAATCGATTTTGGATTGCTGGAAATGATGAAAATCAAAATTGTAAAAGGACGCTACTTGAATCCGAAATTTGCGCAGGATACTGTTTCTTCAATGTTAATTAATGAAACGGCTCTAAAATTAATAAATGAAAAAAATCCGATAGGTCAAAAAATAAATTGGAACGGGCAAGATGCTATTATTGTTGGGGTTGTAAAAGATTTTAATCTAGGAAACCCCGGAGAACCAATACCTCCAATGTCTTTTTTTCATTTTAAAACCGTGCCTTGGTTTACAGCAAATTTGAACAATATTTACGTTACAGCCGATCCTAAAACCATGCAGCAAACCATAGCGGATATTGAAAATCTTTGGCTAAAAAAGGTAGATCCGGATTATCCGTTTTTATATGACTTTGTCGATAAAGAATACAAAAGATCATACAGCAGTTATGTAAAACAAAAAAATCTTTTCTCTTTATTAAATATTGTGGTTATTGTAATTGCGCTTTTCGGGTTGTTTGCTTTGGCTTCTTATTCTATCGAAAGACGCATGAAAGAAATTGCAATTCGAAAAACATTAGGAGCCGAAACAAATGTTTTATTAAAAGAGCTCTGCAAACAATATGTTCTTTTCAGCGTAATCGGATTTTTAATAGCCCTACTTCCTGCTTATCTTTTATTAAACAAATGGCTGGAGAATTTTGCCTACAGAATTACGATTTCTATCTATCCGTTCTTAATTGGGTTTACAGCTTTACTCATCTTAACTCTAGCAGTGGTGCTTACCAGAGCTTACCAGGCAACAAAAGTTGATGTCTTGAAATACCTAAAATATGAATAGACATACAAAATTTGATGTCCATAACTAACCCACCACCAAAACTATGATACTAAACTATATCAATACCTTTATTTACCAGTTAAAGCACAATAAACTTTTTTCATCATTAAATATTTTAGGATTATCAGTAGGAATTGCAGGGCTTATTTTTGCCCTGCTTTACTGGAACGATGAACAGAGTTATAATAAGTGGAATCCTGAGAAGGATAATGTTTATCAGGTTTTGGTTCAGTTAACTGATACTCCTGTTGGCACTGATCATCCGGTACGATTAAAAGCATACTTAGAAAGAGATTCTAATGTAGAAAACATAACTTTTGCGGATGCCTGGTATCAAAAAAGCAAAATAATTTATAAGGGTAAGAAAGAATTCGTTGATAAAATAATCAATGTCGAAAGTGATTTCTTTTCTCTCTTTCCTTTTAAAATTACACAGGGAAATGGCATCAGCGCATTAAAAGACGGAACAAGTATTGCTATTTCCGATGATCTTGCCAAACGTGTTTTTGGTAATGAAAACCCAATTGGCAAGCAAATTAATTGTCTTGATAATTTGTTTGTAGTTCGTGCTGTATATCATATTCCCGGTAAATCTTCGATTGCTCCAAATGTTATTGTAAACCAAATGAAAGATCTTGTCGATCCGGATAAAAGCAGAAATCTATTTGCCATAAAAATACTTTTGAAATTAAAAGACCCATCAAAAGTAGAGCAAACACGAAGTATGCTTGAAAAAGCCTATTATGACGAAGTAATTGTTAAAGAAGGCAAACAAGCTGGCTTTACTCCTGTTGAAATGGAAAAGAAAGTGGGACATTTTGCCATTTTTATGGAACCTCTTTCAAAAGCCAGATTGCATTCTATCACAGATGGCTATCCTGAAGGCCGAGGCAGTTATCAGTTTTTGTTAATTATGATGGGGCTGTCGATTTTAATTCTCATTTTATCGATAGTCAATTATATAAATTTAGCTACGGCCAATGCTATAAAACGCGCTAAGGAAGTGGGAGTCCGCAAAATTGCCGGAGCATCAAAAAGCGATATTATATTTCAGTTTATTTTTGAAACAACCTTACTTGGTTTGTTTTCAATCTTGCTGGCTTTAGTAATTGTAGAATTAACTCTGCCGTATTACAATAATTTTTTAAACAAAAATTTAATGATTATTGGAAGCCAGTTTTATTTGCAGCTCATCCTAATTTTTGTCGTTACTATTTTGGCCGCAGGAATATTTCCAGCAGTTTATGTTTCTAATTTTGAAATGTTAAAGGTCTTGAAAGGCAACTTTACAAGAAGCAAAAATGGTATTTGGCTGCGCAACGGAATGCTGATTTTTCAATTTGCAATTGCTGCATTCTTTATTATTGGTTCAAACATTGTACATGAGCAGGTAAAATATTTAAATGATAAAGATCTTGGTTTTAAAGGAGACCAGCTGATTGCTATAGACTTAAATCTCCCATCTTCTTATTACGAAGGAGAAAACGCCGGCAAAAATATTTTCAACAAATACAATACAATAAAACAAGAGCTAAGCAAAATCGAAGGTGTTGAAAACGTTTCAACCGGGCTTATCTCATTTGATGGTGCAGACAATTCGCTGGCGCCGCTTTTATATCATGATGTGCTTTTTAAAGCAAAACATGTTGGAATAGATTTTGGAATGCTTGAGATGATGAAAATCAAAATGGCAAAAGGCAGAGGGTTAGACAAAAAACTTGCATCCGATACCTTAAACTCTGTCATGATTAATGAAACAGCGGTAAAGTTAATGAATATGAAAACGCCAATTGGAGAAGAAATTCTGATTAGAAATCAAAAGTTAAAAATTGTTGGCGTTGTAAAAGATTTCAATTTATTGAGTCCCGAAGTCAAAGTTCCTCCAATGACCTTTTTTCATATGGAAACGCTGCATTTGGCTGAAAACATGAATGTCGTTTATGTAAAATTAAAATCGCAGAAGATTGAAAATACCATTGCCAATATTCAGAAATTCTGGACAGCAAATGTTGACAAAGAATATCCTTTTAAATACGATTTTGTAGACAAACAATATGCGAGAACATACGAATCATACGTAAAACAAAAAAACTTGTTTGCATTGCTTAACATAATAGTAATTCTGATTGCATTATTTGGTTTATTTGCTCTGGCATCGTATTCTATACAAAGACGAATGAAGGAAATCGCGATTAGAAAAACATTGGGTGCAGAAACCAATACTTTGCTGAAAGAGTTATCTAAACAATATGTTTTGTATTGTATAATTGGATTTCTAATTGCTTTGTTTCCGATATATTATCTATTAACAAAATGGCTTGAAAACTTTGCATTCAGGATTGAGATCAGTTTATTTCCGTTAATTCTTGGGTTTGCAATTTTGCTCATTCTGACATTATTAATTGTATTGTCCAGAGCTTATATCGCTGCTAAAACTGATGTTTTGAAATACTTAAAATATGAGTAAAAAATTCTTTTACCTATTTTATAAAAGATATTAATTCAGATTATAAAAAAGACTCCAATAAATATTGGAGTCTTTTTTATAGTATCAATTTGAGTATTTTACCAAGGACTAATCCCCGTTTCATCTTCAATATCATTACTAAAGAATTGCCCCGTTGGTCCGTTTTCATCATTTAAAGTATGTTTGATGATAAAGGATGCGGCACTTTCTACCGTTCCCGGTCCGTTATGATGATTAAAATCTGTCGCGGTATAACCCGGATCGATTGCATTTACTTTAAAAGACGAATCTTTTAATTCGAAAGCCAATGCAATGGTATAGGCATTTAAAGCTGTTTTTGAAGTTCCATAAGCAGCCGACTTGAAATCGTAATATTTCCAAGTTGGATCACTATGCAAAGTCAAAGATCCAAGTCCGGAAGTAATATTACTTATTCTTGGACTTTCTGATTTTTTAAGTAATTCCAGAAAAGCCTGGGTCACGCTTATTACACCAAAAAAGTTCGTATCAAAAACATTCTGAATGTCTTTTATATTGGTATCCGAAGCATTTTGAGGAAACTCACCGCTTATTCCTGCATTGTTAATCAAGATATCTAGTTTTCCTTGTTCTTTTTCTACAATGTTTTTTGCTGCTAAAATGGAGTCCGGATTTGTAACATCAATTTGAATCGCTTTAATGTTTTGAAATCTATCTTCATTTAATTGCTTAACTACTGCATTTCCTTTTTCAAGTTCTCGGGTTCCCAAATACACAAACAATCCTTGCTTTGAAAGCTGTTTTGTTATTTCTAATCCTATACTTCTATTTGCTCCTGTTATTAATACGGTTTTCATTTTTTACTATTTTAAATTTATAAAGCAAAGATCTTTTGTTTAAAAATGAAATCATTTGTCATTTGACAAAAAGCAAACTAGCGGATATTTTTTCTAATTCGGCTTAAAGACGATTGTGTAATTCCTAAATAAGAAGCAACATAAGATAACGGAATGCGATTAATAACATTTGGATAAATTTTCAGAAACATCAAATAACGCGTAGTAGCATCTTCTGAAACCAAAGGACTTCTTCTTTCTACTTTCTGCCTCAATGCTTTCGAAATAATTCTATGCACAATAGCGTCCCAGCCAATGATTGTTTCTAAAAGTTCTTTCCAGTCTTTTTTAGAAAAAACCAACAGTTTACAATCTGTTATTGCCTGTACATAAGCATTGGAACAAATATCATTATCAAAACTTTCCATATCTACAACGAGATTATTTTCGTCGATAAAATATTTGGTAATTTCTTCGCCTTTATTATTGTAATAACAAACACGGATAACACCATCTAAAACAAAACCAACCTGCTGGGCAATCTTTCCTGCTTCCGAAAAATACTCGTCTTTTTTAAGTTCTAATTCCGTCGCTTTACTCGAAATTAAATCCAGCTGCTGTTGATTTAAACTCCCAAATTGCAATACGTATTCTATAAATTCTTTCATAGAAGCAAGTTACTCAAAGTTATTGGTGCAGGGTTTGTCATTTGACAAAAACTATTCAAGATTATTACATTATTTTCCAAGCAGATTTACGGTGCTGGTCAAAAAATCTTCGGTGGCTTTTTTGATAGTCCATTCGCTTCCATGGTGTGCTAACTCTAATTCGTGGTAACGTTTTCTAATTTCTAAAGAACGTTCTTTAAGCTGTTCAAAATTTATTGATGCCATAATTTAGTTTTTATTGAATTGTTCCTGAAATGCGATTGGACTGAAATTCGTTTTCTTCTTAAATAATTTGTTGAAAGACTGCGGATGCTCGAAACCTAATTTATATGCAATTTCAGAAATTGAAAAAGTTCTATTGGCAATATAATCTTTTGCTTTTTCTATCAATTTATCATGAATAAACTGCTGGGTATTTTGTCCGGAGACATTACGAAGCAAATCACTCAGATATCGAGCAGACAAACCCAATTCGTCTGCCATAAACTGGACAGTTGGCAAGCCATTTTCAAGTGGTTTATCGCTGTTAAAATAATCTGCGAGTATTATTTCTAACTTTGAAAACACGTCATTATTAACCGCTTTTCGGGTAATAAACTGTCTGTTATAAAACCTGTTGCTATAATTCAGTAAAAGCTCAATCTGCGAAATAAGCACATCCTGACTAAAATTGTCTATTCGTTCTTTCAGCTCATTTTGAATATTAGTGAAAACTCCTAAAATAGTCTGCTTTTCATTTTCAGATAAATACAAAGCTTCTGATGCTGTATACGAAAAGAACCCATACTTTTTAATAGCTGCGTTTAAAGTATACGGCCGAATAAAATCAGGATGAATATTTAATGACATTCCGCTGTAATCCGCTTCTTCTTCCTGCATTTTTAAAATTTGTCCGGGAGAAACAAATGACATACCGCCTTCTTCAAAATCATAAAAACCATGTCCATAACGAAGTTTTCCTGAAAAATGAGTCTTAAAAGAGATTTTATAGAAATCTAAAATAATTCCGTTTTCAAAATCCTTCGGATCAAATACCGCCTCACCGTAATTTAAAATACTAATAAGCGGATGCAGAGGCTTGGGCTGTCCCATTGCTTTATGTAATTCTGAAATACTATTGAATATTTTAGGCTGATTTTTCATCTCACAAATTTATAAAATGTTCCACTGGTGCAATATTCCAACTTACTGTACTTTGATCAATCATATCGTGTACAACAGAATCACTAAGTTCTGTCATTAATTTATGCATCGCGTCTGTACCTTCTGCTGCACTATCCCAAACCAACATGTCGTAAACCATTCCTTTTTTTAATTCAAAAATGGTTCTGGAACGAAACCCTTTTTGACATTTTAAAAAATCGTCGATTTCTTTGTTAGCTTCAATAAACTGCTGTGTGGTAAATCCATTTAATTTAAAAGTCGTTAATTCTATCGCTTGATTTTTCATCTTGTTTTAAATTAAAAAGTAAACATTGCTTTAATATTTTGAACTTGAGCTTCTGCACCATTTTTCAATCTTTCGTCATATAAAGCGTTGGCATCATTTCCTGCAATATATCGCAATTGATTTTTATTATCTGTTGCAGCTTCGTATATAATTTGAGCAACATCATCTGCATCTGTATAATTCTCTAATTGTTCTGCACTATAGCCTTTACCGACTTCTTCCGTTAATTTTTCATAAGCTTTGTGCTGTCCAACTTCCATAGATCGAATTGCAAAATCAGTTTTCATACCGCCTGGAGCAACAACTTTTACCTGAATTCCAAATTGAGTTAATTCTGATGCCAGACTTTCAGAAAAACCATCTACACCAAATTTTGTTGCGCTGTAAATAGAACAAGTAGGAAATCCTATTAATCCAAAAGTAGAAGTAACATTTATAAAAGCACCGCTTTTTTTCTCACGAAAATGAGGAGTAAAAGCTTTTGAAACTCTAATAACACCAAACAAGTTCGTAACAATCTGGCGTTCGATTTGAATTTCGCTTAACGATTCTAAAGCGCCAATTAATCCATATCCTGCATTATTCAACACGACATCAATCGTATATTTATCAGTAATATTTTTTACGGTCGAAGTAATTTGTTCCGAATTTGTAACGTCTAGCGGTAATACAATTACGTTTTCTAATGAAGTTAATTCTGTTTCTTTTTGAGGATTTCGCATAGTGGCAATTACCTGCCAGCCTTTGCTTTGAAATAATTTTGCTGTTGATTTTCCCAAACCAGCCGAAGCTCCTGTAATAAAAATTGTCTTTTGCATTTTTAATTGTTTTAAAATTATAATGCAAAGATCAGCCGAAGCCTGAAAGTGTTTTTAGTCATTTTGGACAATTGATTAGCCAAAATGACGATTAAAAAAATTACTCTTTTGTTAAACGATCCAGTTCTTTAAGTAAAGTCGGCATTCTAAATTCACCGGCCATACTTTCTACTTTTTGAAAAGCTTCTTCTAAATCAATTCCAATAGAAGTTATAAATAATGGTTTTATACTATCACCTCTAAATAAAGGTTTTTTATTTTTTTCTATACTCGCAAAATTAGTTTTGGCAACACCAATAATTGGAATTTCTTTATTTAATTTTTCATATAAATAGCCGCCTAAACCGTATTTTTTATCATCATCTAAATAGACAAATCCATCGACAATTATAGCCTCAATATTTTTAAGATCGATTTTATTTAACAAACTGATGATACACGGAAGTTCTCTTTTGTAGAATTCTCCTGGAATATATTCTTCAACATTATCGATTATTTCGGTGTGAACTTTAAAGTTTTTATTTTCATTCCATTCTGCAAATTCTAAGCAGACTGTTTTTGCATTATTATCGAAGTAATAAGTATCGAAAGCTAATATCATATTTATTTTTAATCTTTTAAACTCTTAATGAACCTCTAAAACCTCTTGCGGCATAATAAGAATCGGCTCCGTTGTGATATACAAAAACAGTATCATAGCGATAATCTGAAAAAACTGCACCGCCCAGTTTTCGAATATTGGCAGGAGTTAAAATCCAGCTTGATGTTTTGGTATCAAATTTTCCAAGTTTTTGAAGTTCCCGATATTCCTCTTCATTCAAAATTTGAACTCCCATTTCAAATGCCATATTTATTGCACTGTCTTTTGGTTTATTTTCTTTTCTTTTTTCTAGTGCTTCATGATCGTAGCAAATACTTCTGCGACCTTTTGGACTTTCAGCAGCACAATCATAAAAAATATATTCGTTGGTTTTTTCATCATAACCTACAACATCTGGTTCTCCTTCGGTTCTTTCCATTTCGTCAAGCGACCAAAGTTTTTCAGGATTAGCTTTTAACTTTTCCAGAACTTTTTCCCATTTTATATTTATATGACGATGCGTATTATTTTCAAAACGTACTTCTAAAACATTCAATAGTGATTCTTGCTGCTCTGAGGACAGTTTATTTTTTTGACTCATCTTTCTTTATTTTATGTTATCACGAATAATTAAAAACTTATCTGCATATCGTAGATATACTGTTAATCATTAAGTCCTTTTCCTTCTAATATATTTGGAATATTTTTTTCTACTCTAGCTTCTCTTGTTTTTGCCTGTTTAGGCTGAGAAAAATGAAGTAAATAAGCTCTTTGTCTTCCAGGAGTTAAAGCATGAAAAGCCTTTTGAAGATTTGGCATTTCATCTAATTTTTTCTGAAATTCCTCAGAAACTGCAAATTCAGAAGTTTTTTTCAGCTGTACTTTTAAACCCGCTTTTTCGATCTCTATTGCTTGGTAAATATATGTTTTTAAAATCGCTCTTAAATCGACTATTTCCTGAAGATTTGTAAATCGTATTTGACGTGCCGCCTGACCATTTTCAGATTGCTGAATCAAAATGTCGTCTGTATCTTTTAATAAGGCTCCTTTAAAAAATAAGAAGGCACAATATTCTTTAAAAGAATGAATTAAAACGACATTATTTTCTTTATAAGTATAACAGGGAGTTCCCCATTTCAGTTCTTCAGTTAATGAACATTCCAGTGCTATTTTTCGCAACTGCAATAATTCATCCTTCCATTTTTTGCTTTCCTCAAAAAAGAAATCAACTTTTGGATTCTCTACACTTTCCGACATATCACTCTTATTTAAATTAACATATCTAAAAACGGCTTTAGGTAATGTAATTCCAGCCTGCTTCAAATGTAACAAATCTTACAAAAAGTGAATACTAAATTTGAGTTCTTTTTACGATTTGTCCTTTAATTAATCAGATTTTCATTTGAATCCTTTTATAATACCTCTTGTGGAATACCTTATAAAATGAAGAATTTTATCCCTTTCAAAAGTTTGCTCAAATTCTTTTTCAATAATAGCTTTTGAAGCATCAAATTCATAAAAGATGTATTCCTATTCCAAATTCAAAAAACAACAGAAATTAAAGCCGAAAAACAATGCAAAATAAAACCATAGTCGGCAGTTTCAACCGCTGAGTGCTGGGATTAAATTCCAAAACAGCTATAAAACAAAAAATCCTCATCAAGTAAATGATGAGGATTCTTAAAGAAAGGCGACGACATACTCTCCCACAATACTGCAGTA
>Ga0157370_10002076_pt1 | contig 24519 bp, 23 predicted proteins | sample C35metaG_FD_113463 | JGI IMG/M metagenome (GOLD analysis project Ga0157370, IMG submission 113463) | Corn rhizosphere microbial communities from Kellogg Biological Station, Michigan, USA - C3-5 metaG | ecosystem: Host-associated > Plants > Roots > Rhizosphere > Soil | place: USA: Michigan...
CAATCGCCGGCTTAAACTGGTAAAGTGCCGGCCGTTATTACTTAAGAGGATTGTTCCAATGGCGACTAACCGTTCCCAGCGTCTGCGCAAAAAACTGTGCGTCGATGAATTTCAAGTTTTGCTAATTAGCAAAAAATAGTCGGTTGGTTGTCAAAAATTCATTGTCCTCTCCGTCCGAGATCCTGCTCCTCTCATGCCGTATCCCTGGCGGCAGTCCCCGGCAAGCTCTCTCTCCTGCCTCTCTCCCATTCTCTTTTAATCCCCTGATTTGACGCCGCGAGATGGCCTTGAGATTTGTGATCGCCCATAAAAAAACCACCTCGAAAGGTGGTCGTTTCACAAGCCAGCAGTTACTCCCTCCGGCTAAGCGCGATCACTGTGCAGCGTTGACCGGCTTCTCGGGGTACCAAGCGTCGAGCAGAGGGCTGACTTCAGCCTTGGTCACTTCGCTACGGCCTTTGAGCCATGCTTCGACAGCTGCGCGTTGCTCTTCGGTAACCGAGCCGCGTTCTGCTTTGCAAACCAGGCCGAAATCATCGCCGCCGACATAGTCCAGGCCATTGGCGTCCATGGCTTCGGTCAGGAAGTCATCAAGGAATGCATCGACTGCCTCATCATCCAGATCTTCCTTAAATTCCAGGTTCAGCTCAAAGCCCAATTCCTGAAACTCGTCCACACAAAGCTTTTTGCGAAGACGACGGGAGCGGTTAGTGGCCATCAAAAAATCCTCTAAGTAATTACGGCGCGCAGTCTATCAGCTAACACGTCCGATTGCCTGCTTTGTCCGATCAGTCGAGCTTCCAAGGCTACGTCCAGCCACACAGGCCTAGAGAGCCCATGGCTCGGAGCCTCATCACCTCCATAGGCCAGTTAATTTGTTTGCCGCGATGATCAACCCCACCTGAGGAAGACGCCCCGCAAACCGTTCCGACGTCCACGGCACGCCGGAAGCAACCTCTACATGTAGAAGCTGTAGCTCACCTGTGGCTTCTCTGAGCTGTCGATGTACTTCATGATGTCTCCGACCTTGTTGGCGCACTCCAAGGTGATTGGGAGGCGTCCGTCGAGCTGGGTGTTGTTCCAGTTCATCTTGGTCAGGCCAAGGATTTCCTTGCACAGGTCTTCCAGTGACGAATCGCTGTCGAACGCCTCGACCCGCAGGGGGCTCGGGATGTACATCCCCGGGTACGTTTTGTAGAAATCCACGATCCCTTTCGTGTAGAGCACACCTTGAGTCTCCGAAAGGCTAAGCAGCGTCCCTCGGGAAGGTGGGTAATTTTTGTCGCTGAAAAGCCGGATATCGGTCGCTGTGATCGATACAAGATCTTTCGTCTTTATGCCCTTGGCCTCTAGCACCCTTGAAAACCCCGCAACCTCGGTAGGCCGGAAACGACTGGACTTGTGGATCACAACGCGCGCGGGCTTTTGCATCAGCGCTTTTTCATATTCCGCCAGTGCGCTGTCTAGCAGCTCATAGGCCTGCGACTCATCCATATAAGGGCGTCTGTCACGCTTATCTAACGATACTGGTGCGCCTCGCAGAATGACGCCATGGCCGAACTCATCGAACACCTGAGCGAGGCTCGTGGAAACCGTCTCACCGTCACGGCTCTTGTAGAATCCGATCCCGATGTAACAGGTCTTGGGCTTGAATTTGTCCTCAACTAGGCGCCAAGGTACAGTCCTGTTGCCCTTGTAATACAGCGCGGTGCAGAAATTCCAGGCTTTGGTGGCTAGGTCTTGCTGATCGATCGAGGGTTTGACGGAAAGAATGGTCTTTTCTCGAACGAGCTGAAGAGGAATACCTAAATGCATGCACCGCGCTTTCAGGAGCCGGCGGAAGTTGTGTTCCAGGTAGGCCTCTAGCGACTCGTTGTCTTTTTCCCCTGTCGCCTTGGTAAGAGAGTCGAAAATGTCATTGGGCACTACGCAGACAATCACATCGATTGAGCGATTCTCGGATAGAAATCGGATCTGCTCATAGTACAATTCAACGCACTTTACTACTCGATCTTCCCGGGCAGTGATTTTCGAAATGTTATTTACTTCAGACTTCTGAAGCGTACGAGTGTACTGAGGGGAGGAAAGGATTTTCGTATAAAAACCGTGGTATTCGTCCACTCCGCCAAATCCTCTGAAGAGGTTAGGGAATTTTGTTTCCTCTTTGCCAACGATGCCACGCTTGCATTTGTCCAGCCATTCATCCAATAAGTCGACGCCTTCACCCCGGCCAACGATGCCGATACGCAATTCGCTACGCCGTAGCTCATCACGTTTGTCGTATACACCTAAAGTTTCGATTCCCGTTCTTGGACATATATGGGCACCGCTTCCAAATTCCAGCATGGGCTCTTTGAGGATCTTAATCTTCATCAGCTAGTTCCTCTTCATAGTCGGCACCTACATGTTCACCGTCTACTAGCTTTTCGTCACAAGTGAGTTCTAGTAACTCGCCAAAAAAACCGTAGCTTGCAGTATCAGTGCTAAGCGAGTCGTCCATCTCGATTGACTTGTTTCCATAATGACTGGGGTAGTCAACAGTCCCTGGCAAAGAAAAATTAGTCGATCGCAAGTAATAGGCCAGGAATCGAACTATGTTCCGTACGCTTTGGTTAAACTCAAGTCTTTTCTGCTTTGACAGTAAGTCCTCATGAAACCGAGACTTTCGACTTCCGTCGTAGGTGTAGAGCCAGCTTGGAACTACTAGTGCAAACCACTGTTGGGCTACCTTAGTGAAACTTAATTCGAAAGATAGGTGAACGTGATGAGCGATACGGGTAGGCTCTTTTTTGGAAAGTATTTTTTCGTAGACCCGGCGGGTTGACTTCTTCTTACCTACCCAGTCTTCTTTGCGACCTTCGTCGTCGGGATGAAAGGGCTTGAAAAAATAAAATTTATCCCGGCGGTCGTACGCGACGTTGTGAGGTTTCAGAGTTTCTCGAACATAGCCAGTCAACAGAAGCTTAAAAATATTGAGATTGTCGTCGATATCTGAGTCTGAAAGATCTCGGCTCTCAAGTGCTTCGATGGTACCGATGTCGACTATGTGTCGTATGCCTGAGTTAGAAACGTCTTCGAATGTGAAAACTCGATTTTCAAAACATACCCAGTTATCGGTATCGGCTCCATTCAGCAGCAGGGCCATCTTGACAAGGCTCTGCTTGGAGCAACTGTTTTTCTTAAAGTTCAGGTGTTCACGAGCCTGTGCCAGCACTGATGCTTCGTTTATCTGCAACTCGGCAACGTATACCGTTTCAGGTGGGGTGACAGCGATCAAGTTTGAGGTCAGGGTGTGCGATTGGTGACCGTCGCTGGCGTTAAAGTCCAGGTAGGCATTGATGTCACCCAGGATCAGCTTGAAGTCGGTCAATACCCGTTCTTGAGCAGGTATACGCAGTCCTGAGACCTTCGAAAGGATGTCGCCAAGATCAATGATGTGGGTCTTTGTATTAAACTCAAAGGCATTGTTTGTGATTTGGTCGATCGCAGCTTGGCTGTAGGAAGCCTGCTTGTTGGTCAGCATCAAGATATACAGTTCATCGAAGGTGTTGTAGAACTGCCTGCTGACGAAGTGGGCCAAGGTTTTCTTCACCTTATCCAGCGACGTGGTCGCCGTCACCTGAAACGCAACCCTGTCGTGATCGTCGCCAAGGTCGATGCCTGGAAAATTCTTCTGCCTTCTGTTTAGGTTAATCAGGTTGGGAAGGTTGTAGGCTGCCTTCAGGATGGGAATCAGCGCATCCTCTAGGGACAGGTTGATATCGAGGCGGCCTTGCTTGGTCGAGAGGTCAACTTGGCTGATGATTCGGCTTACGACATCTCTTAACTCATTCTCAATCTCTAACTGTCTCACTGCTAGACACTTCCCTTCAAACCTAAGCGATAGTGGGGGTGCGACGAGAGCTGAGGACGCTGAGCCATCCCAGGCCGCAGAGGGTGGCATTGTACCACCATGGTTCACGCGTCGGATCAACCGGTTAGCCCGAGTGCCAGGAAGACGCTTATAAAGCCCGTTATGATCTTTCCCGCTACCTGCGGGGCTTTGAGAGGTGGAGAGGAGGGGAATATGTTGCCTGTCCGGCGGCACGCTCGCCTACACGCGAATCATTGGCGCCAAGCTTTTATATGGGGCTAGGCAGCGGTTCGTACATGCGCCGGAGTGGTTTTGAGTCTTTGTGATGGTCGAATTCGACCGGTATCGCCTGAGGCGGCGGCGCCTTGACGATATTTTGATCCGAGCCGGTTACGTTGGTCTTGATTTTTGGCAATCTAAGGGGCTACTTCCCCCGCTCGACCTAAAGACGACATGTCCCAGGGGAAGGCTCATAAACAAGGATGCCCATAGATGCCCGCGTTGAAAGCCGAAGACTTCGGAGCCATATCTCACAATCCTGGTGCTTCTGATCCCGGGTGGGTGACTCGGGCCGAAGACGCGATGAGGATACTAGGGCAGCTGACTGCTCAGGATGAGGTCGTGCTTTATCTGAGTGGGTCGCAGGCTATCGTTCACGGCGTGCTAGCACCCACCCGTAAGCTTACGCAGGCTAGGGTCAAAGAGCTCCAAAATGCTTCATTTCCGGAAGGGCAGGACACATGGAGTATTTGCCGGGAGATCAGCAGTGACGGTCGTGCAATCCGCCTAGAGCCTCCGCTGGGATCTTGGTCGGACGAGTTTCAAGGGGAGAAGCTGATCTTTCGCCGCGAGTTTAACGGGGTCGACCGGGACAGGGCCGCAATCGAACTCAGCCAGAAGTTGGTTCATAGCCTGGATTTGTACTTTGTAGCGGAGCGCAACAGCTACTGCAGGCTTGATGAGCACGGTGACATTGAAGACGTGATCCGCATCATTCAGCAGCCCCAGGGTAAAGATAATTTCCGTCTGGATTTGGTGACGATCCTGCGGGCTGAACTCGAAAAGTACATGGCAGTGACGAAGCAGAGCTTGGTGATGCGGTTCGATTTCACCAGGCTCGATACCGAGAATTTTTCAGGCTGGAACGGTGTGAAAACGCTGCACTCGGACAGCCGAGACCTCTATTACCATCACGGGCTCTGCCGTGTCGGTAGCTTCTGCAACGGCGTAATGGTGCTCCGGCCTAGTATCACGGTGGCAAGCCTGATCAAGCAGTGGGAAATGGAGGACGACCGAGCTTCGCGCCGGTATGCAGACTTCAAAATCTACGATCGAAAAAACGGTCGGAATGTAGAGACCTCATGCGCCCCGGAGTGCCTGTCGAATTATTTCGAGGATAGCGAGCTCCCGTGGGAGCTTTCGCCCGCGTTCTTCAGAGCAGAGGTGCTCCATTTGTACAAAGCCGACCCTGATAAGTACTCCCTTGAGGACAGGCATATCAGTTGCCGGGGCTCTTGGTACCTCAGGTCTTACGACCAGAACGAGGAGGGTCAGGTGCATGCCTACATCGGCGACTTGGCCAAGCTACCATTCACCGTTCAGCTCTACTGGCAGTCATTCAACGAATGGCCCAAAGGAGCTATATCGAAGCGCGCTCACCAAGCGGACATCAGGGGCTCTTGGGATCTTGATTACGAGCCGGTCGGCGCGTTGAAAAATGCGATCCGGGAACTGGATAGATCGGCCCCAGCATGGTGGAGTCCCAGAGGGCAGGAGCTTGAAGCAGCGGTTCATATCCCAGCCACGGATTCAACCAAGGAGTGGGCAGACGAAATCCTCGCGCTAGACCAGTATCTCGTGGAGGGTTTCCTACTTAAACCATTGCGTGTGATAGCTGACGGCGTTGGTAAACCAGCTCCCTCTAGCTGGGCATCGCTGCGGGTGATCCAGGAAATACTGTGCGGAGTGGGGAATTCCGAGACGCAAGCCAAGGCAATTGTGGTTCCCTTACAGAGGCTTCATGCTTTGAGAACAGAGGTCAGGGGGCATGCAACTGTGCAGAAAAAGCGTGCAGCGGAGTCGGAAGCCCGGGCAAATCACGGATCCCTACGAAATCACTTCGTTTCGTTAGCCGGCGAGTGTGAGCGAGCGTTGGACACCATCCGAGTGGCATTGGGTGCGCTGTGATTCTTGTCTAGCCTTCTAGCTTAGGGCTCTACGGAGCTAGTCAGGTTTCCTGAGCCATATGCGTGTTCTGGGTCGGTAGATCTGCATGTTGACCATCCCAATTCAGTCGTCGGTGTGTGAGCCACTTGCGTCCCACGTATGCCCCCCATATCTGATCAACGTAGGTAATGCGGTTTGGACTTTTGTGGAAGTGGCCGGGGGCCACGGGATGGCTACGTCGCATAGGTAGCCAAGGTTAGTCGGCATGGTGGGGAATCAACGAGATGCGCCCTGGTGGCGCATCGGCGATAGTTTCGGCGGTGCAGGCCACATCAGCACCTGAGAGAGTTGGTCAAAGGAGGCCAACAATTGGCCCCCGTCAGGATCATTTGCCGCGATTGAACGGAACCACTACCCCTAAATCTGGCATTTTATGGGCAACAGTCACGGGGCTGCTGCTCTTGAGCTTGGCCAAGTGCACCACTTGAGCATTTCCACTGAGGTAGCGGATGGGCAAGCCCGTCAGCATCTCGATATCCGTTGCTGCCAGGCCGATGTAAGCGGCAACACCATTCACAGGCAAGACGCCCGAAGAGGCCAGCAGCTCAATGGTACGTTTGAGAAGGCGAGGTTGCTCATGCGTACGTGCTTCATCGCCCGGTTCTGCTTTTACTCCCCAGCGAGCTGAGCGACGCTTAAACAGCAGGCCCTTTGCATCATCATCGATCACCTTCAATGCCCAAAGGCGCATGACCATTGCAGCCACAGAAACGCCCCAGCGTTGCTTGAGCAGAAGGAGGCTGTCCAGAGTGACCGGGCTCCGGACTTCAGCGGCGAACGTCTCTGCTGGGAGCAGGAAGGCGCCTGCGAACCGGTGGGCCTGGTCTTCCATCATTTTGTGGCGAACGGGGTCAGTCGACCGCTCGATTCCTTTGTGTAGAATCAAGTGGCCGAGCTCGTGAGCCAAGTCGAAACGGCTGCGGAAGCCGTTTTGCTTATCGGCAGAAAGCAGCACGAGCGGACGATTCAACACCTGACTCCACGCAGACAATCCCTCAATGGTCGCGACGCCTGTTTCTTCGCGTACCAAAATCACGCCAGCGCCTTCCACCGCCATGGCCAGGTCAGGTATCGCGCGTCGACCGAGTCCCCAAAGTTCGCGGCATTCATCAGCGGCGTCCTCGATATCGGAACTGGTGATTTGCTCTGGATCCGTGAACGCGCGCTTTGGCAGATTCACATCAGGGAAGTCTACGAACTCACCCAAAGCTAACGCGATGTCTTGAGCCCATTCGAGACGTGCTTCAAGCATCGTACGGGCGCTGGCATGCGCCGATGCATTGCTTCGGAACAGGGGGAGAGAGCACTTCTCAGGTAGCGGGCGGGTGAACCACTCCGGGGCCACGTTGATGACCTGAGAGAGGTTGGCCAGTGCCTCGGCCTCGGGAGACTGCTGCCCGCTTTTCCACTTACTAATCGTGGCAGGGGATACCCCGACCATGCTTGCCAGCGCGACTTGAGAAAGGCCGCGAGCCGCGAGCGCTTGTACTAGCCGCCCCGGCTCAAACCCTGTGATTCCACGACTCATGATTCTGTATCTTGTCCTGTTTCGAGTAGGCCCGTTTCGAGCACACCTGTTTTGAGCTTCGGCATCGCCAAGTCGACTTGCTGAGGTGCTTCGTGGTAGCGGGCGAGAAACTTACTCAAAGGCTCTCGGAAAAGCCAACCCTTCATCTGTGCATCCGGTACCGCGATGTGGATTTCCACTGGGCGTTCCGGCTGATTGGTGAGCGATCCAGTGAAGCACGCAACGAAAAAGAACGTACCGGAGGTGATAGGTTCCGGAGCAAACAGCGATGGTTGCACCAGCTGAGTCATGGCCTGGTTCGCCTCCGTCAGCTGGCGGCGGGTAGCGCTTCGTTTGACGTTGTTCCACAGAGTGGAAGACATATTCACCCGACCGTACTTGAAGATACCGGCATGGCCCAGTACGACTCCGTTGCCTTTGAGAGGCGTATGGACAGCGTCGGCGGCACGTAGCATCTCCTCGAAAGCCTCGTTCATGCGGAAAGCCCTCATCTGTCCCAACGCATTCTTCCGATGATTACTGTCCATGTCCTTCGTATCCAAGTAGGCACGAAGCGCACCTGCCTCAAAGGCATCCTCAGCACCCATGACGATGTTTCGAGGGACGTGATGGATCAATAACTCGGGAATGGTGGGCTGGCGGGTTTTGGTCATGTAGAGGTTCTCGGGTTTCGGATAGCGAGATTATACCCATGAAAAATTTCGTGTAAACGTGGGTTTTGTAGGTTTCTAGATTGTTGAGGCCTTCTCTACCTCCTTAGCGCACGACCTTCACCATAGTGCTCGCGGCTTCAGGTGTCGTGCTCTGTGGAATCATTGAAGGCTTGGAAAGAGCAGTATGGTGGGGAAACTGTTGAGTCGTGGCTCGGTTGATTCACTGGCCGCGTTAGGGGGAAGCAGCCCTAATAGACCAGGCAGCTATTGCTGCCTATCCCAACGAATGTCTCCGCCTGGTTCGCAGATCCGTAACCTAGCAAAGTCAGTGAACCGTGGATTGAGCCCACCGACTTTGCCATCTCGCACTCTGAGCCAATGTTGGCCCCTGGAATCCGTCCTGGCCAGCAAATCAAACGCTCAGTGCTTCATCCTAGTGACTTGCTTGCTTAGCCAGTACAAGCAGCCCGAGCAATTCGGACTCTTTGTCAGCATGCTGTTCCAATGCGTCGTCCAGGAGCCCAACCATGTCCGTTTTCGCAAGCCGAAGGGAGCCGACGGCAATGGCTGCGGCAAACTCCAGGGCTGCGTCACCGAAGTCCTTATCCCAACGGGAAAACACCTTCACCAGCAGCTCTTTCATCACCTTGCTGAGCTCGGGGCTGGATGAGTAGTCCAGCTCTGCGGGGTGGCATGCCCTGAGCATGCATGCTTGCAAAATCGCTTCGTTGAACCTCAGGAAGCACTCCGGAGCCAGTACGACCGACTCATAACCGTTGGGGCATAGGCGTCGTTCGTGGTCTTTGTGCTCGCGAGCATTTTGGAGCACCGCAGACATGGTGAGGTGCACCATGCTAGGTTCGACTTCGGCATAGCGGCCAGCGATATCGGTTTTGTCTCCAAAAAAAAGGAAGCCTTCCGATAGGCGCAGCGGATTGCCACGTGGTGAAAGCAAAAAGCCGTTAAACGCCGTAGAGGCTGCCTTTCCTGCCAACCCAAGGGCGGGCAGGATGTTGGAGGTGTTTGACAGGTGTCCAAGCCCCAATTCATCGACGCTTAGTTCCGAATTTTGCTCATAGGTCGTGATCAAACGATGCCACGAGTTGTCATTGGAGTCTTCCCCGAGAGGTAGCTTAATCCAGTTGGCAAAACCGTACTCTCTGGGCGTCGAGTTACGTACTAGGAACATCCGCAACTGACTCCAGGACTCGTTCGTCTGCGGAATGCCGATTGGCGAGAGGAAGTGCCTTGGTATGTCCGCTTTGATGTACGAGCGCAGGTCGCGACTGATCTCTCGGAGCACTCCACCATCCCTTGCGACGGTGGAAACGATCACGACACCAGTCGCGTCCTTGCAGTTGTTTTCTTCTAGCTGATGGTAAGGAATCACGGTGATCGATGAACCGTCCGCCAGACGAGTGCGCAGGCGATCCACGACGATTGCCGCCAGAGCCTCGGAAGCCTGATCGTCGGCATGGATAACGTGGCTGACGGTCAGAGGGAACGACCAATCAATTTCTGCGTTCAGCCACTTCCGAAACTCTTCGTGCTCCAGCACCTTAGCGACATCAAGCTGCAGCAGCTTTGTCTTTGCCGCGATCGGGGTGTTAAAGGGGTATATCGAGAAACCAAAGTATTCATGGAACTCAGGCAGGGAGTTCGGGGCATGGGGCCGCCCGATAATGACCGGTCTTGGAGGTTTGGCTTTAGATGAGAAGTTCTCGCCGATGATCTCGATTAGAGTGCCGTCGCTAACTTTCAGATCGGGGAAAGCAACGCCCATGCTGTCGAGCGCGACCATCACCTCGCCAGCTCGTCCATTGGATGTTATGTCGACGATTGTGCTCATTCGATGTGGATCCCACACGGTACTCGCCATCTTCCCTGCCATGCTTCCGGAGGTGGAAGCGGAGATAATGCAGAAATAGGGGTCAGGTGGCGGGTTGATTTTCTCCAGCTCGTCATAGGAGTGGAAGCTGATGATCTCCGCGTCGGAGCGGCACAGGGCTAGGGCGCACTTGACGTAGGCATAGATGCCCATTGTATCGATGTACACCTTGCTGCTGCCTTGCAGCGCCTGTCCGTGGCATAGAGCGATCAGGTAAGCGACGACGTGCAGTTCTGCTTCACCAGAGGCGATTTCTCTTGCCTGGATGAATACCTTGTTCCGTCGCTGGGAAGGATGCTTGAACACGTGCCCAGAGGGTGCTTGGTGGATGGCATTATTTTTTTCGATGAGGCTGTGTACGCCACAGCTCAGAAGGAGCTTCAGATCCACGCTGTAAGGGCCAGTTTGCTGGCTAAGGGCGTGGTGTTGGAACTTAGCTCCATTCCACTCCACAAAGGTGTACTGCTTTACGAAATCGAAGCCTGCTTTCATCCCGCGCTTGAGCATGGCTTGCAGATGCGTATTGGTCGGATCCCAGGCTGTTTTGAAAACCTTGTATTGCTCCATTGAGCCCACGATGTATACACAGTCTGGAAGATTGGCATCACTTTTCAAGGCGGTCTCTACATCCGCATACACATTACCTTCGGTGAGGTGGCAGCGCTTGTAGCAGAGCACAAGGGCCTCAATGGTGCCATGCAACGGGCAGTGTTTTAGGTGCCGCCAGGAGTAGAACCGTTGCATCAATGAGCCCTCAGCGGTACGAGGATAGAGATAACCGCACCTTGTACGGGTGAGAGGCTGTTTTTAGTCCAGTGTTGGAAGTCGAAGAGGTCACGATTTTCGCAAGGCTCAAATGCGTTGAACATCGAAAGTCTTCCCGTGCGGATTCTCATCAGTCCGCCTATTTGTCTCAGCTGCCGTAACACGGACGGCAGCCCCTCTCCTGCTGCTGATTGGGACTTTGAAGTCGATTTGTGCCGTAGGCACTGGATGAGTGCCAATCGTTCCTCTTCGAGAGACATGTCCTGTACGAGCTGCCCGGTATAGCGGCTGACCAAACCAGGCCCCGAGTCAAAAAAACTGACCTCAAATGCCCTGAGGCTCTTCATGCCGGTGTCAGTCCGACCGGCTTCTCCACTCCAGTAGCTCTCAAGCATGGGGTGTCCTGAGAAGTCTTCGGAGTGGAGCGAGTCGTAAAACCGTGTCCATCCCATCATCAGGCCTTCGACATGGGAGAGATACGGTTTGCCGGTGTGGTCTTTTACTGCATGGTCTTGAGTATTTTGGATGAGCTCCGCTGAGAACAATGCCAGTGCATCGATCAACGGTTCAGACAGCGCATACCTGCTCTGTTGCATGGTGCGGTCAACCAGCTTGCGCATAACCGGGGCCATGTCGTCTTTCTCTTTGGCCTTGCCTCGCGAAGAGAACAGCGGCTTCAGGTACTGGATTTTGGAGCCACCAACGCACATGAGATCGACGCATCGCCCCTTGACCAGCTCGTCCAAGTCTTGGGCATCCATCGCTTGCATTCTTTTAGTCGCAAAGGTCAGGACATCTCGGCGATCAATTTCCCTGCTACCAATCCGTATTCCCCTGGACAGCCGGACACCCGCAATCCCTGGTGAGTAATCACAAACGGCCTGCTGCGCATCTATTTCTTGTGCGTTCGGATGAAAATCCAAGTAACCATTTTCAAGCTGTTGGCGCGCGAGTGTAACGACCATCTGCAGTCGGGATGCATCATGCATCGGGCTGTGTCGAGCACCGAGGGTGTCTATAGGGAAGCGAAATATCGTCTCGCTATCGGAGGACTCAATCTGGGAAATGATTTCCTCAATCTCAACCAGGCTCCGGCACTTCCCCACGTGGTTAACAGTTGCCAAGCGATCACCTCAGAGTCGTGGGGTTACTTTTGGGCCGGGAGGCTTGCGAGTAGTTGTTTAATTTGCGGCTCGGGCTTCCAGTAATTGGGGCCCTTTAGAAACTTCCCGTTCTCATCGTAGATAGGCTTGCCATCGGCTCCTAGTTTGCTCTCGTTGCTGTCCATGATCAGCTCCAGGACGGCTTCAAGAGGGATGCCGTACTTCATGGCCTCGGAGCGGCAGTACACGATGACGTCGCCGAGAAGGTCTGCAATCGCGACCTGAACATCGATGGCATCGTCTCCGCGACGAATTTGCTCGGCAATGTCATCGATTTCCGCGACCTCATCGAGCAGTGTCCGCTTGAATTTCAGGAGGCGATCCTCCGCATCCGTGAACAGGTGTGGGGTCTCGTGGATGGGCAGCTTGTACATCTCATTCATTGTCTGGATGCGGTCGCGAAAACTTTTGCTCATTGATCATCTCCGTTGCTGAGGCATTTGCAGCCGACACTACGCTTCTTTTTCAGGGCAAAGCAATCCGCAGCCATGCCCGGCCATGATCGTGACAGGCTCCATCGAGGCCGGCAAAACCCATGGATGCGTTATATAACTAGCTGCCGGCAGGGGGGTGACCCTGCCGCCCCGCACAGAGGCGTAGAGGTACGGCTAGAGTCCAAAATCTCTGCCAAGCTGATCATCCCTCAGCTCGCCAAGTGCCACTCCGAACTCCAAAAGCCGCGACTCGATCCTTTCGTAGAAGAGGGCCCGTAGGCATGGCCTTAGCCCGAGAAACGCCGAGCCACTGTGCTCCGCATCGAACAGCCCATGCCGCTGAAGGGCACTACGCAGCGTTTCCAGGCCATGAGTCCCGATGCTGCTCGACCATGTGAAATCCCAAGCTGGCATCGTGTAGATCTGCCAGAGCTCGCTGGGTACCTGTTCGAATGCAGCTCTGTCGATGCAAAGCTCTACGGCGTTGAGGTTCTCCGCCAGTTCTCTACGGTAGCGACCAGGAATGTTAGGTGCTGTGCCATCGTCCCAAACGAGTTCTTGAAGCTGATCACGCTCGTGCACGGGCAAGCTGAGCAGCTCTAATGCCCTGTTAGCCGCCGCCACCCGCTTTGGATCACTCGCAGCGTCTACCGCTTTCTGTAAATGCTCCCTCTTGGAGCGGTATTCAGCGCAATCGTCAAGTCCCAGCGAGGAAAGCAGCTCTGGGATACGTGCATCCGAGTAGCGGCTTCTGATTCCCCAGGACTTCTCTTAAGGCGTCCCTGAGACTATCGAGGTTTTGCTGGGTGCGGGGCATGCGCTGGGGTGGCTCCGAAGTGGATGAGGAGATGCTACCACCAAGAAACGGGACATCGAGCAAGGCTGCATGTCACTTGCAGCGTTCCCATGGCGGAAATGTCCAGTGGAGCATTCTGCTTGAGCTGCACAGTGAAAAGCATGCGGTTTAGGGTTATTTGGAGAGTTGCTCTAAAACCCAGTTGATTTGGGGGCGATGGAAGATAATTCCATCGTTTAGGGGAAAGTTTTTAGCCAGGTGTGGTTCCGCTTCGAAGTCCCATGTCCTAAGGGCTTCAGAGCACAGTACCCCAAATTCGGTGACAGAGCGGAGGGCTAAGAGCCAAGAAATTTCGTCGCGAGTGAAGCCTGCAAGTGGGAATTCACGAGCGGCATCTCGATGAATCGACCATTCTGCGTGAGCGGACACAAAAAGCCACCCTCGCAGCGCATCCGGATCGGATTTGCTGACCACACTGGACATGTGATCAAAGGAGTTTTTTACTCGCAGGGCTAACCATCCGACGGATGCTAGCAAGTCGGCCTTCTGTTTTTTTAGTCGAGCCCGTTCGAGGTGATAAGGGATTAACCACGCCGCGATGATCGCGGCTATCGATCCCACCGCCTGAACCCAAGCAGGGGCGTTTGGGCTGCTCCAGGGTACGTACAAGAGCAGGCCCCCGGCTAGCAGTAAAAATGGCGTAAGCAGATACACCGTCAGGATGGCAGGGTTACTCGATTTGATCACAAACTCCCTTTGCAGCATCTAAACACCTACCGATAGTCATGCAGAGTGGCATGATGCCACTGGGACGACCTTTCGGTGAAATACTCCTGAGTGTAATAAGCCTGCCCATGGTGATTTTAACGGTGCGCCTGAGCTGTCGCCCCAATGACGGAACCAGCTTGGTTGGACTGCGGCGTCTAACTGGCAGGTACCCATTAGGGGCAAAAAGAGTTGCAAATAGGTACCGCCACCTCGGATGTTGAGCGGTAGCCTTGGGACACGTTAACCAACAGGACTCCCCGAGTGCACACACCTTCCGAAGCCGTACTCCAATGCGAAAGCCTCCTGCGCACCATGATGGAGGATCTCGAAGCCAAGCGTATCTGGCCGAACGTGCGCAGCATCATTGCTGGCATGCTCAAGCGGCGCATCGAGCTTGCAGATGTATACGAAGACGTTTATGCCGCACTGGCCCACATTCCGAGGGCCTTGTATGGATTCTGGGACGCCTTCGTTCACGCCGCTGATGGGTGGAATCCAGAAAAGAACCGAGCCGCCAGGCAGGCGCGTGATCAACTGGTTGGGATCAATACCCGGATCAGTGAGCTCGCTGACCAGATGGCAGCATTGCTTGACCGGCGTGATGAGCTTCATAACCATTCGGGGTTTAGCTCGGGCACGCAGTACCACATCATGGATATCGTGCACGAAGCGTCAGAGCACAATTATCACTACGAGAACTACGTAAAAGACGAGCTGGAGCGGCTACAGAACCAGTACGACTTGAAGTACTGGCCGAAATTGGCTGAGGTGGTTCAGGCCATCGGAGACGATGCCGGAAGGGCAGAGGTTACCGCTTATGATGAGGTCACTGCGGTTGCGACGGAAAGTCGCAAATCCGGTCGTTCCGACTTTGTAAAAGCGCTTCTGGCCCACATTGACGACAACAAAGTGAGGGCTTGCGGTTTTATACCCGACAGCTTTGCGCTCTCCGACAGCGCCTTGGCGTCACTCGTGAATTGCGGGTTGGACTTGAACGTAGATGAGCTCGTCGATGCGGATTTCATCAAGCGATTCCGTCAACGCCAACGGCAGGCACAAAAGGCTTGATTGTAAAGGAGGGAAGCCGTGAGGCGTCTCCGTCTCCGAGATACCTCCATTTAAGCTTGAATATGAAGCTTCGGAGGCGTCTAAGAAACCAGAGACCTTTAAGAGCCTACGAGCCTAATTACACAAAGCCATTGGGATCCTTCAGGAACTCTTCGGCGATGTGCAAAGCGCTAATGTGCTGTGCGTGGACGATGGGATTGTCGCATGAGCAATCGGTGATCTGTGGTTCCCGTGTCCAAACTCCGCTGGCTTGCCTTCGATATGTCCAGCCCGTGGTGAAGCCGGCGCCGGTCAGTCGGAGTCCAGGGTGTTTGACCGTCAACTCACAAACCTCAAATAGGTCACGCCCGCGAGGTATGACGCCGACACCTTTCTGGTAGAGCGTCAGATGATCGAGGGTTGGATGCTTGATCAACGTGTCGGCTTCGAATGCTACCGTGCCTTTCTCGTTAATTAGCTTCTCGATCGCAGGGAAGCGGAGGGGCTTGCTCGGGTCGGCTGACCCATAGAGCACCATGTCGGGGATCTCGACGACGATTCCACCGTGAGGGTTACCATCAATCGAATCCTGAGTATCCAGAATTTTTGCACCACGATAGAACGCGGTTTGCGCACTTGCGATTTTCACAAAGCTCGGATGGTATTCTGGGAGCTCCAGTGCTCGCTTGAATGCAGGCAGACCTTTCAGTGCTGCCTCGGACTTGATCTCCTCCCAAGGCAGGCACAGCAATGATTTCAAGACCGGATCTTCAGCGGGGGAGGGGAAGAGGGCACTCGTGTCAGTCAAGCCGCGCGTGGCAGCGTATTCCTGGAGAATGTCGCTAGGAACGGTGATTTGGGCGAGAAAGCAATGTTGCGGTATTGGATTTTGCATAGGGCCCAGAAGCCAGGCTGACTGAGCCACGGTGCGCGGTCTGTAACCTTCAACGGTCAACGTAGCCAGGTCAACTAGGCCTATCGGATTCGCGGCCTGCTTGCACAGGACATATAGATGGCCTGTGCCGATCAGAGGCACATAAGTCGCCATCCGCTTCTTGACCATCACTGCCTGCTCGTCACAGTCCTCGCAAAGCTCAAGCCTGGGCGCTTCGGTGTATCTGTGACTCGCGAACCACGCGGCTACGGCTGGATTTGAGGTGCAATCCACGTAGGACGAACGCCAGCCGTAATGCTGAAGGAGTGCCTGCTGATAGGCAAAATCTGTTCGGTGTCTGGCGATATATGCATCCAACACGCTTTGAGAATAGCGGCACCATTTGAGCATTTCGCTCGGTATGCATCGGTTCCTATCGAAGGACGTGACGACGGAGGGGGCTCCAATCTCTCCGTAATGGGAGGTCTGGCCACGAAACAAAACATTCTCACCAAAACCCTCAATGAGCCGGTTTAACTCTTCGACGCTGTTCGCTGCATATTCCTGCAAGCGGCATACCTCCCGATTGCGTTGATATTCGTGATCCCTGTGATCTGCAGCTTATCCCGGAATCAGCAGTGGTGACATCTCGGGGACGGATCTGCTAAGGGTTCAGATCGGCACGATGATCAACTGCGGGCAACACACCTTTTCTCTTCGCCGCCGTGGGCCATCAGCCACTCATCCGGCACTGACCGTCGAAGCGGCTGATTGCATCGCGTGCCGAGCAGTTCACGAAGGCTAAATCGCGGCATATCTGCGGACTAGAGGCTTTGAGCCATTAATATAGTGATAATCTCAGGCTTTTCGCCATGAAGACGTGCCTTGATGCCTGGCACTCTCCAGTATGCAGGGAGCCCTTAGCTAGTGGATTCACCAAAGAACGACTCCAATTCTCCGTCGCTCCAGCCTCGCGCCTCGGCAGAGCGTAAAACCCCGCCACCTGATAGCCATGCGATGCCTGCGAAAGGCCGATTGGTCAGTGGTATCACCAACTTCCTCTTGGACGCCGTGCGTTTTGAACAACGCTCCGCCTGGAAAGCTGGACATCAGATCGGTGTAGCGGAGGGATTCGAATCGGGTCGAGAACATGGGCTGCAGCTCGGACAGGCACAAGGCAGAACTGAGGGACATCTGCAGGGCAAGACAGAGGGCTTGAAAGAGGGCTTTGCTGAAGGCCATAGCGTAGGCCTCGAAGAAGGTAAGCTGATCGTCGAGCTGCGCCCAGGGCTTGGTGAAGAGCCCGGTGCACCAGCCACTAAAGAACCTGCCCTGTTCAAGGATTGGAGGTTTGCCATTACGCCGGAGATGGAAGCCCAGATCCGCCGGGACGTTGCGCATTATCTGCCTGGCCAACCTCCGTCAGATGACCAGTGGAAGATGATTCTGTCGACGACCCCAACCACTGCGGTCGTTGCGGGGGCAGGGTCTGGTAAATCGACAACGATGGTGCTGAGGCTGATCGTTCTCTACCACTATTTGAAGATTGACTTGGCGAGTCTCACGGTCGTCACATTCACGAAGGAATCCAAGCTGGATTTCGCGAAGAAGGTGCGTGAAGTGTTTGACCTGTGGGGGTATGAAGTCAGCGAGAAGAAGTCGCTAGAAATCGTCCGCACGTTCCATTCGCGCATCCTCTCATTCGCTAAGAGCATTGAGGGCTTGGGCGAGGTAAAAGCGTTCGAGTTCTTGGACAAGGATCTAAGCGAAAGGGAGAAGGACGGGTCAGCGCTGAACATGAAGCTGGGCGAAATCCAGCTCGACCTGATGAAGGCCCTCTACCAAGATCTCTACGAAGGAGATGCAACCTTCCGTGGGTTGATCGGGCAGCTGTATCAGCGCTCGCTGCTCCTGGACGAGCTGGACAAGGAACATCCAGATGTCCAAGACCGCAAAGATTGGGCTTGGGCCATGGCGAAGAATGATGGAGCTTTGTGTTCGACGCTTGAAGGCCTCTGGAGCGCTGCCGGGCATTGGCCCATCGACGGCATTGTGCCGACGAACAAGAAAATCCGGTTACTTGGCAAAGACTTCCAGGTCAACGGGTACATCCCCGAGTACAAAACCTATGTGATCCTAGGGGTGGATGATTCAGAGCCGGACGAGCTCAAATTGGATATCCCCTACGGATCGTATTTGCGCAAGCATGTTCGGGACAAACGGACGATTTTCCAGGCTTTCTGTAGCCGCCGAGTTATCTCCCTGAAAAGCTACGAGCAGGCGTCACAATCGGTCGACGCACTCTGTGGTCGCGCGATCGCTTGTCCGGCATTTTGGTACAAGGTTCGAGGGGAAATTAGCTCTTCCCACATCATGGAGGCCTTCTACTCCACCGCTTCCTTCATTGAGAACCTTGGCCTGGACGCGGTCAGCGCGGTCAAAAAGATGAGCTTGTATCCCGAGGATCCTGATGCACCATTCTTCCATGCCTTGGGGATTTATTGGGCTGCATTTAATCAGCGGCTGCTGGAAATGAGTCCGCCCATCATGACGTTCAATAGCATGTTCGCGATGTTCAGCGAGCGAGGCTACAAGAATTTCCGGGCAGTACCGGACAGCGTTCTGCGCCCCATGTCGACGCTACTTATCGACGAGTTTCAAGACGTGGGTGCAAACACCATCAGTTGGGTCAGGGCGACTTTCAGCGAGATTGAGCGGCGTGGTTTGAGCGTCAATACATTCGGTGCGCCGGCGCATGCATCGCTGATGGCCGTCGGTGACGACTGGCAAAGCATATATGGGTGGCGAGGCAGCTCTCCGCGTTTCCTGATGGAGTTCGACAAGGAATTCAAATCTCCCGCCCACACTGAAGTGTTCATGCAAGAAAACCATCGTTCGCATCAAATGGTGGTGGACGCTGCCGAGTCGATCGTCAAGAAAACGCCAGGCTTTGAGAACAAACACGGCTTGGCGGTCAACAAAGCGGTGATCGGTAATCAAGTGCCCGTCGCGGTGGGTGAGTTCGATGAAAAGCACCTGGTTGAGATGGTTGAGCATCATTACGACGCAGGTCATACCATCTTGGTGCTTTTCCGTAAGCGCGCCACCGAAAAGGAAGCAGAAAAAGCCTTGGCACATATTCTTCAGCGAGCGCGTGACGAAAAGCAGAAGAAAAGGATCAAGCTGTTGACCTACCACTCATCCAAGGGCCTTCAGGCGGATGCAGTCTTTTTGCTCGGCGATTGTGAGGTTACCAATTCGTCACCCTCAAAGAATGAGTTCTACGCCCAGGCGGGCATGTGCAGCCCTGGCGATCCCTGCGGTTACGATACTGCCCAGCAGCACGAGGCGCTGCGGACGTCATACGTTGCTATCACTCGCGCTGTGACTTATTGCTATTGGAAAATCACTTGGGATGAAAAGGTGCCTGCGTCGGAGAAAGCGAGTCGTCATATCGTTGCCGAGGAGCCGTTCTGGAAGGTCGTAGGTCACAGCCCAGTATCTCGTTCAGATGGAATTAAGCGAAAGGCAGCGAAAGAGCGCTCATCGTGATTAATAGGTGTAACCCTCAATCCCTTTCTCGACGATGATCATTGCCTTGAGACTGACTTCGAGGCTGTAGCCAATAAGCATCATGGCAATTGCGCAATATTGACTCTCACAGACCGCGCGGACGCACAACGGCATCTCTGCAAAGCTTTGCCCCTTTAGAAGCACCACGCCGCCTCAGACATAGCATGCGCTTGAGTCATCCAGAGCACTGGGTTCTTCAACTGTTCGCTCAACGGCGTAACGGACGGATCGATAGGGTAGCCGGCGTATAAACTCGCGGTCTCCCATTTCATCGCACCGAGCGCGCTATGTGCAAAAGGGTCTTGAGCAAAGTTTTCTCTTCCCGGAGGGAGCAAGGTACGTTGTCTAGCCATGTTTCAGGGACGTCCTTTGAGTTTTGATTGGCGTGTTGAGACTCTGGTTGGGAGGTCTTCAGCTGGCACCGACCGTTCCCAAAGAAAGCCCACGGTTGATCGACTCATCCCGAGCCGCCTGGCGGTCTCTGCCTTGCTCAAGCCAATCTCTTTGCACTCCAGCACTTTTTTCAGCTTGATCAGATTCACTGGTCGAGCGGCAGGCCGCTTCACTAGATCAAATCCAGCAAGATGCGCGGCGATGTCAGCATCACTGACGCGTTCTTGGAGAGCGTCCAATTCCTCGGCGGCTTTTGCGAGCAAAGTAGAGGAGGGCGTCTTGTTATGAGTCGAGAGAATTAGTGCCATGAAAGCCAAAGGGCTCATGCCAAGAGCCTCGGCAAGTTCTACAAATTTATCAATAGTGGGGCTGCTTTCGGCGTTCTCGATTTTGCTCAGGTATGTGCGCGATGCTGCATGGGCAAGGTTTTCCTGAGTGAAGCCTAGATTCCCTCGAACTGCTCGAACGACCGCTGCCAGTGCTGGCTTCAACAAGATGATGTCCTCAAAAGAGAGGATGTAGCCATGTTGCCGTGTACAGTTACACGTCATATGATGTATAAAACTGTACTACTGGCTGTCGGTGATTTTGCTTGCACTGGCCGGCGCACCAATCAGCGGCGTGATACGACACGGCTGACTCAGCATGCACAGCCTTGGGTATGGTTTTGCGTACGCAGCGTGACTACGGTTGGAGGCTCACTCAATTCCTCCAATTATTGACTAAATCGCCCCGAGTACTGGGAGCCTACCGGAAGATGGGGCGGCGTAATCGCTCCTCGTTAATTTTACCAATTGTCGAGTACCACGCAGATGTTCAATTTTGATTGTGCGCGAGACCGACGGATGGCTGAGGATCACCAGGGCGCCTTACAAGGCTTGCCTCCAGAGGTCGTTCGGGCTCAGCACGTCGACTGGTCGGTCGGTGTCGACGCATTCCTTTTCGGCGCCGCGAGAGTGGGGGAGCGCTATGTCGCGCTTGTCTACAACGACCAATCGGGAGTGTCGAAAAACGGTATGACAATCGCGACACCTCCCGTGCGGTGCATCGCCGAGAAGGACGGCTTCAAGCTGGTTCGCAGTGTCGGAGGAGATCATTACGTGATCACAAGCGAGCACGATTGTTGAAGCCTAAAGGCCCCGACGCCAGCAGGAAGCGTTTGATGGGTATTCAGATAGCCGCGCCTTCCGAAAACTAATGCTTTAAGGACGAACAATGGCTGACCTCGAAAAAATAACAGTGACGATCAAAAATTATGACGTTCAAGCGCAAGGCGATCTTGATGCTCTTTACAGTCGAGTGAGACTTGAAGATGTAAATGGAGAAACATTCTATTTCAAACAGGCGGTTGTTCCGAAATACCTGAAAATTCATGGTGCAATGGCGACCGAAACTCCACGAACCTGGTATTTCAAGAGACTGTCGAAAAAGACAATTGTGGTGCTGGCTTTTGAAAACAAAAACGGAAAAGTTGAATACGATCTGGATGACATCCGATTGATCGCTAGATCGACAATATTGAAAGGCGTTGTGTTCTCGCTCGGCTCAATCCCTGCGGCCATTATTGCTGCTACGGCCACATTCGGCCTTGGGTTAGTGATCATTCCTATGGGCCTCTGGTATGGATACAGGAACATCTTCAAGCTACCTGCAATGCTGAGTCGCAAGACACTCCTCAACGATTTTGCGCAGCACGGAATCATAGTTCGTTAATCACCGCGAACGTTAGTTCGACATGCGTTGCGGATGCGTAGTCGAGAGGCCGTTAACTTATGAAACTGACCTCCCCACCTCCCGTCCGACCTTCGCTTGCGAGGCGTAGCCTGGACTTGCAATCTATGGATAAGGTTAACGGACAACTGCGCAGCACCCACTCAACTAACTATGAGTACTTACGTGCTCCCAGGGCGTCGTGATGAGTGATATCTGGCTACGAGAACGAGAACGAAGGAAGGCGCTATGGCAGCTCGCTGAACTGGTACCAGGCGATCAAAGCGCACGAGCGATCCTGGAACGATTGGATGAGCTTGAACGACTTGATCATGAACTTCCATTGAGCGCCTGCCATCTCGACCACGCTGAGTTAGTTCGGCTGCCCAGGGAGGCTCATCCCGTAGGATGCTGGATTATTCGGGAAGCAGATATCCCAGAACCTTGGAGATCCCGCTTCGCGGTGGCTCTGGGGCCAGCAGGTCGCGTGGAGGCAGGATTCTACTGGCATGATTGGACTGATTTTCTAGAGGCTTGGGAGCGCGAAGTGGCGCACGTGGAACAACATCGATTGGCACTCGATGACGAATAACAGCAATTTCCCGGATGCCCACGATGCTACTCCGGTGGGGCAGAGTGGTCTCTTGAACGTGGGAAGCAGGGAATTAGTCCGCAGGAGGAGAATGATGGAGCAGCACGTAAGAACGCTGGGCCGTGACAACCTGTCAGAACTCGAATCTATTGAACGACTAGTAGCGTCAATCGGGTCAGCGGTGTTCGAGGCCGATGTACGTTTTTTATCGAGCCTGCACACCGTCGATACCGAGTCAGCTATCCAATCGATCAGCCGCCTCACCCATCCCTCCCTAATCGGGATGAGCGAGACACCCTTCGGAATTTTCCAACGGCTGTGTGACGACCTAGTGTTACGAACGCCGGCGTTGCTTCAGCGTCCAAGTTATCGATGCAGAAATGGTGATAACACAGCAGTCCCTTTTGAACTCTGGTTGAGCATCGTTCGGCATGCCCGAGAGCATTTTGACCCTGCAGGGTTGGATGCGGAATTCTTGGTCGCGAAGATGCGGGAGGGACTTTCGAGCAAGAGGGCGTTCGATGCCCTTATTGCTTCGAAGCGCCCCAAGTGATGGCAGACATCGACTCCAGGCGATAAGCACTCGGTGCTCGTCACGCCTTCACGCCATGACTACGCCTCTGAGGTTGATCAGGAAAGGTTATCTCTCGCGTTGCAATGGCGTGATGACGATTCCCCAGAGCGCCTCCGCAGCACCTTCTTGAGAAAGCTTCTGGTCGTGTCCGGAAAAGTGGGACATGCCCAGGGTTTTTAAGTACAGGGTCTGATCATCAGCGTTTACCGATAGTGACTCGTTGTAGCTGTTGCCCGCGAACGAATCGCCTTGGCTGTAGTAAATCCCGGCACCCATCTGACCCCCTGTAAACACCGTCCCCCTAGCAACGTCCCGTCCGTCCTTATAGATGACCGCAGAAAAGCGATTGGCGTCGATTCGACGATACACACCTTCATAACCAGGATTACGAGCTTGAAGCTCTTGTAGGGAGTTCTCGAAGTAGCGAGCGATGTATTCGAAGGTGTCCAGCAAGAACTGATCTTTGTCCCGTTGGGTGAAGCTCTTGGCTACTCTAAGGTTACTCGACCGGGGGGCGGTGGCCGGTAGCGAGGAGGGCGGCTGTGGAATAGCTGGCGCCGAGCGCGCGATTTGCGATGAAGGAATGGGCACATCCTTGCGGCATCGTTCTACAGCTTTACGCACTGCCTGCGCTACTTGCAGGAAAGCTACATCGCGGTCAGGCCACAGGGTGACGGGTTTACCATCCTCAGGCGTGGCAAGCAGCTTACCGAACGGAGCATGATGCCAATCACACGCGCGCAAAATCACAGGGATCACGATCGCTTCCTTCGCGGCGTGGCGCTCCATGGCGCGAGCCATCTCGATGTTGTAGCAATAATCAGAGGCGATGAAGTCCGGGCTGACCAAGAGAAGGATGATTTCGTCGCTGTTGATGTGGTTGTCAATGGCTGCATCGATTTCTTGACCAGCGCCGATCCTGCGGTCATGCCAAGTGTCGATAACGCCTTGGCGCTTGAGCATCGATAGCTGTTTTTCCAGCTGATCACGAAGCACCTCATCGGCATGGCAGTATGAAAAAAAAACGCTTGGCAAGATCGGCGCTCCATGGATGGTGATGGCTTAGATCTTAGGGGCTGTCCGATGCCGAAGTACAGGCCAAAGCATTGGGAATCGATAACTCCCGTGACGCCTGATGAGCCTACGGAAGCAGCGATACCATAAGTTCCTGAATAACCTACGCGGTCGGAAGTGTGGAGGTTCACGCCGAATCTCTTTCAAAAGATAGCTGCCGTCGCTTGCGAAGAACCCTGGGAAACTGTTCCGCAGCAGGTTCGGCAGAAGCAACGTTAAACCCATTCATCAAACGTTGGCCACAGGCGCGAGGTGCTCGTGTCTGAAACCCTAGACCCCATCCACAGCAGTGGTGGCAGATGCCAGCAACTCTGGGTGTCTCCAGGCGCTGGGGGACAGTGTGCCTTTGATCTGGGCGCAGGTTATAGATACTGCGGGGCAGCGCTTAGCCTACCGCCATTTGTCTGCTCAGGGGGCACCGGACTACTCGAATTGATTGACAGGTGAGGCTCAGATCCAAATACTGACCGAAGGGTATGCAAAACAGTCTTTCGGGTATGTTCCATATTGGAGCTCCGTGAAGCCGATTGCGGGACATACCGGCACTGGCAACCACGAGGTACACGCTGTGGATAAATATGTTGGACTAGATGTGATCATCATCGGAG
>Ga0157370_10002078_pt1 | contig 24515 bp, 26 predicted proteins | sample C35metaG_FD_113463 | JGI IMG/M metagenome (GOLD analysis project Ga0157370, IMG submission 113463) | Corn rhizosphere microbial communities from Kellogg Biological Station, Michigan, USA - C3-5 metaG | ecosystem: Host-associated > Plants > Roots > Rhizosphere > Soil | place: USA: Michigan...
ATATCTTCGTAAATTGTAGCTAATAATTTAAATTTTAAGATTATGGCACTTTTAGAAAACAAAGTAGCTTTTGTATCTGGAGGCGGTTCAGGAATTGGACGCGCAGTGGCAGAAGCCTACGCTCGAGAAGGAGCAAAAGTTGTAATTTCGGATATTAATGTAGAACACGGAGAAGAAACCGTAAAAGTTATAAAAGATAGCGGCGGGGAAGCCTTTTTTGTAAAAGGAGATTCGTCGAGTGCAAGCGATAATAAGCGCATGGTTGAGGTAACGGTTTCAAAATACGGCCGACTTGATATTGCCTGTAACAATGCGGGAATGGGTGGTCCGGCAAAACCAACTGGAGAATACGAACCAGAAGCATGGGATCGTGTAATTGCCCTGAATTTAAGCGGTGTGTTTTATGCCTGTCGTTATCAGTTAGAGCAAATGGAGAAAAACGGCGGCGGAAGTATTGTAAATATTGCCTCTATTCACGGGCAGGTTGCGGCGCCGTTAAGTCCGGCCTATACAGCTTCTAAACATGGAGTTGTGGGGTTAACCAAAAACATTGCGGCCGAATATGCTTTAAAAAACATTCGTTGTAATGCCGTTGGACCAGGTTATATCGAAACGGCATTGCTAAAAGACAATATGAATAAAGATACCATGAACGCCGTGGCAGCAAAAGCACCAATGAATCGATTAGGAACTGCAGAAGAAGTTGCCGAACTGGTACTATTTTTAAGTTCTGAAAAATCTTCTTTCACAACCGGAAGTTATATTATTGCTGATGGTGGTTATACCGCAGTTTAAAAATTATAATAAAAAGCATTTTTTAAGAAGCTGTCTGTTTTATCAGGCAGCTTTTTTTGCTTTATAACGATTAATAATCGAATTTAATAAAAGTATTTTCTTGTTAATTATTGATGTAGTGTAAAGTAATTGTAAATGTTATAAAAATCACCAAAAAGCCCAATATACTTGATAAAAACAACAATTGAGGGTTAAATTCGTGACTTTTTCTCACAAATAATTGTAAAATAGCTTACGGTAAATTTATGTTTTTACAATATTCTCTTAACTTTAAACGAGATAAATTTGAATTCTAAAACTCTATTCTTAAAACGTATGAAAAACAATTACTCTTTTCGTCATTTAATGACTTTTTTAGGTTTTTTTTATTGTTCGATAAGTCTTTTTGCTCAGACTTCTCCGGCAGCACAAACACTACCTTACACACAAAACTTTGATGCATTAGCAGCAAGTTCGACAACTTATCCAGCTGGATTTCAGGGTTGGGGAGCAACGACAACAGCTCCGGCAGCAACATACAGTACTGCTTTAATTAGTGATAAAGCTTTGGTTGCGAATAGTACGGCTTCAATTAATAGTGGTAATATTCATAATTATAATGGAAAAATTGGATTTTTAGACACAGGAAGTGCTGACTTAGCTATAGGTTTTGCTTTATCAAGTACTGGTCAAACAGCGGTCCAAGTCCAATATGATGCAATGGTTATTCGTAATCCTTATGATGGAACCAGTTCTAATAACCGTGTTTTAGAAATGGCTTTGCAATATCGTGTAGGTACTACAGGAGCTTTTATTACACTGCCATCTACAGCGTATTTAAGCGGAACAACGCTGCAAGTAGGAAATGGTGTAACTACGCCGCAAAACCCATTAAGAATAAAAGTAACATTGCCTGCAGAATGCAATAATCAGGCAGTAGTTCAAATAAGATGGATTGCAAGACAATACTCTGGCTCGGCAGGTTCCCGTCCTTCATTTGCAGTAGATAATATTGATATTAGAAGTGATATCGCTGCTCCGGTGAATGTTGCAGGTTATCCAAAAGCAAATAATATTTTAGGACAAAGTTTTGATTTTGTCAATAAAATAGATGAAGCAGGAAAAACGTACTATGTTCTTTTACCTGGAGGAAGCGCACAGCCAACAATTGCTCAAATCAAAGCAGGTCAGGATGCAGCTGGAACAGCAGCTTTACAATCTGGATTTTTAGACATTACAGATTCATCTCAGGAATATTTAAAAACTTTTTCAGGATTAAGCCTTAACACTGCATATTCTGTTTTCTCTATTTCAGAGGATCCTTATGGAAATGTTCAATCAACAGTAAATAAAGTTGATGCAACAACTTCAAACGTTGCACTTCCTTCTATTTCAACAACAATTGCTGCGTTAGATTTAGGTTCTTCTGATGTAAATTATGATTCGGCGGTAGTAAGTTATCAAATTCAGGCAGCTAATCTTACTAATGATGTTGTGGTAACTTCTTCGGCAAATTTTACAATTTCTAAAGATAACAATACGTTTACATCTTCTTTGACATTCGTTCCTGCTGATTTTGCTTCTAACGCATCTAAAACAGTTTATGTAAAATTTACGCCAAATGCAGCAACTAACTTTACAGGACAAATTACTCATGAAACAACTGGCGGTACAACAAAAACAGTTACACTTACAGGAAACGGAATCAATCCTTATGTACAAGGATTTAACGATGCAAATGTTTTATCAAACAGCGGCTGGACTCAATATAATGTTGCGGGAACTTTAAATAAATGGGCTTATACTAATACTGCCAGAAATATCAATTCAGGAACTGGTGCAGTTTTGATGAACGGATATTCAGATAACGGACCAAGTAAAGACTGGTTGATTTCGCGAAAATTACATTTAGATACTTTTACCCAATTTCCATTATTGTCTTTTTACTCACGTAAATTTTATGCAGGACCAAGTTTAAAATTAATGGTTTCTACTAATTATGATGGAGTAAGCAGCCCTGAAACAGCAACTTGGACAGAAATTGATGGTAAATTTCCAACTACAACCGGAACTAACGTACAATCGCAATTTATAGACTTAAGCGCATTTAAAACTCCAAATACTTATGTTGCCTGGGTTTATGAAACAACAGCAGGAGGAATAGCCGCTGAATGGTCTTTAGACGATGTTGCTATTACAAACGAAGCAGGTTATGTAAATGCAAATCCTGTTTTAGATTTTGGAGATGTTAATCCAAATGCGGTTTCTGCTAGTCAGTCTTTTGTTTTTAAAGCTGAGGGTTACGGAGATATTACGATTACAGCTCCTGCAGATTATCAATTGTCATTAAATAATAGTTCGTTTCAATCAAGTGTATTGGTAAGTGCTGCAGATGCTTCAACTGGTAAAACTATTTATGCAAGATTTGCACCTACTTCAAAAAAATTAAGTATTTCGGGAGTTTTAACCGTTACAGGAACTTCATTAAATAAACAAATTGGTTCATTTATAGGTTCTTCATTACCAAAAGCAGATACTTTTGATGTAGTGACTTATAATTTAGAGTTTTTTGGATCAGATGTTAAAGATAAAAGCAATGTTGAATTTGGACCAACTGATGATGATTTACAAATAGAAAATGTGGCTAAAGTAATGAACAAATTAAACGCTGACGTTTATGTAGTTCAGGAAGTTTCTGATGATCCATCTATTGATATTTTAATTTCTAAAATAAACATCAACGGAAAAACATTCGATAAAGTAATTTCTACTTCTTGGTCTTATTCGTTTCAGGCTTTAGATCCTAATTTCCCTCCGCAAAAATTAGTGGTGCTGTATAATACACAAACAACTACGGTAAAAAATACAAAAGTATTGTTTAAAGATTTATACGATCAGGTTCGTGCCGGAACGGTAGTTTTACCTAATTATCCGGGAACAGGTACTGCTGAGGCTAATGACGACAGCTTCTTCTCATCAGGACGTTTACCTTATTTAGTTCAGATCGAAACTAATCTTGGAGGAATCAAAAAAGAAATTAACCTGATCGATCTTCATGCTCGCGCTAATAGCGGAACTGATATCATGAAATACAATCAGCGTAAATATGATATCGAATACCTAAAAACGGCTTTAGATACAGATTATCCAGATGCAAACCTTATTCTTTTAGGAGATTTTAATGACGATGTTAAATCTTGGGTTGGAAACACGACTATTCCATCATCTTACCAAAATTTGTAGAAGATACATCAGGATATAATGCTTTAACATTAGGAATCAGCCAGGCAGGAGCTTACAGCTTTTTAAGTTCAGGAGGTTTCTTAGATCATATTATAATTTCGAATGAATTGAATGACGAATATATCGCGAACTCAATTGCAGTTTACGATCCTCGTAATGATATTCCAAGTTATACAACAACAACTTCAGATCACGGTCCGGTAATTGCTCGTTTTGAATTAAAAGAAGATGTTTTATCGACACCTGATTTTGTAACTAAGAACGGATTTTATGTAAAAGCATATCCAAACCCGGTATCTGATGATTTGAATCTTTCGATAAAAACTAACGAAAGCAGAAATCTTAAATTAAGACTTTACGATTTAAATGGCCGTGCATTAGGAAATGCAATCGATGTTCAAAGTAACCAGGACGTAAATACTGCAGTAATGTCTTTACGTAATTTAAATTCAGGACTTTACATTTACACTTTATCAGAAAACAATAAAGTAGTTTACAAAAACAAAGTCATCAAAAAATAATAAGAGTTTTTAAAATTATAAATCCCAAATTCCAAGCTTTGCAATTGGAATTTGGGATTTTTTTATTGTGATTTACTAAATAAAAATTTAGCGCGGTCAATATCAGTTTTATCAGAAATAGACAAAAAATAATCCAATTGCCATTGCTGTGTTTTCTGAGCTTGTTTACTTGTTGTTTCATCCCAGGGCGGATAAACTCTCGTGGCTCTGATTCCTTCTTTGGCTGGTGTGGTGAAAATTCCTTTTTTAAGTAAAATATCTTTTGGGAAAATAAACTGACCTAATAAATCTTCTTTTTGAACGCTTACAATAACAAAATTAATTTCATCATTATAATCAAAAGGTTCGATAATTCCGGTTTTATTCCGTTTCCATAAAGTTACAAACTGACCTGTTTTCGTCGGTGTAATCTTGGCCGATCTAAATTTAATCTGGCTTTCGTCGATGTTAAAATCGAACGCTTCATATTCCTGACTTTCTTTCTCAGGCTGAGGTTCAGAACATTCAAAACCACAGACATCGTAAACCAATTCTTTGGCGGTAAGTAAACTTTTTGGCAGTGATTTAGAATCTTTCCAATTCTTTTTTAAAGTCATTTATGCAGTATTTTTCTTCGAAATTACAATAAATACGACATTAAAAGTTCACGTTTAATCCAAAATTTAATCCCCACTGAAACTGGTTAAAAGACTGGCTGCTTAGCGGATTTATATAATAATTTATAGCCGGCTCTACAAATACATTTGTTTTTTTGTAAACACGATATTGAATTGTGCTGCTCAATGTAGAACCATATACATAATCGTTTGCATTTACGTTTTCACCAATAGAATTACCATCCAGCGCCACACTATTCGAAATTAATTTACCAACAAATGCTCCCGTATTTAAATAGATGTTTGCTTTGTTTTTGTTGAAAATGGAATACGAAACTTCTAGAGGCATTTCGAGATATCTTAAATTTTGATCTAAATTGCCCGTTTGAACATTTTCGCTGTTTATAGCCTCTCTTGCATTGTTAGAAACCAAAACATAATTAGCATCGCTTGCAATTTGTTGAGGCATACTTGCATTTTGTGCAAAATAATCAACAGGTGTAAAAAGTGCACTGCTTTTGGCATTGTAATACGAAACATTGGCAACGCTTTGTCCCAGTTCATTTATTTTTAATCCAGAAGCAACCGCCCATTTTTTGTTGATTTTATATTGTGTTTTTACACCGTAAGAGCTGCTTTGTTTAGAGTCGTTTACGTTTCCAAGGGTTTTATTATTTCTATAATTTTCAGAATTGGCAACTCCGGCAAAAACCTGTAAAGCCCATTTTTCTTTTTGAGAAAGCTGTTTGTCTTCTTTTTTCCTTTTTTCTTCTTCAGGCGCAATAATTCCTTTTTCCAGATTTTGAAGTTCTGCCAGCTGAGCAGAATCTTTTTTGCTCAATACATTTACATTCGTAAAAGACGAATTACTTCTTGTGTTGTCTTTTTGAACGCTCGCAATACTTCTATCAGTTCCTGTTTTCTGGACATTCTGTTTTTCTTTATTAGTATTCTGATTTCCGTTTAAAGAAGGACTTAAAGTATAGGCAATACTATTGTTGCTGTTTGAAGCGGCACTATTTTGAAAAATTGAATTTGACAATTGATTTTTCGAAGCAGTATTAAACTTGTTCTGTTTCCCTGAAGTAAAAGTTTTTTCAGCAAGAGCTTTGTCGGCATTTTTTCTTTCAACATCAACCAATTGACTTTTTGAAGCCATATTAAAGCTGTTGGTTTTATTTGGAATAAAAGATTTCTCCGCTGCAATTTGATTTGATTTTCCGTTTTTGGTATTGAAAAGCTGATTCTTTGAAGCTGAATTAAATGTGTTATTCTCTTTTGCCGGATTAAATGATTTTTCGGCTACGGCTTGATTAGAACCGGTATTTTTATCATTTAATATCGGATTTTTAGAAACAGAATTTAATGCGTTTTCTTTAGCAGCAACAGTTGATTTTTCGGCTGCAGCGTTATTAGGGTTTAAAATAGTATTCGGGTTCTTTTTTGATACAAAAGAATCGTTGTTTGTTTTGTTATCAGAATCAGCTTGATCTCCTGAAGTTCCCTGATTTTGATTTAAAGAACGGCTGGATTGATTTGTTGTTTCTTCTGATGAGGTAATTTGATTGGTGTTCGTTGATTGATTTATTGTATTGTTTTCTTTAGAAATGCCTTTGTTTTCGTTTGCCTTTTCTGTATCATTATTTTTTTCGTCCAGAACAATGCTGTTGTTTTCTAAAGTGTTATTTTGAATAGTGTTGATCTCTTTGCTGTTAGAAGTAAAATGCAAAACAGATGGGAGCATTAAGCCCAGTAATAGGCATGCAGCAGCCGACCACCAAAGAATCACTCTCTTCTTCTTTTTAGGTTTGTTTAGTTTTTCTTCAATTTGACCCCACAATTCAGGAGGCGGAACACTCGAAAAGTCTTCCATTGATGAAAAAATATCTTCTATTTTTTGCTTCTTCATGCCGTCTTAAAATTTTTTATGCTCAATATTCTTTTTTGCAAAATGTGCTTCGCCCGATTTAAATTAGATTTTGATGTTCCTTCGGATATTTTTAATAAATCGGCTATTTCTTTGTGTTTCATTTTTTCAAAAACATACAGGTTAAAAACCGTTCGGTATTGATCTGGTAAATCCCGTATATATTCCAGAAGTTTTTCTTGTTCTATGGGCAGTACTTCCAGTTCTTCTTCTTCAATAAAATCTGTGTCCGGATCAAAAACATCTAAAAAGAAACTCTCTTTTTTCTTCTTATTTAATGTTTCGATAAGTTTATTAATAAAGATTCGTTTTAGCCAGCCTTCAAAACTTCCCTCAAATTTGTATTGGTTTATTTTTTGAAAAACAATTACAAATGCTTCCTGAAAAACATCCTTTGCATCGTCTTCATTCTTCATGTATTTTAGACATATACCATACAAAACAGGAGAGAACAACTGATATATTTTCAGTTGTCCCTCTCTGTCATTTTTCATGCACAGTTTGATATATTTGTCTAAATCGTCTTTCAAAAATGTGGTATTGTTTGGTTTTGCAAAAATAGTTTTTATAAGCTTATAAAACTACCTTTTAAAAATAGTTCGAACGGCATCTGCATTATTGCTTACAATTGTTAGGTTTTGATTATCAAGGTTTTCAATGATGTATGTCTTTCCTTCAAAAGTAATAAGGTTATGCTCTGCCTGATCTGCAAAACCAGGACCTTTTTCTATTTGGTAGTTGCTTACTCTAATCTCAACATTGTTTTTATAAGTAATAATTTTTCCTTCGGGAGTAAAAACTACTTTTTTTGTAAATCCTGCAGTTTTGGGAGTTGCGGTATATGGGTTAGACCCGCCGCCAATTGATTTTTCCCAAATCCAGGTATTTAGTATAGAGCTGGAACCCACTTCAATCGATTCTAATGAATAGGCAGAAGACATAAGAGAGCAAATAAGTAAAAAGATAAAATGTTTTTTCATACGCGGATTATTTTAAACTTGTAATTTTATCCTGAATAGCTTTTTTGAATATTTTGATCTCTGTACTTTGATCGTCTGTATCATTCGCGTCAATAGTAATTTTAGTAACTGTAGCACCTTGGCGTAATTCAAAATAAACACCGCCTTTGTCTGCCGGGTTAGGAGTTCCGTAAGTTTTTGTTTGTCCTTTTATTGCTAAAATTTCTGAAGGAACACCTTTTGAAAATGCTGTATAATCGCCTCTTCTTGCTTTTGTTGTGTATTTATATTGGTTAAAATCGTAATTTCCTGTTACTACATTTTGAAACCCCAAGATGTTATAATCATTTAATTGAAAGAAAGAATTAGCAGTACCAAAACTTCCAATAACAATGTTGTCTGAGCTTTCAGTTGTTTTGTTGAAAATAATAGGTTTTAGGGTTCTTGGAATCAAGATAAAATCTGATGGATAAGTTGGACTTCCAGTTAAAGTTTCACCTACTAATGGCGCTTTTTCATAAAAATTGATCTTAATCTGGCAGTTGTTTTCAATAATCGAAGTTATTTTAATCGTATAACCGCTTGTAGGTTTTTGGCCTGCAAAAATTCCAACCAATAAATTTTTAGAAAAATCAATGTTAGGATCGCTTGGAACTGTACATGAATTGTCATGTTTTGTAAAATAAGTATCCATTCTTTCTTGTGATTCAAGAACGTATGCAGTTGGATTATTAGGTAATGTTTTTACAGTATAATTACATAAAAGAGGGAAACCTGAAAATGTTACATTAGAATCTGTTCCACAATCAGAAACCAGGTCGTCATTATTAAGTGAGCATCCGCTCAATCCAAAAGCTATAAATAAGCTCAACATTAATTTTTTCATGATAAAATTTTAATAGGTTATATGTACAAGATGAGGCACTTTGAAAATGGTTGCGTTAAAATTTATTTTTTTTGAATTTTTTTTGAGCCCTTTTTAGCAATTGTTTGTTTAATTTAGGATCGGTACTAATTCGTGAAATTTTAATTTTAAAAACTTTGAACTACGTATTATTGCGTACTTTTACTTAAAAATAACTTAGCTATGTTTGATTTTCTTCCGTATTTATTGGCCTTTGTAGTGGCTTTGATTTTAGGGATATACTTAGGAAAAGTATTGTCTTCGGCTAAATTTCAGTCAGAAAAAGTGTCTTTAGAAGAAAGATTAAATGCAAATACCCATCAGGCTCAATTGCAGAAAGAGCAATTTGATCTGGAAAGAAATAACTTTCAAAAGCAGCTTCAGGTCATTAATTCCGAAAAAGAAAATATCCGGACAGAAAAAGACAGCCTCGCGATTCAGCTTTCGAAAAAAGAGGTTGATTTCGAAAATTTATGGGAACGTCATAAAGAACAAAAAAGCGAAATAAACGAACTTCAGGAAAAGTTTACCAAAGAATTTGAGAATCTTGCCAATAAGATTCTCGAAGAAAAATCGGCTAAATTCACAGAACAAAACAGCGAGAATATGAAGAATATTCTGTTGCCGCTTCAGGATAAAATTCATGTATTTGAACAAAAGGTCGATCAAACACATAAAGAAAGTATCGATTATCACGCGGCACTTCGTCAGCAGATTATTGGCTTAAGCGAAATGAATGCACAAATGAGCAAAGAAACCCTAAACCTGACTAAAGCCCTTAAAGGCGACAGTAAAATGCAGGGAAATTGGGGCGAATTGGTTTTAGAACGCGTTTTGGAGAAATCCGGTTTAGAAAAGGGCCGCGAATACGAAGTACAGCAGTCTTTTACAAACAGCGAAGGAAATCGTGTTTTTCCCGATGTTGTAATCAACCTGCCGGACGGTAAGAAAATGATTGTCGATTCTAAAGTTTCTCTCGTAGCGTATGAAAAATGGGTAAACGAAGAATCTGATTTGTTGAAAATAGATTGGCTTAAAGAACACGTTTTATCTATAAAACGTCATGTGGAGCAGCTCGGAAACAAAAACTACCATGATTTATATCAAATAGAAAGTCCGGATTTTGTTTTGCTTTTTATTCCAATCGAACCTGCGTTTGCCATTGCATTAAACGAAGATTCTACTTTATACAATAAAGCTTTTGACCGAAATATTGTAATCGTAACGCCAAGTACGTTATTGGCAACGCTGCGAACAATTGACAGTATGTGGGCGAACCAGAAACAACAGGAAAATGCTTTTGAAATTGCCAGACAAGCGGGTGCATTATATGATAAATTTGAAGGTTTTGTAACCGATTTGGTTCGAATTGGAAACAAAATTAAAGACACCAAAACAGAATATGAAAGCGCAATGAACAAATTGGTAGACGGCAAAGGAAACTTAATTTCGAGTGTAGAAAGATTAAAGAAAATGGGAGCGAAGGCCAAGAAATCACTTCCGGAAAACATTATCAACAGGGCTTTAAATACTGATGAAAACGAATTACTGAATTAAAAATAAATACCAAAATATTCCAAAAACAACAAACATGACTGCAGATTTTAAACCCGTTTCATCATCCAAAATTAGTATTTCAGAATTAATGCTTCCGTCGCATACCAACTTTAGCGGTAAAATTCACGGAGGATATATTTTGCAATTACTGGATCAGATTGCTTTTGCTTCAGCATCAAAATTCAGCGGTAATTATTGCGTAACCGCCTCGGTCGATACTGTAAACTTTCTTAAACCAATAGAAGTGGGCGAATTAGTAACCATGAAAGCTTCTGTAAATTATGTGGGAAGAAGTTCTATGATTGTAGGCATTCGTGTTGAAGCAGAGAACATTCAAACCGGAGAAATAAAACATTGCAATTCTTCTTATTTTACAATGGTTGCCAAAGATAAAGACGGAAAAAGTGTTCCCGTTCCAGGACTTATTTTATCTAATTTAGAAGAAGTTCGACGTTTTAGAAAAGCAATTAAACATATCGAGGTTAAAAAAGAAATTGAAGAACACGAAAAAGTTACCAGCGTTAACTCTATCGAAGATTTAGCAAGTCTGGATAAATACAATGTACTTTTAGAAATCAGCTAAATTCCCTATCTTTATTAAATACACATTAAATAAAGAAATCATGATAAAGTTTGGATATACGATTTTATACGTTGAAGACGTAGAAAAATCAATAGAGTTTTATGAAAACGTATTTGGATTTACAAGAAAATTTATAAGTCCGGATAATGATTATGGAGAATTAAGCACCGGAGAAACAACGCTTTCGTTTGCCTCAAAAAAAATGGCGGCTCAAAACTTAAGCGACGGTTTTATAGAAAGCAGTTTAGAAGATAAACCTTTTGCAATTGAATTAGGTTTTATAACCGAAGATGTTGGTGATCTGGTACAAAAAGCAACTTCTTTTGGAGCCGTTTTAGTAACAGAACCAAAGAAAAAACCGTGGGGACAAATTGTGGCGTATGTAAGGGATACAGATGGTTTTTTATTAGAAATCTGTACACCAATTCAATAATAAAGAATTGTTATTAAAAAATATCTCGTAGAGATATCTAGTTGGTAAAATTCACAAATATTTAGCACAAGTTCTAGAACCTTGCACTTATAAATTTCGTAACTTTAAGTGTAATCATTTAGGTTACGAAATTTTTTTAACGGAGTACTGCCGTTCTATTTTTTTAAAGTCCAGTTTTTCTCTTCTTAAAAGAAAAATAGAATGACATAATTGTTTAAATGCCGACGATTATGAAAAGAACTACATTGCTTATTTTACTTTTTACCGCATTTTCGTTACTTGCTCAGGATAAGTTTAAAACCAGTACGGCAATCGTAAATTTTGAAGCTTCTGTACCTTTTTTTGAAGAGGTGAAAGCGGTAAATAAGCTCGGAACAATTGTTCTCGAACCTCAATCCAGTACGCTTATTTGTACTGTTACAGTAAAAGATTTTCGTTTTAAAATGGATTTAATGCAAGAACATTTTAACGACAATTATTTAGAAACCAATCGATACCCAAAAGCTGTTTTTAAAGGCAAAATTGAAAAATTTGATTTAAAAGACATCGATGGCATTGAAAAAGAATACAATGTAAAAGGCAAGCTTTACCTGCATGGGAAATCGAAAATTATAGAAATGAAAGCCTTGATAAAAAGAGTGCCGGAAGGCATACAAATATCTTGTAATTATCCTATTTCAGTTTCAGATTTTAATATTGCAATACCAAGTATGGTGGCCAATAAAATTTCGACAACGGCCAATACCAATTTACTTGGAGTTGTACAAAATGGAGAAGAAAAGAAATACCTGACTTTAAAGTGATTTCCTAAAATGATTTAATGAATACAGCTTATTAATGCTTTTTCTAAATCGGTAAATTGAAATTCAAATCCGGTTTTTTGTATTTTTTCTGATGACACCCTTTGCCCTTCTAAAACAGCTTCGCTCATTTCTCCTAAACCAATTCTAAGAATAAAAGGAGGAACTTTAGGAAGCCAAATAGTATATCCGTATAATGCTGCCAGAATCTTAGATAATCTGGAATTTGTAGTATTATCTGTAACGGCAGCATTATACGGACCATGCATTTGATCGTCTAAAACTGATTTACAGTAAATCTGGCATAAATCTTCGATATGAATCCAGGGAATATATTGTTTTCCTGTTCCTAAAACAGCGCCAAAACCAGATTTAAAACTCGGATTTACTTTCTTTAGAAAACCTTCGTCTTTCCCTAAAACAATTCCGGTTCTGATTTTTACGGTTCGAATGTCTAAAGCCTCAATTTTATCAACGGCGTTTTCCCATAAACGGCAGGTTGTGCCCAGAAAGTCATCTGCTGGAGGCATATCTTCGGTACAAATGGTATGAGTTGTAAGAGCGCCGTAAATTCCAACTGCCGAAGCAGAAATAAAAGCATTTAGTTTTTTATTGTTTTTTTCTAAAACCGAAAAAATCAAATCGATGGGTTGAGTACGACTTTCTAAAATGGCTTTTTTTCTTTTTTTAGTCCATCTTTTTTCTACAATTCCTTCGCCTGCAAGATGAATGATATAATCTGCATTTAAAACCGCATTTTCGTCAATATAATTCTTATTTAAATCCCATTTGTAATAGGTAACTGCGGGCGTGTTTTCTTTATTACTGCGGCTCAAAATAGACACAGAGTATCCCGCTTCAATAAGAACATTTGTTAAATGTTTTCCAATGAATCCACTTCCGCCGGTTAATAGAACATTTTGAGCCATAATAGTTTATAATATATTTAACAGTGCATATTGTTTAATGATAAGTAAAGGTACTTAAACAATTTTTACCTTTATGGCAAATTCTAAATTTAAATACCATGACGACTAAGAAAAAGGTAATTACCAAAGATGATATCGTTTCAAAATATATGAATGAAGTTTTAGAAAAAGGCCAAAAACCAAAATCGGTTTATCATTTTGCCAAAGAAAATGATTTTACCGAAGCCGAGTTTTATTCCTTTTTTGGAACGTTAGAAGGTTTAGAAAAAGAAATATTCCGACTGTTTTTTGAAAATACAGTTGAACTGCTTCACAAAAACGAAGAATATCAGCAATATGATATGAAAAATAAAATGCTGAGCTTTTATTTTACCTTCTTTGAGATTTTAACTGCAAACAGAAGTTATGTTTTGCAAACGCTAAAAATCGATCGAAATCCGCTTAAAAACTTAGTACAGCTTACTACGCTTCGTGAAAGTTTCAAGAACTATGTTGCAGAAATTCTAACGGATGATTATAGATTAGAACAAGAAAAGTTTCAAAAATTTCAGGAAAAAACAATTCAGGAATCAGCTTGGCTGCAATTAATGCTTACGATTAAATTCTGGATGGAAGACGAATCGGCAGCTTTTGAGAAAACAGATATTTTTATCGAAAAATCAGTTAATGCCTCATTTGAGTTAATGAATGTTGCGCCAATGAATCATTTAATAGATTTTGGAAAATTTCTATTTAAAGAAAAAATACACAGCAGATAATGAAAACGATCGATTATATTCCAACATCCAAAATAGAAAGAGCCGGGAAACTGGTTCAGACAGGTGCTAAAATCGGAGTAAATTATATAAAGCATTATGCTGAAAAAGTGGTTATCCTGATTTAAGTCGAGATAAACTAAATGAAAACAATGCTGAAGATATTTACGACGGACTAAAAAGTCTTAAAGGAAGTGCGCTTAAAGTTGCTCAAATGTTGAGTATGGACAAGAACTTTCTGCCACAGGCTTATGTGGAGAAATTTTCGTTGTCGCAATTTTCAGTACCGCCGCTTTCTGCGCCTTTGGTTTTAAAAACATTCAAAAACAATTTTGGAAAAACACCTTATGAAATTTTTGATGAATTCAACCCGAATTCGGTAAACGCAGCGAGTATTGGTCAAGTGCATTTAGCAAAGAAAAATGATAAAAAACTAGCTGTTAAAATTCAATATCCTGGAGTGGCTAACAGTATTTCCTCTGACTTGGCTTTGGTAAAACCAATTGCAATTAGAATGTTTAATCTGCAGTGAAAAGATTCTGATAAATATTTTAAAGAAGTCGAAGATAAACTGATCGAAGAAACGAACTATTTGCTTGAATTAAAACAAAGTCAGGAAGTAGTTGAAGCCTGTAATAAAATAGAAAATATCACTTTCCCGAATTACTATCCGGAATTTTCATCAGAGAAAATTATTACAATGGATTGGATGACGGGAATTCATCTTTCTGAATTTACAGCCATAAATACAAATCAGGAAGTAGGCGATAAAATAGGGCAGGCGCTTTGGGATTTTTATATGTACCAAATTCATGTTTTGCGAAAAGTACACGCAGATCCGCATCCGGGGAATTTTTTAGTTGACGATCAGAATCAATTAATTGCTTTGGATTTTGGCTGTATGAAACAAATTCCTGAGGATTTCTACACGCCTTATTTTGAATTAATCAACAAAAACGTTATTACAGATTCGGCGCTTTTTAATGAAAAGTTATTCGAATTAGAAATTCTTCGTCCAGATGATACGCCGGCAGAAGTGGAGTACTTTACCGATATGTTTCATGATTTGTTATCGCTTTTCACGAAACCTTTCCAAAACGAAACTTTCGATTTTGCCGATGAAACCTTTTTTAATGCGATCGCCGAATTAGGAAAACGTTTCTCTGAAGATACAAACTTGAAAAAAATGAACGGAAACCGTGGTTCTAAACACTTTATTTACATGAACCGTACTTTCTTCGGACTTTATAATTTAATGTTCGATTTGAAAGCGAAGATTGTTGTAGATAATTATTTGAAATATTAGGATGTCATTGCGAGGAACGAAGCAATCTCATGAAGTGCATCTTTTTAGTGAGGTTGCTTCGTTCCTCGCAATGACTTTACGTATAGAACTTTGTCAAAGTTTTAAAACTTTGACAAAGTTTTTTTTGTGTAGTTTGTTAACCTGAAACCTGAAACAAAAAAACTATTTCAAGATTCCCGCCTTATAAGTCGCAATCGCGCGATCTCTTGCAAAGGCATGATCAACCATAGGTTCGTTGTAACCAAAATCAAATTCAGGAATCCATTTGCGGATGTATTCGCCTTTTTCGTCAAATTTCTTTTGCTGGATTTCCGGGTTAAAAACCCTGAAATACGGTGCGGCGTCGCAACCTGTTCCTGCTGCCCATTGCCAGTTTCCTACGTTTGAAGCCAATTCGAAATCTAACAATTTTTCGGCAAAATAAGCTTCGCCCCATTGCCAGTTAATCAATAAGTGTTTGCATAGAAAACTCGCCACAACCATACGAACACGATTATGCATATAACCTGTTTCGTTAAGCTGACGCATTCCGGCATCGACCATTGGATATCCGGTTGTTCCGGAGCACCAGCGTTTGAAATCTTCTTCGTTATTTCTCCATTGGATTCCGTCGTAAGCCGATTTAAAATTGTGATTGACACAATTAGGAAAGCTGAACAAAATTTGAATAAAGAATTCTCTCCAGATTAATTCGCTTAAAAAAGTTTGGTTTTTTCTATTGGCCCAGTTTACTAATTTACGAATGCTTACGGTTCCAAAACGTAAATGAGGCGAAAGATAAGAGGTGCTGTCAAGAGCAGGAAAATCTCTTGTTTCTTTATAATTGCCAATTTGTGTTAAGTTGTGCGGCTGTACTTTTATAGTGCTTCTTTCAAAACCAATTGCTGCTAAATCAGGAAATGGAAATTGATTTTTTGCGAAATTAGATTGAAAGGGAGTAGAATCAGATTCTGGTGCTGCGCCTGATAAATGATATTTTTCGAGCCATTTGTTTTTATAAGGCGTATAAACCGTATACGGAAGTCCATCGGCTTTTGTGATTTCTTTTTCTCCGAATATGACGTGGTCTTTAAATGAAAGACATTCTATATTGTTTTCTTTTAATAGGGAACAAATCGTAGAATCTCTTTTAATGGCAAAAGGTTCATAATCTTTGTTGAAGAATACGTTTTGAATATTGAATTCGGCTATAAGTGATTTCCAGACTTCGTTTGTTTTTCCTTTTTTAATTAAAATAGAAGACTCAAATGTATTTAGTTCTGTATTTATTTTTTGAAGTGAATCGTATATAAAACTCACTCTGGCATCATTTTTTGGAAGATTATCGAGAATGTCATCATCAAAAATAAATAAAGGAATTACAGGAAAATCTGATTGTAAGGCGTGAAATAATCCTGTATTGTCTTCTAAACGTAAATCACGTCTGAACCAGAAAAAGGAAACTTTTTGTTTTGTCATTATAATGAATTCTACTTTTTGTTTTTTGCGAGAGATTGTTATGTTTAGATTTTTTGTTTCACGCAGATTTTGCAGATTTAAGCAGATTTTATTTTTTGATTATATTTAAAAATTAATTTGCATCGATCTGCTTAAATCTGTGAAATCTGCGTGAAAAAAATATGCACAAAATTATTTTGAATTAAACAATTCTTCGATTTTTTTGTAACGGAAATCAAAAATGCTTTTGAGTTTGTTCTTTACAACTAAGTGATTCATGATTCGGCCGAGAAAGCCTAGCGGAAGCGCGTAATGAACAACATCTGTCATTTTGGTTCCGCCGTTTGGTGCTGGTTCAAAAAAGTGTTTGTGATGCCATAATGTGTATGGACCAAAACGTTGTTCGTCTACAAAATATTCATTTTGCTGCGAAATTGTAATGATCGTCATCCAGTTGATTCTAATTCCTAAAAGTGGTTTTAAAGTATAGGTAATAACTTGTCCGGGATACATACGTTTGTTGTCAAAATCCTGGATTTCGAAACTCATGGTATCGGGTGTTATAATTTGAAGGTTTTTTGGGCTGGAGAAAAAATTCCAACATTCTTCGATACTGGCGTTTATATGTTGTACGGCTTCTAATTTATATACTTTCATTTCTTATAAATCAATTGTTACAAATGTTTCTTGTAATACGTGAGCGTTAGGGATTGCAGTGGAGCTCTCCCGATTTTTCATCGGGAAGCGGGAACGAAAAGCCTGACCCGCCGCGACGGGGAACGCCCAAATAATGCTACATTTTATAATATTTAAAAGGCACAAACAACATTCCGAAACATTCTCCTTTTTCTTTTTGAAGGTGTTTATGATGTATTTTATGTGCTTTCCTAAGTCCGATGAGGTATTTGTTTTTGGTGTTTTTGAACCATTTAAAACGCTGATGAATCAAGACATCGTGAATTAAAAAATAGCAGGCTCCATAAAGAGTAACTCCACAGGCAATGAAAAACAAATAGTTGAATCCGCCCTGAACACCAAAATAGAATAAAAGAATACTTGGAATGGCAAAAATGACAAAGAAAATGTCGTTGCGCTCAAAAGTATGTTCGTATTTTGGCTGATGATGATCTGCGTGAAAATACCACATAAAACCGTGCATTACGTATTTATGAGTAAGCCAGGTTACACATTCCATAAACAGAAAAACGCCTAAAAAGATTAAAAAAGAAATCATTTTTTATGTTTTGAATTTGTTATAATAGTTGTTTGATTTTACAAATGTGATTGCTTCGTTCCTCGCAATGACAAACTGTTGTCGAGATTAAACCATTTTTAATTTGTAAGTTACAAAAGACTGCGCTAAAAGCCCGGCTTTTGTGTAGTTAGAAACGCGGATTCTGGAGTTTCCAATTTCGTAATAAGGCGTGTTTTTTAGTTTTGTCAATAGTTTTCTGTAATAGACATAAGCGGTATAAACGCCAAATTTAGCTTCGATTGGGAGTTTTACAATTCCTTGATAGGCAATGCGGAAATCTTCTTCGATTTCTTTTATAATCTGCGCTTTTGCCTCTTCGTTGAAATTGTTGAGGTTAACACCCGGAAAATAGGTTCGGTTTAAAATCGTATTATCGTCTTTTAAATCCCTTAGGAAATTCACTTTCTGAAATGCCGATCCTAAACGCATGGCTTCGTTTTTTAATTGTTCGTATTTGTGTTCTTTTCCCGAAACAAAAACTTTTAAGCACATTAAACCCACGACATCTGCCGAGCCGTAAATATAATCGGCGTATTCGGTTTGAGTGTCGTAAGTTGTTTTTATAAGATCGAGTTTCATGCTTTTTAGAAAAGCCTGAACTAAATCGTCGGTAATATTATATTGTTTTACGGTATGCTGAAAAGAATTTAAAATAGGATTTAAGCTGATGCCAAGCTGCATTGCTTTGTAGTATTCTTTTTCGAAATCGTCAATAAGGTATTCTTTTTCATAATCATGAAAGGAGTCTACAATTTCATCGGCAAAGCGAACAAATCCGTAAATGCTGTAAATAGCATCGCGAATGCTTGGTGACAGCATTTTTACAGCAATCGAAAAAGAAGAGCTGTAATTTTTGGTAACCAATTTACTGCATTTGAAAGAAACGGCGTCGAATAGTGATTTCATTTTTTTAAGATCTTAAAGATTTTTGAATTAATTCAGCTGCTAGTTTTCCTGAAATTAAGGCAGGCGGAACACCTGGTCCAGGAACGGTTAATTGTCCTGTAAAATATAAATTCCTGACTTTTTTACTTTTTAATTTGGGTCTTAAAAATGCGGTTTGCAATAGGGTATTGGCCATTCCGTATGCATTTCCTTTGTAAGCATTATAATCTGTTACGAAGTCATTTTTACAAAATGACTCTTTAAATATAATGCTATTTCTGATTTCCTGCTGGGTAAGCTGTTCAAAACGAGTGATTATTTTTTCGAAATATTCTTCTCGCAATGCTTCGTTATCTTCAATTCCGGGTGCAAGCGGAATTAAGAAAAACCCGGTTTCCATTCCGTCTGGTGCTGCGGTTAAATCTGTTTTTGATGGAAAATTGGCATAAAAAAGCGGTGCTTCGGGCCATTTTGGATTGTCGTAAATATCTACTGCATGTTGATTAGAATCGGTATCAAAAAATAAAGCATGATGCGAAATGTTTTCTATTTTTTTATTGAAGCCAATAAAAAACAGGAGCGAAGAAGGGGCGAAGATTCGGCTCTGCCAATACTTTTCAGAATAAGCGCGATGTTCTTTTTCTAGTAAAGATTCGGTATGCTCGTAATCGGCACCGCTTAAAATAATATCGGCTTTTATAATTTGGCCGTTAATGACAATTCCTGATGCGGATTTGTTTTCGACGATTATTTTTTCAATTGGCGAATTGGTTTTGATGGTAACGCCAAGTTCTAAGGCTAATTTTTCGATTCCGCGAATAACGTCAAACATTCCGGTTTTAGGATGCCAGGTTCCTAATCCAAAATCAGCATAATTCATGAAATTATAAAACGATGGTGTTTTGGTTGGTTTTGCTCCAAGAAATAAAACAGGAAATTCAAGAATCTGGATTAGTCTTTCGTTCTTGAATTTCTTGCGGATATCAGTGCTTACATTACCCAAAAACTGATTGAGTTTTAAAGCAGTTTCTTTTGTTATTAATTCTAGTGGAGAAACTCCGGGACGATAAACTAGCTCTTTTATAGCAATATCATAATTGCTTTTGGCTTGATTGATAAAGTTTTCGAGTTTTTGCCCGCTTCCTTTTTCGATACTTTCAAATGTGGTTTTGATTTCTTCTAAATTGTCATAAATGCTGATGAAGTCATTTATTCCAAAATAAACACGATAGGCCGGATTTAGTTTTATGAGTTCGTAATAATCAGAGGTTTGTTTATTGAAATCCTGAAAAAAACGATCAAAAACATCTGGCATCCAGTACCAGCTTGGTCCCATGTCGAATGTAAAGCCGTCTTTTTTAAACTGTCTGGCACGACCTCCAATAGATGGATTTTTTTCATAAATAGTGACCTTGTTTCCTTGTTGTGCCAAGTAACATGAAGCGGCTAACGAAGAGAAGCCTGATCCTATTATTGCGATAGTTTTTGTCATTTGTTTAACAAATATACAAAAACTTTAAACAAAATAATTATATAGAATCCATTGTTTCTTCCATCGAATCAAAAATTCGGATTCTTTCTGTTAAAACTTTTGGGTCGATATGTTCTACCATTTTACCCATAAGCCAGATTTCGTTGTTTTTTTGCAGTAATTTTTGTCCCATCGATTTTACATATTGATTTATTACGCTGCGATCCGGCTGTATGGTCATGAACGATACAAAAGTGATATTTTCAAAATGTTTGGTTAAATCCTGCAGGTTTTCGATTGGCATGCTTTCTCCAAGGTAAATAGTTTTGTATCCTCTTGATAGGATTTCATATTGAAGGTAAAGTAACCCTATTTGATGAATTTCATTTAGAGGAAGTGAAAGAACAAAAATTCTATCTGTTTTTGTTGGTTTCTGAATTTGCAGGCTTTCTGTGTAAATTAAGATTTTCTGCTTGATCAAATGACTCATGAAGTGCTCATTTGCAGGCGTAATGGTTTCAGACTGCCACAACAATCCTAATTCTTTTAATAAAGGTAAAAAATGATCTTTAAAAACTTCTTTGAATGTTTTTTCAGAAATAAGCCAGTCAAAAGTATTGAAAAACAATTCCTGATCGAAATTCATCATTGCCATTTTAAAAGAGGTGATGGCGTAGTTTTGAGAATTTTTCTTTGAGATTATTTCACGAACTAACTGCGGAATCTTTTCGTCCGGATAAGTTGCGATTTTAGAAATTTTATAACCGTATTCGTGTAATAAAGTAATGTTTAAAAGTTTCTGTAAGTTCTGCAAGTTATAAAGCCTGATATTGGTGTCTGTGCGCATTGGTTCTAAGATGTTGTATCTTTTTTCCCAAATACGTATTGTGTGTGCTTTTATGCCGGATAAATTCTCGAGATCTTTTATACTGAAAACAGTTTTTATGTTGTTTATCATTTTTTTCGATTAGGTGAACAAAAGTAAAACAAAATCTCAAAAAATAAATGAAACTTGTTAAAATTCGTAGATTCTTAGCGGTTTACGGCGCTTTTGGATTTTTGTTTATGTACGAAAAAAATGATTTGAAAGATTTTATATTATATAAAAAAAGCAATCTGTAAATAAAGTTTTACAGATTGCTTTTTGAATGTTTGGTCTTTTGTTATTTACAGAACGTGGCTCTGTTTTTTGAAGCGCTTTGGCTTCCTAATTCAATTGCTTTAGAGAAATCTTTGCAGGCATTTTTTTTGTCTCCAATTTTATTGTAGGCTAATCCTCTTAAATTATAGGCAATGTAGTCTTTAGGATTTAAACCAAGAGATGAAGTGCAGTCTTCAATGGTTCCCTGGTAGTTTTCTAATTTGTAGTTAACATTGGCTCTGCCTGTAAAAGCATCGGCATTCATGCTGTCTAAGTCGATTGTTTTGCTAAAATCAGCCTGAGCGCCTTTTAGATCGTTTAGTTTGAATTTAGCAACACCTCGGTTCTGGTAGGCTTCTACAAATTTAGTATTCATGCTGATGGCTTTTGTGTAATCGGCGATAGCGCCTTTTGTGTTGCCGGCTTCGGCTTTTTTCATTGCTTTGTCGAAATAAGCTGTTGCAGATTGTGCCCAGGAAGAGCAGGATATCACCATAAAGGATATCAATAGTAGGTTTTTCATAAACTAATTTGGGATTAGCGGGTTAATTATTCTGTAAACGAATTTAGGGAAGTTTTATTCTTCTAGTTGAGTTTTTTGTAAAATAATCGTGATTAAATTAGTTGAGGCTTGTTGAGGTGTTTTAAAATGGGGCTTGATGATTTTTTAGTCACTCTGGATAGACAGATTAAAAAGACTTTTGAGATTTGTCTAGTTATTTTTCTTTATGGGCTAAAATGAAAAAAGGTCAAGTAAATTAATACTTGACCTTTTGTGACCCGACTGGGGCTCGAACCCAGGACCCCATCATTAAAAGTGATGTGCTCTACCGACTGAGCTATCGAGTCTTAATTGTTTTCTCTTGCGAGGGTGCAAATATAAGGACTTTATTTAGTTTGCAAAGCCTTTTTTGCAATGAATTTTGTAATAAATTATAAAGCTCTGTTTTGTAATAAAATAGAGTTCTAATTTTTTTAGTGACCACGGTGGGATTTGAACCCACACGCCCTTACGAGCACCACCCCCTCAAGATGGCAAGTCTACCGTTTCTCCACGTGGCCTAAAATAAAAAAGGTCAAGTAAATTAATACTCGACCTTTTTGTGACCCGACTGGGGCTCGAACCCAGGACCCCATCATTAAAAGTGATGTGCTCTACCGACTGAGCTATCGAGTCATTGCTTTCAAGAAACTTATTTTGTTAATCACAAATTTTGTGACCCGACTGGGGCTCGAACCCAGGACCCCATCATTAAAAGTGATGTGCTCTACCGACTGAGCTATCGAGTCATATTCGTTTCTTGAATGCGGGTGCAAATATAAGGAGTTTTTTTTGAAGTTTCCAAGCGATTTTATTATAAATTTGTCTTTTTTTTGGAAAAGTTTCCAATTGCTTAGTTTATAAGGTTTTATTAATATGAAAAAAATTGTACTGTTAGGTTATATGGGTTGCGGAAAGTCTACGATTGCCCAAAATTTGTCTAAAATCACCAATATTCCCTTTTTAGATTTAGATGTTTGCATCGAAAAAAAAGCAAATTTATCGATAAAAGAGATTTTTGAGCAGTTTGGAGAAATTCATTTTCGCAAGTTAGAGCACGAAATGTTCTTAGAATTACTTCAATCTCCAGAAAATAGTATTATTGGTTTAGGCGGAGGAACTCCTTGTTATGCCAATAATCATTTATTATTGCAAAGAGAGGATATCGATTCTATTTATCTTAAAGCTTCAATTGATACTTTGTATAATAGATTAGTGTATAATAAGAGTAAACGTCCGTTAATCGCAGATATGGACGAGGAAGAAATGAAAGAGTTTATTGCAAAGCATTTGTTCGACAGAAGCTTTTATTACAACCACGCGCAATACAAGGTTGTGGTTGATAATAAAACGGTCGATGAAACGGTTGAGGATATTTTGAAAATCCTAGCTTAAAAAGGCGTGATTGCCTTCGTTTTTGTCAAATACAACCTGAACATGCTCTAATAAAGATGTAGACAGAGAGATTCCTTTAAAATCGGCCTTTACAGGGTATTTTTTATGATTTCTGTCTACAAGTACCGCCGTTTTGAATTTCTTTAACGGTACGTCAAGGAAATGACGAACAGCATATATTAATGTAGTTCCTGAATTTAGTACATCATCAACTAATACTAATCCTTTGTTTTCGTATTCTTCTTTGGTTAAAGAAGTCTGAATAGGCGACTGCGGATTTTGTTTGTCGATTTTTACTTCGCAAAGTGATACTTTAAGTGTAGAGATATTGCTTAGAGCGGCAGCTAGTTTTTCTGCAAAAATAGATCCGTTAGAAGCAATTCCGGCAATTACAACTTCTTCTTCGTCAACAAATGTTTCGTAGATTTGATAAGCGATACGTTTTATTTTGTGTTCGATTTCCTGATTGGTTAAGATGATGTTTTTGCTCATGATTTTATTTTTTTGCTAATATAATTAATTTAAATTCCAATTTTTGAAAACCTAAATTCGAATGTTGAGGTTTTGATTTTAGATGGTTTGGGATTTAAAGTTTAATTGTTTTGTTTGTTTTGGAATTTGGAATTTAAACATTTGAAATTTAATTTTCGTCTTCTTCGTCAATAATGTCATTTCCGTATTCGTCAATATCGCGTCGGTCTTTTTTGGTTGGTCTTCCTGTACCGCTTTTTCTATAATGTTCTTTAGAAAGTTTAAGCAGTTCTAGATGTGCATAAGCTTCCGGCGGTGTTTCGTTCTTGCGGTAAATATCTACAAGTTTAGCTCCAACGCGGCTTTCCGGAATATCGAGTACGGTTATAATTTGTGTAATTTGATCTTTTCTAAAAGTGATTCTATCAGTAGGAAAGACTTCTTTTGATGGTTTTGCAACCTGTCCGTTTACGGTAATATGGTTCTTTTTACAAGCCTCAGTTACCATGTTTCTGGTCTTGTAATAACGAACGCACCATAAGTATTTATCTATTCTCATAATTTTTCTAAAATCCAAGTTAAATTCTTTACAAAAATAAATCAATATTGTATCTTGCGCACCTAAAAAATTA
>Ga0157370_10002079_pt1 | contig 24513 bp, 24 predicted proteins | sample C35metaG_FD_113463 | JGI IMG/M metagenome (GOLD analysis project Ga0157370, IMG submission 113463) | Corn rhizosphere microbial communities from Kellogg Biological Station, Michigan, USA - C3-5 metaG | ecosystem: Host-associated > Plants > Roots > Rhizosphere > Soil | place: USA: Michigan...
AATGAAGTCTGGTTTTTTTTCTTTTGCAAAATTTATTTCTTTATAATCGGATACAACAAAATTTACGTTTATGGCCGGTGAAGACACCGGCCATAACTGTGCGGGATTTTCTTTAGCCGTTGATGAAGACACTGACGATGATTGTGCAGGATTTTCTTTGGTGGCTGATGAACATAGCGGCCAGGGCAACGATACCGTAAACCTCTGCAAATTTTCTTTTGCTAAAGCGATACAATCTTTGTTGATATCAATACCGGTAAATGAACAAATAATGCTATTTTTTTTGCAAAAGTTACCAATAGCTTTTAAATTATCCCCGCCCCCGCAGCCAATTTCGCAGATAGAAATTTCTTTTCTGTTTTGCAATAATTTCTTAAATCCTTCGATGGTAATTGAATGACCGCCAAGATGCGCATTGATAAACTCAAGCTCTTTCATATTCAAAACAATATCCTGAAACGGAATATTATTTTGATCAAGAATTTCTTTTTTTATTGAGCGGTTTTTATAATCAATCATCAGATAAAATGAAAGTTTCCATCGTAAGCCCTGGCCCAAAAGCAGCGCCGAAAATATTCGCCTTCCTTTCTTTTTTATTTTCCAGGGAATCTACAATTTCTTTCAGCACAAATAAAATAGTGGGCGAAGACATATTTCCATAATCATTCAAAACGCGATAAGAATATTGAAGATCTTCATCAGAAACAGAGGTGCATTTTTCAATGGAAGATAAAATCCTTTTGCCACCCGGATGAATACACCAGTGCGAAATTTCCTGTTCTTTCATATTCGCGTTTCTCAAAGCGTTTTGCAAAAAGCGGTTAAAATCCTGTTCAATTAACTCAGGAACATAGCCCGAAAGTTTCATCAAAAAGCCCGAAGAAGAAAGTTGCCAGCTCATGTGCTCTTTGCCATTAAAACCAACTTCGCTGTAAAAGTTTTTCATCTTTAATCCATGCAAATTATCATCATCGTGTGTAATTAAGATTGCCGCAGAGCCGTCGCCAAATAGAAGCGAAGCCGCAATGTTATCTGGTGTTGTTTCTTTTTGAAAATGAAGTGTACAAAGCTCTGTACACACAACCAAAACTTTAGCATTCACCTCATTTTTGCAAAAAGCATCCGCCAGTTTCATTGCATGAATGGCGGCATAACATCCCATAAAATTGACAGAAGTTCTGAAAATGTTTTTTGGTAGATCCATCATTTCCATGATTTGTAAATCAAGTCCCGGTGCGCTCATTCCCGTACAGCTCACCGTAATTAAATGCGTTATTTCCTCTTTATTTATTTTTAGCTCTATACATTTTTTCATTGCATTTACAGAAAGAGCAGAAGCGGTCTTATTATACCAGATCATTCTCAATTCGAGGCTGGGAAAGGGTTCCAGGTTTTCAGAAGCAGGATAAAATTCCCATTCATTGGCATTCAAACTATAATCCGGCAAAACAGAATATCTTGTTTCAATGGCGCTTTGATGATATAAAAACTTCAGTTTTCTTTTATCAGTTTCATTCATTGCATAAACATTCTGCATGAAATTTAAAATGTCATTTTGCCGGTGTTTATATGAAGGCAATGCTGTTGATATTGAAACAATTTTACTCAATGACCTTTAAAATTAAAATCGTGATAAAACCCATATTGGTGCAAACGGAAGCCAGCAAATTCATTCGCATGGTATTTTTAAAACTGGCTTCAGTATCATCCTTTCTCACTTTTGCAAACCAATTAAAAAAATATACGATTACCGGCAGCATAAAGATTTGAAAAATAATAAAATCAATAAACCTTGATTGCGAATAAAAATACCACGCTAATGAGATAAAAGCAAAAGCATATACAATGCCAGTAAAAATAAAAGTGCCTTCATATCCCAGTAAATAACTGATAGAAATTACGCCATCTTTTTTGTCTTCTTCATGCTGATAAATTTGCGTAAGCGGATAAAATCCGCCAATGAGCAAAGCCGATGCAATCATTGCCAAAACGGGTATTTGCAAAGGATGGTTGCCGCTGCTTCCATGATAAACTAAAAAAAATGTAACAGCGCCCTGGAAAATGATTACTGTCAGATAACCTGCAATTGGATATTTTTTTAAACGGATTTTCCGGTAACTGTAAGCATGCGAAGCAAGAATGTAGAAAAAAATTCCGGTAGCAAAGACCACGGAAATAAAAAAGCCAAGTGAAATTGCAAAAAGATCTAAAATGATGGTTACATAAAATAATTGTTTTGTTGGCAACATTGGATTTTTTATTCCTCCAACGGGCGAAGTATCACGGTCCATATAACTGTTGTAACCATTGCTGGCCGGATAAACCAGCAAATGCAGAATAACAAAAACCAAAACGGCGTCCGGCCAGTTTATATTTTTTACCTGGCTTAATGCAAACCAATAAACCGGCATTAGAAAAAATGAAAAATGGAAACGAAGAAGCTGTAAAGTGGATTCGATTTTTTTGTTCACTACTAAATGTAAATCAAATATGGAATAAAATTAAAAAAACCGGAAGATTTTTGGGGAGTATTTTTCGAAGAATATGCCTGAAATAAATCTTCCCGGTTAATAATGAATTTTATCTGCAATCTTTTAATTTTCTTATTTTTATCTATTAAAAAATACTTTATGGCCGATAAATTAAAAATGCTTTTCTCTTCTCTGATGGTCATTGTTATCATTGCGTCCTGCAATAACAGCAGTTCAAATACTGCGGTTGTAACTTCTGCTGATAGCACGCAAACTGATACTACTGCTGCTTCTTATGATAGCTCTTTCAAAGTTCAGGCGCAATCATTTGCCGATATACAACTGCTTCGGTACCAGGTTCCCGGTTTTAACCAACTCAATCTTCAGCAGAAACAACTTTCATATTACTTGTATGAAGCGGCTCTTGCCGGGCGGGATATTTTTTATGACCAAAAAAGCAAATACGGCATTATGCTTCGCAAAACATTGGAAGCGATGTATGGAAGCTATACCGGAGATAAAACAACAGACGACTGGAAAAAATTTGAAACTTATTGCGGCAGGTTTTGGTTCAGTAATGGCAATCATCATCATTATAGCAATGACAAATTCTTTCCGGAATGCTCTTCTAAATATTTTTCCTCAGTGGCCAAGGCAAGTGATTCTACTTTGTTTCCAAAAAATCAGGGTGAGAGCATGAATGCTTTTTTAGCAAGAATAGAACCCGTTATTTATGATCCTAAAATAGAACCCAAATTAGTAAACCTCACGCAGAATGTTGACAATGTAAAAACATCTTCTGTAAATTTTTATGAAAATGTAACGCAGAAAGAAGTAGAAGATTTCTATACAAAATTTGATTCGAAAGGAAATCAGCCCCAATGGGGATTGAACAGTAAGGTAGAAAAAGACAGCACCGGTAATGTGGTTGAGAAAGTATGGAAATCTGGCGGAATGTATGGTGCGGCAATTGACAAAATTATTGGCTGGCTTGAAAAAGCCATTAATGTAGCAGAAAATAGTGAACAAAAAACTGCGCTTCAGTTACTGGTTCAGTTTTATAAAACCGGCAATCTGCATACCTGGGATGATTATAATATTGCATGGGTAAACGACATCAATAGCAGGATTGACGTAGTAAATGGATTTATAGAAGTTTATTTTGATCCGCTGGGAAGAAAAGGAAGTTGGGAAAGTGTGGTTTCGATGAAAGATTTGCAGGCAACCAAAATAATAAATGCGATAGCCAGCCAGGCACAATGGTTTGAAGATCATTCGCCAATCCTGCCTGAAAATAAAAAGAAAAATGTAAAAGGAATTATTGCAAAAGCAATCACTGTTATTGCGGAAGGTGGAAGTTCTACACCAAGCACACCAATTGGAATTAATCTTCCCAACAATGAATGGATCAGAAAAGATCATGGATCAAAATCTGTAGCATTGAGCAACATTGTTCATTCATATAATGCAGCCAGTGCAACCAGTGGAATGCTTGATGAATTTGCGTTGAACGATTCTGTAAAAAACCGCATCAGAAAATATGGCGACCTCGCCGAAGATTTGCATACGGATATGCATGAAGCCATCGGGCACGCATCCGGCCAGATAAATCCGGGTGTGGAAACGACGGATAAGACATTGAAAACCTACGCGTCTGCCCTGGAAGAAGCCCGTGCAGACCTTGTCGGGTTGTATTATATCATGGATCCCAAATTGATTGAAATAGGCGTAATGCCTTCGCTGGAAGCAGGAAAAGCAGAATATGATTCTTACATGATGAACGGATTAATGACACAGCTTGTACGCCTGAAACCCGGTGCAGACCTGGAAGAAGCGCACATGCGCAACCGGCAGCTAAATGCCATGTGGGCTTATGAGCACGGTAAAAAAGATAACGTGGCAGAGTTTGTAAAAAAGAATGGAAAGACTTATGTGCTGATCAATGATTACAATAAACTGCGCAATCTTTTCGGGCAATTGCTTCGTGAAATTCAGCGCATAAAATCAGAAGGAGATTATAATGCCGGGAAAAACCTGATAGAAAATTATGGTGTAAAAGTGAATCATACATTACACAAAGAAGTACTGGAACGTTATAAAAAATTAAACATCAAACCTTATAAAGGGTTTATCCAGCCGGTGTTGGTGCCCCAGATGGATGGCGATAAAATAACCGATGTAAAGATTGAATATCCAACAAATTTCTTTGATCAGATGATGGAGTATGGCAAAAAATATTCTTTTTTACCGGTAAATAATTATTAAGAAAAATCAATACAATTTTATCAAAAATATCGCAGTAAAAATTCGTACTGCGATTTTTTTATTACAACAGTAAAAGGAGAAGCAGGAAGAAATAAGCAGTTTTTATATTTTCTTATTTCTGATGCATATTTTTTGATTCTGAAAGCTAAATGGATGCTTTTATTTTTAGTGTTTTCATGCCATGAATCTGTATATTTGAGTACAAGATTTTGGGTATGCAAAAAATAGTTTTTACGCTACTTATTTTTTTTGTTCTTTCTCAAAAAAAATGTTTTGCCCAGTTCAGCAAACAAATTGACAGCCTGTGCATGATGTGTAACCGGAATACATCGGATTCTGAGAAGGTGATGACCCTTGGACTTCTTGCCAATTATTACAATATCTTTTACCTGTACAATAAAGCCGATAGCACGCTTGAAAAACAATTATTGGTCGCTGAGCTTTCCAACAATGACAATTTGATCCTGTCAACCCTATTTGGCAATGCAATTCTAAATCTCAGCTCTACAGCCACCTCAGAAACATTTGATAAAACCATTCACTTTATTCAAAAAGGAATTGATTATGCACAGGCAAATAAAGAGTATAATTATTTGGCCTTGGGTTACGGTCGTTTGTCGGATTTGCAAATTCGCAGGGGTGCAGCCGATGATGCGCTTAACAGTTCAATGTCTGCCTTCTCTGTGCTCGAAAATGTAACATCCGATTCAGTAAAAGTTGAAATTTTCATTGCTGTTGGAAACGCCTATCATGCAAAAGGAGAAGAAGTGCGTGCTTGTAACAATTATAACAATGCTTTTGACATTGCTACAAGAATAAATTCGGTCTCACAGCTTACACGAATCCATCACTGTTTTTCAGAAATGTATAAAAACCTCGGAAGTAATGACCTCGCAAAAGAAGAACTGAATGCCAGCCTTACATTAAATAAGAAGAGTAAGAATTCAGGTGGAATGATATTGGATTATATTGACCTTTCAAGATTGACTGATGAGAAGTTTTATATCAGCGAAGCGTTGAGAATTGCCGACTCTTTAAAGGTGTATCAATATTTAATATATGCAAAAAGACTGATGTATGCTTATATTTATGCAGTGGACAAAGACCGGCAAAAAGCTTTAAATTACCTGCAAAATGATCCAGATTTAAAACAAACCTTTTTGAATAGTGGCATTGAAACATATTACCAGACTTTGGGCAATGTTTATTTGTATTCGGGCAAACCTGATTCAGCATTGTACTATTATCTGCTCGCTCTTCCTGAGTTTGAAAAAAAATTTGATCAACAAATGAAAATGGACCTGTATGATCAGATAGGACAGACCTACAGTTTAAAAAACAATTATTCAATGGCAATTGAATATTACCTGAAAGCTTTGAAAATAAGCACGCAAACAAATAAACGCAGTAGTACGATTTCTTTTTATGACTCGCTTAGTAGTTTGTACGAAAAACAAAATGATTTTAAAAATGCCTTTCTTTCTATAAAGGAAGGCGATTCAAACCGGGAAATATTAAAAACATTTTCAAAAGAAAAGGATATCGCCTTACTGAAGGTGGACCGCGAAAACAATAAACATGAACAGGAATTATTACTTAAAAAAAAGAAAGAGAATATTCACAAGAACATCCAATTCATGATGATCACCCTGGTATTGGTGATGGTATTTTTTATCATGCTTTTTGTCGGCTCTTTCCAGGTATCAAAAACTACTGTAAAGATTATGGGTTACTTTTTCTTTATCTCTTTATTTGAATTTATTGTTTTATTGATAGACCAGTTCTTTATCAAAGATACTGTCAATCACCAGCCGTTAAAAATATGGCTCGTCAAAATAGGATTGATCGGTATGCTTGCACCTTGTCAGCACTTTCTTGAACGCAAGCTGATTGCATTGCTTGCATCAAAAAAACTTATAGAAGTACGGTCGGGGGCCGCCTTCAAACGCTGGTGGAAAAACCTGAAAAAACCTTCTTCCGGGAACGAAGAATTGGAAGAAGATACTGCTTTATTGTGATTAATTAGCCGATGGTGCAGCACAACCATATGGCGGCGGACAATATTGAGATCCCTTGATATATTGGATCGTATTATAAGTGTTTGCAACTTCCTTGTTTGCAACCTGGATGAAACTCCATTCCGAATGGTTGTCATCTTTAAAAACAATCGGAATTCCACTTTTAATTTTTATCACCATGATTACTGTAGGATAATGTTTTACTCCTGTATCTACTAGCGCAGATGAGAAAAAGAATACTGAATCTACATTAGGGTTCGTAAAAACTTTTCTTATATCTGCTGTATCGAAATATGAAGATGTATTGAGTAATCGTTTTTTATGGGTAAAATGATAGGTATGTTTTGGAAACCTCTCTATCATTGCCTTCGCTGCTTTTTCAGACAGCGCATTTGAACTATTAAAATAATTCTCCGCTTGTGTTGGCTTTGGAAATGGTCCCTTTAGATCTTTGGTTGACGAACAGCTTAAAATCGCGAACACAAGTACTCCTGAAACAAAAAATAAAATTTTCATGACATAACTTTTTTTAAATGAAAAAATGAAATGAACAGCAGTTGTTCAAAAGATAATTTGATCTTTTTTTCTTGTGGAGGCCGAGGGGAAACAGAACCACTGACATTAATAAGTAGTTCTATTGATTAAAGTTATAATTTATAAAATGAATTTAAAAAGAATTTTTGCTTCAATCCAAAAAATAATCAACCGGATAAAAGTGTTTTATGGTGATTTGGTTTTTGTGGAAAGATGTCAACATGTTTTACCAATAGTAAGCGCTTTCGCAGCAACCAGTGCCTTTTTTTTAGAATAAAAATCAGGAATAGTTTTTTCTTACAGATTTGCATTATTCATTTAAATAAAATAACCATGAAAGATTACAGATGGAATCCGTACAAAGGCGATTGGCATGATTCCGATATTTACACGGATTCAAACTGGAATTATGACCCGCGCGACCAGAATTATTATTTGGGAAGAATCAACAAACCGGGAAATAACGATTTGAATATGAGGTATTATACCGATGATTACAGTGACCGTTATTACCGGCATGATGAACTCGAAAATGCAAATGACCGGCCTCCTGTTTACCCTCCTGAACCTCCGTTTAAAAACAACGATTTTTATGGCCACAGAAAAAAAAATTATAACATGCCTGAAGGGCCGCATCGTGGAAAAGGACCGAAGAATTACAACCGTTCCATAGAAAGAATTAAAGAAGATGCTTCAGACCGGTTGATGGATGATTCTCTGGTAGATGCCTCAAACATTGATTTGAGTGTAAAAAACGGTGAGCTTATTTTATCAGGAACTGTTGACACCCGTTTTGAAAAACGGCGTGCCGAAATCCTGGTAGAAAATGTTTCAGGCGTAAGAAATGTTCAAAATAATTTGAGGATATCTGGAAATAAATTTGGTTAAACAATTACTCTTTACATTATTGATTCTACATTTGCTGCATAAAGAAAATGAAATTAAAAAAATCACTGTTGAAGTGAGCGAACAAAAAGTGGAATCAATAATGGATTTGGGCAATTTACCGGCGACTATCAGAAACAGTAAAATATTAACCGGAAAGCATCTGCAGCAATTGGCAGATGTGGATGAAGTTCCGATGGTAAATCCTGCTTTTGAAGATGACAAACTGAAAAATATTTTTCAATACTTTTCTACGGATCCGCTGGAAATGGAAACGGAATTGCATCAATATGCAGGGGAATTATTAGACATTGAAAAAGTTACGGAAGCCTGGCAGGTATTGCTGGCATTGATCTGAAAAGAAATCAGGAATCTTCATTTAAACTTTGTTACGGAGAATATTTTTTAAAATGAACGGGCCTTATTGCGCCTGATTTTTCTCAATCATCTCCTTCACTTTTTCAATTTTGCTGTCGGTTCCTTTTAAAATATCACGCCAGTTTGGCCCCACATAAACATCCGGAATAACACCGGTTCCTTTTACAGGGATGTGATTGTATTGTACCAATTTAAAAACCGGGAGCCTCACCCTCAATTTTGTATTGGGTAAGGTTATATTTGGAATCATAATTCCTGAATTTCCATACCAGCCGCCACCGGTTTCTTCGCCCACTAATTTTATATTTGTTTGTCCTTTTACTGCATTACAAAATAAGGCAGACGCAGAAAAAGTAAATCCGTTTGTTAGAATAAAAACGTTTCCATCAAAATGATTTTTCCTTTTTGGATAAAAACGGTGGCGCTCCCAATAACCAAAATGATATTTGCCGTCTTTTTCCTTATGGGTTACAAAAAATAAACCGATGTTATTAAAAAATCCGCCCGAGATATGTTTTGTATATGGTTTTAAAGTGTTGCTGACGGCATAAGCCGTATCAGCAACTTTAAAAGATTTTTCTCTTAAATATTTTGCAAGATAAACAGCTTTTATAATATCTCCGCCTCCATTTGCCCGGATATCAATCACTAAATTTTTTGTTTTATTTTTTCGCATTCGCCGAAAGGATCTTCTGAAAAAATTTTTTAAATGCCCATTTGAAAAACTATTCACAGTCATTAACGTAAACAGTGAATCATATTCTAAAGAACGGATTGCCTCAAGCCTCTCCTGGTAAGTTCGTTTTCTTTCGTAGATTTTCCTTTCCTTTTTTTCCTTCTTCACACTCTCAGGCTCGGGAGCAAAATAGGGAATCAAAGTTTTCTTTTCAATACCATTGCTGTCTGTATAATCTATCTGGTATTTTTTATACAGGCCAAATATATTTCTGTGGAAATAAGGAAAATCAACGCTTAAGCGGATATAATTTACATTTTCTGAATAGCCGTCTTCTATCAAAAAATGAAACATATAACTGATGAGTTCCGCATTCTTCATTTCATTGATACCGGTAATAAAAGATCCGTTTTGAATCAGCCGGTTTTTGTGATTCAGATTGCCGATAACCATCATGGTATCTTTCCAAACTTTCAAAAACAACGGAAAAGAAGGAATGGTTTTATTTTTTATAAAATGCTCCCAGCCTTTGCTCATGCTGAAACTGGTGTGGCCGCAGTGAATGTTGGCAGTAAGCGGCGCTAATATTTGCCAGCCAAACTGAAGCTCTGTCATAGAATCAGTAATGGCTTTGTAGCCTCTGTCAAAATAATAATTCATGGTATCTGGTGACGTGTACCAATAAAGAGCCGGATGTTTTTTTTCTAAAATATTTCTGAGTAGCGTATAATCCTGCTGTAATGCTTCTTTTGAATATTTTTTATCCGGATTATAATTTTTTGAGACGGAGCACGAAAAAAATAATGGTAAAAAAAACAGGAAAAATAAACGCCTCATGATTTGCAATCCGTATAAAAATGTTACAATAATATTTCCTTGAAAATTAAAAAATCATTTAAGCGCGTTCCATCCCTGCGCAGTAAGCGGATATTTATTTCCGCCTTTGGTAATGATTACAGAACCATCCTCTTTGCCGGTAATATGGCCTACAATACTGATGTCTGTGTTCATCGAGATTGCATCATAATCTTTTTGATCAATGGTAAAAAGCAATTCGTAATCTTCGCCGCCACTCAATGCGCAGGCTGTCGGATCCAGTTCAAGTTTATAAGCAAATTGCCGCGCCATTTCATTCACCGGAATTTTTTCTTCATACAAGACACTGCCAACTTCGCTTTGTTTACAAATGTGCAAAAGTTCGCTGCTCAATCCATCGCTAATATCAATCATTGCGGTCGGAAGAATTTGTTTTTCTGCAAAAAAATCAATCATGTCTCTTCTTGCTTCAGGTTTTAAAAGCCTTCCTACAATGTAATCCTGATTCTCGAGATCAGGCTGCACGCCTTTCGTTTCCAGAAATATTTTCTTTTCTCTTTCAAGTAATGTTAATCCAAGAAAAGCACCTCCCAGGTCACCGCTTACGCAAATGAGATCACCTTTTTTAGCTCCGCTTCTGGTAACATATTTATCCGGCGCTACTTCGCCGATTGCCGTTACACAAATGATAAAACCTTTTTGAGAAGAAGTGGTATCGCCACCAACCAAATCCACATTATATTTATCACAAGCGGCATAAACGCCGTCATAAAATTCGGTTAATGCTTCTACACTGAAACGGTTGCTGAATGCGATACTCATCGTTATCTGTGCAGGCGAAGCATTCATGGCATATACATCGCTCAGGTTTACTATCACACTTTTATAACCTAAATGTTTCAGCGGATTGTACATCAAATCAAAATGAATTCCTTCAACCAGCATGTCGGTTGTAACTACAGTTTGTTTTCCAAAATAATCCATCACGGCCGCATCATCGCCAACGGTTACAATAGTGGAAGCATTTCTAATCTCATTATTTTTTGTAAGATGGTCTATCAGCCCAAACTCTCCGAGAGTAGAAACTTCTGTTCTTTCTGGATCCATTTTGATTTTTTTATTTTTGATAAATAGTTTACAAAGTTAATTCCAATTTATGGAAGGTTTGGGATAGTATTTTTTATCACCAAAAATACGGGGTAGTAAAGGAACCCGGACGATTATAGTTTCTCTTTTACCTGGATAAAATTGGCGAAATTGATCCTCAATAAAAAAAAGGCCTCATGCTTTTGCATGAAGCCTCACCAACTAAACTTCCACAACCATTTTTCAGATGTACATAATAAATGTGTAATTATCAGCCATTTTTTGCTCACAATTCGGAATTAAAGCTGTTCTTCTATTTAGATTTTCTATTTTTTTATCGATGTCTTCTTTTGCTTTATTTAAAGAATCTTTCAAGCGGTTCACTTCTTTTTCACGGGCAGCTTTCATGGAATCAACCGCGGCCTGCATTTTTTGAATTTGCTTCTCCTGTGCATTTTTTAAAGAATCAATTTTACTATTCCTGTCATACCGGTAGGTGCTGCCATTGTCATTTTCCTGCGGAGTGGCCGGAGCATTATTATCATCTGAATTATTGTTCCAGTCATCATTCCTGCCGTCAGAACGCCTGCCGTCCAGTGTATAAAGACCGTCTTGTTTCATAATGTATTCAACGCCATAATTAAAATCATAATGATTGTCATTGTCGTTATTGTAATACCAATCCGGATCACGCGTAAAGATCCGATAACTCACACGATTGCCATATCCAAAACTTTTGTCTATTTTAATATAATGACCAACCGGTACAGCGATTGTAGCTTCTACATATTGGTTGCGAAATTTATCGGTTGTATTGACAGTGATAGCTCTGTCGAGTGTTAATAAAGAATCATTTTGCTGTGCATTAAAATTGATTAACGAAACCAGGGTATCAGCAAATCTTCTTGTTCTTCCGTTCGACATTTTGATGATGCTCAATTGAAAACTATCGGTTGGCGATTTGACAATCTTTATTTGAACATTGGCAATAAACGCGGTGTCTTCAGAAGAGCCAAACGTTCCAAAAGGCTCCAGATTAAACCATCCGATTCTTCTGTAATTCAGATTTTCAAAAGGTACCACTTCCAGGCTTTTTACGGTTGGGTTTGATAAAGGAATTTGTTGTTCATTCAATGAGCTGATGCTTCTGAAATCCCGTCCAACAGATGTAATTAAAGAAATAAAGCAAACGACTCCCAATATCCAAAGACCAATGAATGAATAGCGCATTAATTTGTTAGTGCTTTTCACACGGGCAAATCTTCTGATGATAAAAGTGATGATTCCAATAACCGGCACTGCAATAAAGAAAATCAATGTGCCCCATGCCAGTAAAGTTTGCCAGCCATCAGTGAGAACAAAATTCTTTAAAGGAAATAGACCTATGGCTACTATTGCGAGGGCAAACAAAGCAATGATGATTGCCAGTGAAATACAACCAAGAATGAAATACATAAATATTTTAAAAATGGTTGTAATAATATTTCCTAAAACACCACTGGAACGATAGGCAGCAGAATGAACTTCTTTTCCAAAATCAGCGCTTTTTTCTTTGGCAAAATTTCCGGCTTCCGCTCCCATTTTTCCTACTCTTTCACCCACGTCCTGTCCCATTTTTCCTACTCTTACGCCTACTTCTTTCATTTCTTTTAATACAGAATTTTTAATAGAATTCAAATCGACTTTTTCGCCTTTCATTTCCAGCTTTTCTGAAGTCGTATTCGCTTCCGGAATGACGAGCCATAAAATAATATAAATGATGAAGCTGCCCGGACTAAAAGAAAAACTTAAAAAATTTGGAAAAGTAAGCGGCCCAAAATGTCCCCACCTGAAAAAGAAAGAAATAAACGGAATCAAAAAAATAAACCTGGGCAGCCACGGATTCACATCAAAATAACTTCCTATCCCACTGCACACACCACCAATTATCTTTCCATCAGGATTGCGGTACAACCTTTTGCGGACGCCATTTTCAAGCATATTGCTTCCGGGCACAAACATCCATAAAATGATGTAAGCAAGAATTCCGATTCCCGAAACAAGGAATAAGATTCTGACGATTACAGGGTCTATTCCGAAGTACGCGGCAATACCACTACATACACCGCCCAAAATTTTATTGTTTTCATCGCGATAAAGGCGTTTGCCTTTCCAGCTCCAATCGCCCTGGAAAAAGTTTTCACCCTTTTTTGCACTATCAGCATCACCTTTTTTATCGCTTTCATTATCGCCTTTTTCTGCTTCTTCAAAATCAGAAGGACGGCCCATGTTCTTAATAATCGCATTAACATCGTCGTCTGTAATGCAGGTGCTGCCTCCTTTTAAGCGTTCCTGAAACAATTCACTGATACGGCTTTCAATGTCATTGATGATTTCATCCCTTCCTTCTTCATTGGCAAAATAGCGGCGCAGGCTTTCGATATATTGTTGCAGCAATTCATAAGAACTTTCTTCAATCGGCACTATCGTACCCTGAAAATTTATATTAATTACCTTTTTCATTTTAATTGTAGTTTATTGGTTGTTAAGTTGATTTATGGTTATTTGTTTTTGCCTGTTATCGTTTCCACTGCGCCTGCCAGCTCCAGCCATGTCGCTTCTAATTCTTCATAAAATTTTGCTCCTTTTTCAGTGAGAGAAAAATATTTGCGTGGTGGCCCGCTGTTGCTTTCTACCCAGCGGTAAGTGAGAAATTCGGCATTTTTTAATCGGGTTAGCAATGGATACAAGGTTCCTTCCAGGATGTTGAGATTGGCTGATTTCATCATGTCAATAATATCACTCGGGTATGCTTCACCCAGCTTGATGATCGACAAAATGCAAAACTCCAAAACTCCTTTTCGCATCTGGCTTGCTGTGTTATCAATATTCATTGTGATTGGTTTTTTAGTCTTTTTTCAGATTTCTTTGACAAAGATAATACATTTAATAATACTATGCAATACATACTACCTGCTTTTTTATGGTAGTTATTATATTATTTTATTGAAATGCAGTGTTGATAAGGATTTCAAGGCAAAATGGCCTTTAAAAGAAAAATAAAATATTTTTATAAAGGGCGCAGAGAATGGATAAATGGTAAGTTTTTAAACAGAGCAGAACGGTTTTTTTATTGTTTCCCTGAAGTAATAAGTGAAGACTTTATAATTTTATTTATACCGTTTTTTGCAAAAATAATATTGGCTTATTTTAAATAAATATCTTTGATTTCAACAGCACTAAAAATTTAGTAATAGCTATTCAGGAAATAAAAGAACAAATTGATGATATTAAAAATGTAGCTGTTCAAATTGTAAGTTCCCCAAAGAAACAGGTCGTGAATTTTGATTTCATTATAACATTTTGTGAACCGAAATAAAATGAACTCCCCAAAAAAGACGATAAAAATCAAATAAATGCAAACTTTCATTTCCATCCTCAGAGGCATCAACGTTAGCGGGCAAAAGAAAATCTTAATGGCTGATTTAAAAGTGCTTTATGAAAAATTAAAATTCAAAGATGTAACAACTTATATCCAGAGTGGCAATGTTATTTTCAGAAGCAACGAAAAATTATCCGATGTAGAATTTGCAAAAAAAATTGAAGGAGCGATTTATGAAAAATATGTTTTCGAAGTTCCGGTAATTATCAGAAGTGAAGATGAAATGAAAAAAATTATTGCTGCAAATGCTTTTTTGAAAGAAAAAAATATTGACTTCAAAAAATTGCATGTAACCTTTCTTTCAAATATACCGGATAACGGGAATGTTGAAAGTATTGAAAAGATGGATTTCTCACCCGATAAATTTATTATTAGCGGAAAAGAAGTTTATTTATATGTTCCCAACGGTTATGGAGAGACGAAAATCTCCAATACTTTTTTTGAAAAAAAATTAAAAGTAAAAGCCACAACGCGCAACTGGAATACGGTTAATAAATTGCTGGAATTAGCAGTGAAGTGAATAACAAATATTCCAAAAAGTGTTTTTTATTTTTCAATCCATACAGAAACAGAGCCTGCGGGTGCGAAGAAATTTCCCCAGCCATCTTCATTGATTTCAACTTCTCCCGGCTTTTTCCCGAGCATATCAATAAATTTCTTGCCGGCATATCGTTTTCCGACTTCCATATTTTTAAAACCTTCATCACCATTGGATAATAAAACTGCGCAACCAGTATGCTCATCATCGCCTTCACGCGTCCATCCAATACAATTTACATGATCAAAATAATCACGCTGTGGACCAAAAGCATATTTACAGCGTGCCTGCAAAAGTGTTTCTAATTCATCCGTTTTAGCCAGCCATATTTCATATTCCTTTCCATCTTTGCCATGGTCTTTGTAGTGTGCTCCATAAAGATCCTGGTAAGAAACGCATGGATACCCTTGTTCGCGCAGCAGAATAATAGCATAGGCAATTGGCTTAAACCAGGCTTCTACAGGTGCCTCCAGCGCCTGCAAAGGCTGTGTATCGTGATTGTCAACAAGGGTAACTGCTTTCTCCGGCATCGCTTTCAACAAAGTCTCGTCCAATATTTTGCGCATATCATATTCTTTTCCCCTTTCAGAGGCATTGTGAAAATTGTCCTGGAGCGACGGATCAAACAAACTCATTTCATTATTTGTTTCTTCAATATATTTTAATAACAAATTGAGAAACCCGGGTGCCCAATACTCACCAACTGCAAAAATTTCTTTTCCTGTGCTTTCACGCAATTCTTTCAGCCACTCAACATAAAAAGATGGTGGAATATGCTTCACCGCATCCAGGCGTACAGAATCAAAATTTCTTTGATACCAGTACCATTTTGCCCAACTGATTAATTCTTCACGAACCGCCTGATTTCTGAAATCAATATCATCATACATGAGAAAATCGTAATTCCCCTTTTCATCGCTCACCATTTCCTGCCAGGAATCTCCATACCCATTCAGTATCCTGAAAATGCCGGTTTCATCTAAATCTTTTGCATAATCCACACCTGAAAAACACATAAAATCCCATTCAAAAGCAGAATATTTTTTTGCTCTCCCGGGAAAAGTAAACTTTGTATATGCTTCTATTTCAAAAGGCGGAGAAATCACTTTTGTTCTATTGTTTGGGTCCACTCTTACCACTTTTATCTTTTCTGTCTCATCGCCACCGGATTTATGATTCAAAACAATGTCAACCATTACGCGCATTCCAGCATCATGTACAGCATCGATTGCTTCAAAATATTCCTCACGGGTACCGTATTTGGTGCGCACAGATCCTTTCTGATCAAACTCGCCCAAATCGTAAAGATCATAAGGCGCATAGCCCTGTCCATAACCACCGGTAGAACTTTTATATGCCGGCGGAAACCAAATGGTAGTAAAACCAAGCTCTTTGAGCCGTGGCGCTTCTGCTTTTATTTGTCTCCAAAGATTTCCGTCAGATGGTAAATACCAATGAAAATACTGGAGGATCGTTCCCTTCATAAATTAAAGTTTTTTCTTGTTCTTCAAATGACGTACCGAAGAAATGAAAAATGAAAAGGAATGAAAAAAAAGAACGGCCGGATAATTAGAAATTAACGGTATTTCTTCCTTAGGGTGTGTTTTTATCATTCCTCTTTGTGGCATTTTTATTAATTGTTTTCTCAAAAATTACCAGCAGATTTTTTATGTCCGCTAACGTTTTTTCGTCTGTAAATTTGTTATCTGCATTGATTTTAGCAGAAGCAAACGGAATTAAAAGCTGAAGATTCTCAACATTTTCAGCTTCTATAACACGCAGGGTTTCTAACAAAGATTGATGGCCATATTTTCCATCGGTGGAAGCTGTAATCAGCATTGTTGGTTTATGCGAAAATTCACCTGTTCCCACTGTCCAGTCAATTGCATTTTTTAAACTTCCCGGTACGCCATGCGCATATTCAGGTGTACAAATAATTACTCCATCGGCCTCATTTAATAACTGTCTGAAATGAGTAACTTCTTTTGCTACATATTCATTGTCATCATCACGATTAAATTGAGGCAAACGCTCAATGCTGTTATGAATTTCGACATTAAAAATTTCTTTTGAAAGTTCCGCAATTGCTTTTAGCAGACGGTGATTGGTAGAATTTTTTCTGGTACTTCCTGAAATCGCTAATATTTTTTTTCTGTGTTCCATCCTCTTTTTAAAATGCTTTTAATAATTCAAACTTTTTATTTTTCTTTCAGATTCACTGTCATTTATTAATTCAGCAAGACGTTTCATCCGGGTGCTTTCCTGTTTTGCATTCATTACCCAATGGATGGCTGTGCGCTGATACGAAGGCGCCATTTTCTGAAAAAATTTCCAGGCTTTTTTATTTGATTGAAATTCTTTTAAAAAATCTTTTGATAAACTTTCCGGTGGTTTTTCATAAGAATAAATCCGCGATTTGTGTTCTTTTCTCTTTTCAAAAGCAGTCATTCCTGAATCCTGCATCAATCCTTGTCCGGAGAGGCTTTCTACTTTCTGAATGTTTATTGCGCTCCAGATGCTTCCGGGTTTCCGGGGTGTAAAACGAATGGAATAACTTTCGTCATCAATTGATTTTCTCACTCCATCTATCCATCCAAAGCAAATCGCTTCATCAACAGATTCACTCCACGACATGCTTGGTTTGCCGCTTTTTACTTTATAAAATCCAACCAACAATTCGCTGGCTTTATCATGATTTTTTTCTAACCATTTTCTAAAAGAAGATGCTGTGGCAAAGAAAATAGGGTTGTTTAATTTTTCCACGATCGAAAGCATTTACGCAAATTTAGTTCTTGAAATATCTTTTTCAATAAATAAACAAATATGGAAGATTCTTATTTTTTTGAGAAAATGTTGGTTTAACTTTTGAAGTAAAAACAAAAATTTCATTCATGCCGGAAGGTCCGTCAATCGTTATTTTAAAAGAAGAGGTTCAGCCTTTTATTGGGAAAAAAATCATAAAAGTAGAAGGCAACAGCAAACAGGATATTCAGCGATTATCCGGGCAGGAAATTATTGATTTTAAAAGCTGGGGAAAGCATTTTTTAATTTGTTTCAAAGACTTTACGGTCAAAATTCATTTCATGCTTTTTGGCAGTTATAAAATCAATGAACAAAAAGATCGTGCGCCCAGGCTTCGCTTGATTTTTGACGAAGGAGAAATGAATTTTTATGCCTGTTCTGTAAAATTTATTGAAGAAAATTTAAATGAAGTTTATGATTGGACTTCTGATGTAATGAGCGATTTATGGAATCCGAAAGCAGCACAAGAAAAATTGAAAAGCATTCCGGACACACTTGTTTGTGATGCATTGTTAGATCAGAATATTTTTACAGGCGTCGGAAATATTATCAAGAATGAAGTGCTTTTCAGAACAAAAATTCATCCTGAAAGCAAAATTGAAAACATTCCGCCGAAGAAAATAAATGAATTAATAAAAGAAGCGCGTAATTATAGTTTTGATTTTTTAGAATGGAAAAAACAATATGTTTTGAGAAAACATTGGCTGGCGCATACAAAAACAATTTGTCCAAGATGTAATATTTCTTTTGTAAAAAAACATTTAGGAAAAACAAGGCGAAGAAGTTTTTTCTGCAATAATTGCCAGAAATTGTATTAAATGATACTGACTTTAGCAGAATCTAAAGGCTTTCTGGCACTTTCATTGTAAGCTTTTATAAAAAAGATAAAATCATGATACGCAAATTAAAATCCGGCGAATACCGTTTGTATTCAGGAAAATTAAACCCTAAAACTCATAAGCGCAGAAACCTTGGAACTTTCTCCAGCAGGGAAGCCGCAGAAAAGCATGAACATGAAATTCAATATTTTAAAAGGCATTAATTATCAAATCAGCTAAAATTAATAACTTCCTGCCGCAAACGTATTTCCCTGGTTCATATCACCGGTGTCGTAACCTTTTTTGAACCAATACATTCTTTCGGCAGAAGTTCCATGCGTAAAAGAATCCGGCGTCACAGTTCCCTGGTATTCCTGCTGCAAACGATCGTCCCCTATAGCGTTTGCTGCATTCAGTGCTTCCTGGATATCTTCAGAATTAATTACATTTTTCATTTTCTGATCATAATGCGCCCAGATACCAGCATAAAAATCTGCCTGCAATTCGAGGCGCACAGAGTATTTATTGTATTCCGTTTCACTTACCTGTTGTTGAATCTGTTGCATCTTTTTTGTAACTCCCAACAGATCCTGCACATGATGCCCCACTTCGTGGGCTACCACATACGCCATTGCAAATTCGCCGGTAGCGCCAAACTGATCTTTTAATTGCTGTGCAAAAGAGAGGTCTATGTACACATCCTGATCTACCGGGCAATAAAACGGGCCTGTTGCCGCGATTGCATTTCCGCAGGCAGAAGTAGTTGTGCCGCTAAAAAGAACCAATGTTGGATCGGTATAAGTCCTGCCCATGTCGCTAAAAATTTTTGACCACACATCTTCCGTATCGGCCAGAACCACTTTTACAAATGCCGCTTCAGTATCCTGGGCGGCTTTTTGTTCTGTAGTCAGTTCCTGTTGCTGTGGCGGCACCAATTGTTGAAGATCGTTTAAATCGCCGCCACCCAATAAAAATTTAGCAAGAATAAATATCACGCCAATTACCCCTCCGCCTATTGCCAAACCACCGCCGGATACCCCGCGCCTGTCTTCAACATTTGAACTTTCCCTTCTTCCCATCCATTGCATAATACAAGATTTAAAAGGTATTAATCTGAATTAAAAAAGATGCACTTTATGATTTTCCTTTCCGTTTATTTTTAAACGTCTCTATTGCATTCTTTGTAAAATCGCTCAAAATCAACCTGCCGCTTATAGCTGCTCTTTCTTTTAAAAGTGTATCCCAGTTTTCTGTTCCATGCCAGAATAATTTTTTCATTTCTGACATTGCTTCAGGATTAGAGTGAGCCAGAGAATTGGCGAGCCTGTAAACCGATTCATCAAGATCGTGTACAGACTGGTGTACTTCGGCAAACAATCCCTTTTGCTTTGCCCAATCGGCATTTCTCCAAAGGGTGGTATCAATAGCCAACTGGCTGAAAGCAGATTTGCCAATTTTTCTTTCTATCGCCGGGCCGACTACAAATGGTCCCATACCAATAGCAAGTTCACTCAGTTTTACTTCCACCTCTTTTACGGCAATACCATAATCTACAGCTGCAGCAAGGCCTACCCCACCACCTACACACTTGCCATGAATGCGACCAATAATGAACTTGGGGCATTTTCTCATGGCATTGATTAAATTGGCAAAGCCGCAGAAAAAATCCATTCCTTCTTTTTCATTTTTCACTGCAATTAATTCGTCAAAACTTGCACCGGCGCAAAAGGCGCCGTTACCCGCGCTTTTTAATATAACCACTTTGGTATCATGTGTACCTGCATAATGAATTTCCTGTGCCAGCGTATCCAAAATTTTTCCTGGTAAAGAATTACTTAACGGATGGAAAAATTCAATAGTGGTAATTCCGTGTTCAGTGTGCGATTTTACGTATCCTTCTTTGATGTCGTTCATAAAATTTTTTGTTTCTAATTCAAATGTATTTTATTTCTTTTTTAAAAAATTATGATTTCTTTCTAACCATCGTCAAAATCGTAGCCACACCAATCAAAGGTTCTTCCGTTTCATCTAAAATTTCCACATACCATTTTACAATTCCTTTCGGAATATCAATTCCTTTTACATGAGCAGTTTCAGGAGTTATCTCTTTCAGTTCCTGTGAAACTTTTTCCTTGCAGGTAAATCTTACATAAATTTTCGTGCCGGAATAAACCGGTTTTGTAAAACGCAATTCATCAATACCATAATTAAGCAACACCGGATTTTTTTCATAACTGTCAACAAACAAACCTGCGGCAGCGCTCATAATAAAATATCCATGCGCTACCTGCGCGTCAAACATCGTATCAGAAAAATCAGTTGACTTTATATGTGCATAAAAATGATCGCCGCTCAGTCCGGCAAACCTGTCAATATCTTCTGAAGTAATTCTTCTTTTCTCAGTAATCAGCTGATCTCCAATTTCCAGTTCTTCAAAATATTTTTTAAAAGGATGAACAGAGTTAATTTTACCAGTCGCACCTGGCTGATAAACATTTGTAATCGCTGTTAACATTGAAGGCGAACCTTGCACCGCAACTCTTTGCATATAATGTTTTATCCCACGCAAACCGCCCATTTCTTCACCACCACCTGCGCGACCGGGGCCACCATGAACCAGCATCGGCAGAGGCGAACCATGACCGGTACTTTCTTTTGCGCAATCCCTGTTTAAAACCAAAATCCTTCCATGATAAGTGCCTGCGCCCAAAATAAAATTCCTTGCAAATTGCTGGTTTACTGTAACAACAGAACTGCATAAACTTCCTTTTCCCAGTTTTGAAAGTGCAATCGCTTCATCAATGTTTTTATACGGCATAATCGTACTTACCGGGCCAAATGCTTCTATATTATGAACCTCACGGCTTACAAAAGGCCTTTCATTTTTCAATAAAAGGGGGCTCATAAAAGCGCCTTTCTTATCATCGGCATCAATTAATTCCACGCTGTCCAGGCTTCCATAAAGAATTTGAGAAGAAGCCAAAAGTTTTTGCACCTGTTCTAAAACTTCCTGTTTTTGCGATTGCCCGGCAAGCGCGCCCATTCTTACTTTTTCGTTTTCAGGATTTCCGATTGTGGTTTGAGATAAAGATTTGCTCAACGCTTTCCACACATCTTCCATTTTATTTTCAGGAACAAATATTCTGCGGATGGCTGTGCATTTCTGACCGCATTTGGAAGTCATTTCTTTTCTTACTTCTTTGATAAAAATATCCCATTCAGGCATTTCAGGCGTAACGTCATCACCAAGAACAATGCAATTCAATGAATCCGCTTCCAGGTTAAAAGGTACATTTTCGCGAAGAATATTAGGATTAGATTTTAGCATTAATCCGGTGGAAGCAGAACCTGTGAATGTAATCACATCCTGCGAAGTAACGTGGTCGAGAATATCTCCGGCGCTTCCACATATCAACTGTAATGCGCCTTCAGGTAAAATTTTTGAAGCAACAATTTCTCTTACAACTGCTTCAGTCAAATAAGAAGTAATGGATGCAGGTTTTACAACCGCCGCAACTCCGGCCAGTAAATTCACTGCGATTTTTTCCAGCATTCCCCAAACCGGAAAATTAAATGCATTGATGTGAATTACCACGCCTTCTTTTGGTAATAAAATGTGCTGTGCTGCAAAAGTTCCACCTTTACTTAAACCAATATTTTCTCCGTCCAAAGCAAAAATTTCATCAGGTAATTTTCTTCGCAGAGAGGCGTTGGAAAATAAATTCCCAATTCCGCCTTCAATATCAACCCAGCTATCAGCGCGGGTTGCACCGGTTTTATAACTGAGCTGATAAAATTTTTCTTTGTGTTCTAAAAGATGAAGTGCCAATGCTTTCAACATTCTTCCTCTTTCCTGGAAAGTCATTTTGCGCAAAGCCGGGCTTCCCGTTTTTCTTCCGTAATTAAGGATAGAAGCAAAGTCCAGACCTTTGGTAGTTGCAGTTGCAATCTCTTCACCATTTACTGCATTGTATAATTGCTGGCCTGGGCCATCACCTTCAATCCATTTTCCTGTAATGTAATTTCCGAGTTTCATTTTGCTGGTTTTAGTCACTCCTGCCCGAATGAATTCATTCAGGCGCGAATTACACGAATTTACACGAATTGGAAGAGACAAAATTTAGTGAAACATTTATAAAATTTGATTAGCATCCGATAGCCATATTGGTCGAAAAAGAAAATTAATTTTTTCTTGTTCTTAACCATCCAAAAAAATTCATTAAAAAAATACCTGTTGCCATTCCACAAACTAAAAGGGTAACTACATGAATCGTTCTTATACAATCACTGTCCGTCAGCCTTTCGAAGTTAAAAATAGAAATGATAATAACGAAAATTGAAATGGCCATTCCGCGTTTGTTGCTTCTTCCCATAAATGTATTTTTAGTAGTTTTTAATTATGCTGTTTTGTAAAAGCCATTCCAATTTAAAATAGTTTTGCGTCGCATGTCCGTTTCCAGGTTTTGAATATCAATAAAAATATAACATTTTGCTTGGTAAACAAAGCAGTAACCTGCATGTTTTCAGTTAATTTAAAACGTTATTTTTGTACTTATGAATATTTTTAGATTAGCAGCCGAACTCTTTTTAATATATCTTCTATATAAATTCATTTTTGATTTTATCATTCCTGTGTATGAATCATCCAAAAAAATAAAAAAACAGTTTGGAGAGATGCAGGAAAAAATGCAGAATAATATGAACCAATATCAGAATCAGCAAAAGCCTGCTCAACCGCCGCCTCCAAAACCCGTACAAAAAGAAGGTGATTATATAGATTTTGAAGAAGTGAAATAAACCGTTGTTTCCCGTAAACGCACAAATAATTTAAATTTCTTTTTCTAAAATTTACAATTTCAAATCTTCTATTTTCAGTCCGGGTAATAAATGAATGGTTTGTAATCCTGCTTTTTTTGCACCTTCAATATTATGCAAAGAATCGTCTATAAATAACGTTTGGCCAGCATCAATCCCCAGGTTTTTTAAAACCCAATCATAACAAGCAGCGTCAGGCTTTCTTAAACCAATTTCACAGGAATAAAATACTTCATCAAAATATTCTTCTAATGTTTTCACGCCTATCTGCTGATGTAAAGTCTCTTTAAAAGCGGCAATATGAACATAATTGGTATTGCTCAAAAGATAGATTTTATATTTTGACCTGATTTGTTCTAAAAATTCAAGGCTTTTTTGGCGAAAAGAAAGCAGCATCGCATTCCAGGCTTTTCTGATTTCTTCATCAGACAAATGCAGTCCTGTGCAGCGGTTGAATTCTTTATAAAAAATGTCATCGGTGATTTCTCCCGTTTCGAGTTTCTGAAAAAGCTTATCTGCATTTGCCTGTGAATACATTTCATCAAAATGTACAACACCAAGTTTCTCAAAAGCAATACGGGTAAGGTTATAATCCACATCGAGAATAACGCCTCCGAGGTCAAAAATGATATTTTTAAATTTTTGCATCAGCAAAGAAAATTAATTCTTTTGAGTAAATGATAAAGGCAGGTATCAGTTCAATTTCATGAAAGGTAGATTACGGTTTCTTTCCTCGAAAATTGATGGATCGATAAAGTGATATGAAGGAAAAGTTTTTTATTGAATACCAGTATTAATTTTTGTTGAAGAATGCATTCTATGTGTTTTCTACAATTATTGAATTATAAATTCTATATTTCAGAAAGGATTGAAAAAAAATTCTTTTGCTTCTCTGCTTTAGTGACTTTTTTTTCATAAATTTTATAATTTTATGTTTCTAAAATAGAAAGCTCTTTGCCGGCAGCTTCACAAAAGGTAATCTCTATTGAT
>Ga0157370_10002081_pt1 | contig 24497 bp, 27 predicted proteins | sample C35metaG_FD_113463 | JGI IMG/M metagenome (GOLD analysis project Ga0157370, IMG submission 113463) | Corn rhizosphere microbial communities from Kellogg Biological Station, Michigan, USA - C3-5 metaG | ecosystem: Host-associated > Plants > Roots > Rhizosphere > Soil | place: USA: Michigan...
CTTATACCAGACGATTTCTGGCGTAGGTGAAAGAACCGGTGGAGCGGTAGTTCAGTTGGTTAGAATACCTGCCTGTCACGCAGGGGGTCGCGGGTTCGAGCCCCGTCCGTTCCGCCACTTATTGCATAACCCTGAATCGAAAGATTCAGGGTTTTTTGCATTTAGATTATTACAACTATCCATGTCTAATTAATCTAATTCTCCAAATTCCGCATTAAATATCGCTTCAGGTTACCTTCAAACAATAAAAAGTAGATACCCTATATAGAATATCTACTTATGAATACTTTAGGTTTATTGGTTTTATTCAACCGCTAACTGAATCTTAATGCCTTTATCGAGATTGGCAATCCAGCGATTATAATTATTGTGGATCTTGCCATTTTTAGCATTTAAGTTAGTGCTATCCACATATTGAATACTATATTGCGTTGATGAGTAATTGATTTTTATATGAGTGCTGAAATCACGTTTAGCTAATTTTGCATCAATAACGCCATCCTGCACTGGGGTCATTGACCAGCCGCGCTGTGCGCCTGCGATGAGAATCGCCTTGCGGACCTGCTCCAGTGAGTGTTGCATAGCAATAGTTTCTCTTACGTTATGAATTCGCGTAAGGGTTGAGCAGCCGCTGAGCAAGCACGCGACGACAACCGACGCTAAAATTGTATTATAATATTTCATAATTTATTCTCGTTAAATTATTAGAAACTCTCTTGAGAGTTAATTTTTTGCTGTGTTGACCGATACCTACTAATACTAAATAGTTAATGAGAATAATTAAAACAGCTCATTACCATTTTCGTTTGGCTAAAGTTAACAATCTTAAACAATCATTCAACCTTTTCGGCTTATTCTGGTATTTCAGCTGTTTTGACCTATTGTGCTAATTTACAGATGAAACTTGTCAGGTTATATAATAAAGTTCCGACCTCCGAAATGTTGAGATGCAGAAGTGTATGAAATACTCATTAGATATCCTGGACTGGCAGGCAGTTGCGCCTGGTCTACGCTCTAAACAGCAGTGGAATCAATGGGCATCGCATGAGTCTGCACCAGGTTTTACTCAAACTTTAGAGAAAAGCCCGCTGATCCCCATGATGTCTGAGCGACGGATGAGTCCACCGAGCCGCGCAGCCGTTGAGGCGGGTCTAACACTACTCGAAACTCATCAGGTAGATGCTGCAATTTTTACCAGCCAGCACGGTGAATTGGAGAAAACATTTAAAATTCTGCAAACCCTGTCGCGAGAAGGGGAGGTATCGCCAACCGATTTCTCCACCTCGGTTCATAATACGGCGGCAGGTTGGTTGACCATTATTAGTAAAAACGCCTTACCTATCACTTCTCTGGCTGCGGGGCTAGATAGCTTCCAACAGGGGATGTTAGAAGCACAGGCCATGCTACTTACCGGTATGGAGCGCGTGCTGCTTATTGATTTTGACGGTCTGGTTCCTGACCTCTACTCACCGCCAAGTGGAGAGCCTTTCTATCCTTACGCCGTGGCGCTATTGCTGGCAAAAGGGGATGCTTTCAGTTGCCAATGGCAGGGGAGTGACAATGGAGATGAGACACTGCCGCAAAGTTTGCAGTTTTTACGCTATTGGCTGCGCGATCAGAACGAATTTTGGGTTAACGCGGGCGCTCATCGCTGGGCTTGGAAGCGCCGCTCGTGAATGAATCTTATCAGAAAGCACATTGGCTAAATCGCGTTTGGCGCTGGACAGCCACCGGGTTCTTTTTTGGCATTTTCGGAATTGGCGGATTAGCACTCTCCCTGATCTGGTTTAGTCTGTTGCGGCTATTTATCCGCCAGCCTGAGAAATTGCATCGCCTGACGCTGCAGAGCATCCGCTACAGCTTTCGCTTCTTCTTGAGCGCGCTGCGTGGCGTTGGCGTGTTGGACTATCGCTTTATCGGCATTGAGAAGTTTGAGCAGGACGCCGGATGCCTAGTGGTTGCTAATCACCCCAGCCTGTTGGATTACGTGTTTCTTGCGTCCTGCATGCCGCGCTGTGATTGCATTGTGAAACAGGCTTTGTTGAGTAATCCGTTTGTTCGCGGCGTGATCCGCGCCGCTGGCTATCTGGTTAATGCCGGTTCGGAGGAGTTGATGTTAGCCTGCGAAGCGCGTTTAAAGATGGGGGGCACGCTGTTAGTGTTCCCGGAAGGGACGCGAACCGTTGTCGGGAAGCCGATGGCGTTGCAGCGAGGCGCCGCCAATATCGCGCTCAGAGCACATTGTGATATCAGGGTGGTGCGTATCTCCTGTACCCCGCCCATGCTGACCAAACAGGGCAAATGGTATAACATTCCGCCGACTAAACCGCAGTTCATTATTTCTGTAGAAAACAAGTTCAGTGCCGATAAGTTCATTGATGAACACGACCTTTCTCCTGCTTTGGCAGCGAGACGTTTGACGCACCATTTACGGTCAGAGTTGACGCGGTAGTCATTAAAATAACGAGAAATAAGTCATGGTTCCTTTAAGTAACGAAATCAAACTCCTCATTATTGAGACATTGAATCTCGAGGGGATGACCCCTGAGGAGATCGACACCGCTTCGCCGCTGTTTGGCGACGGTCTGGGACTGGACTCCATTGATGCTTTAGAACTTGGGTTAGCTTTAAAGAATAAGTATGGATTGGTTCTCTCTGCAGAGAGTCAGGAAATGCGCGCGCATTTTTATTCGGTAGAGACCCTCGCTAAATTTATTTCTGAACAGCGTGGTTGAGAGAGACGTATGCAGAAGCAAGAGATTTATCAAGAAATTAGAGTACTGCTGGTGAAACTGTTCGAGCTTGATGAAGATGATATCGAGCCAGAATCAAGACTGTATGAAGATCTGGATTTGGACAGCATCGATGCGGTCGATCTCATCGTGCATTTGCAGAAAACCACGGGTCGAAAAATCAAACCTGAGATGTTTAAGTCGGTGCGCACCGTCCAGGACGTGGTTGACGCCATCGGCCAACTGCTCGAATCAGAACCGCAGTAAGAGAGTGTCGCGATTGATTCGAGCCAGCCAGTGGCTGTTGCCGCTAGTCATTTTGGCTTATCCCTTTGCCGTTTGGTTGGGGATTAAGCACGCAGGCATAGCAGTTCTGGCCCCTATTTTAATCGTGGTTTTTATTCTGCGGCTGATCACTTTTCGCGGGAAACTGAGCCAGCTGGCGTTTTTGGGTAAAGCAATTGCGGCGGTGGGCATCCTGCTGGCGCTTTCGAGCTGGGTGCTGAATAAGAGTCAGATGCTGCTCTACTACCCGGTCGCGGTGAATGCATTACTGTTTATATTGTTTTTCTCCTCTCTGTTTTATACGCCAACGATTATCGAACGACTTGCTCGTTTGAGTGAGCCGGATTTACCGCCAAGGGGCATCGCTTATACGCGAAAAGTCACCCAGACTTGGTGTGTATTTTTTATTTTTAACGGTGCATTCGCGCTTTATACCTGTTTGCGCGGGGACCTTGCGCTATGGACGTTTTACAACGGCGGGTTAAGTTATCTGCTGATTGGCTTATTGATGAGTGTTGAATGGATAGTCAGAAAAAGGGTGCGGCGCGACTAACTTTGCCAATATCAGGCTGGCTGTCAGCAGAGCGGCCAGATGACCAACGGGTGGCCTGGTCCAAAAGCCGCGAATGGCAGGTAAAAGATTTGCGGCTTGATGTGCTTCATCTCGTCAATCAAATCAGCACCACGATGGCGGCAAGATGGGCGCTCTGCTTTGATAGCCCTTACGCCTTTACCGCCGCTCTGCTGGCTGTGCTCTACTGCGGGCGAACGCCGATTTTGCCCGGACATTGCCGTCAGGCGGTGCTGCGCGAAATGCAGCCTGAGTTCGACGCACTGCTTACTGACCAGCCCCTCGAACTGAATTGCCCGACGCTGCACTTTCCTTTCGACTCTCAACCGCCACCATTGCCTGAATCACTCGCTCTGCCGCCGTGGCAGGAGGGGCTGTCGGTGGTGCTTTTCACCTCAGGCTCGACGGGAACGCCGCAAAAAGTGGTGAAAACCCTTGCCAGCCTTGAGCAAGAAGCTGAGTGGCTGGCTCAGTGCTGGCAAGAATTCCCGGCTAACGCTCGACTCGCTACCACGGTGGCGCATCACCATATGTACGGGCTGACATTCAGTCTGATTCTGCCTCTGTCGCTGGGGTTGCCGATTTACGTTAGCCGAATCGAATACCACGAGCAGCTGATTGAGTTGGCCCATGGCGGCGATCTGGTGCTGATTGCCAGCCCGGCCTTCTTGCAAAGGCTTGACCCCGCGCTGCCTGCTGCCCACTGCCGGCAGGTATTCTCTGCGGGTGGCCCACTGAGTTATGACGCCGCCCAGCGCGCTCTGAGCCAATGCGGCGTGCTGCCGACAGAGATTTACGGCACCACGGAAACCGGCATTCTCGCCCAGCGCCAGCAACAGGTGCCCAATTCGCCGTGGGAGCTATTTGCCGGCGTCACTCTGGTTGGCCATGATGATGGCGGCCATTCGGTACTATCGGCATTGATCCCGCAGCCCGAAGGGGTGCGGCTGAACGATAATATTAAGCTGCTGGCCGATCCGCGCCATTTTCACCTTGGCGATCGTCAGGATCGGGTGATTAAGATTGCCGAGCAGCGTATTTCGCTGACTGAAGTAGAGCTGCGTTTGCAGGGGCTGGAGTGGCTGTCAGATGCCAGCGTGCTGGTGTTCCAGAAGCGCGGGCGGGATCACGTCGCGGCGCTGATTGTGCTGAGTTCAGCCGGGCAGCAGCAATTAGGCAGCTTGGGGCTGGCCGCATTTCAGGCTGCGCTGCATCAGCAACTGCGCGCTTGGCTTTCCCCGGTCGCCATTCCACGGCTTTGGCGAATCGCGCCTTCAATCCCGCTCAATGCCCAGGGGAAACGGGCCTATGCGGAAATACAGGAAATATTTTTATGATGATGCCAGAGGTGCTTCACTCTCAACACGAGGCAGATGTCCTGACCCTCACTCTGCGCCTACAGCCCGAGCTGCTGTGGTTCGAAGGTCATTTTCCCGAGTTGTCGATTCTGCCCGGCGTCGCGCAGGTGAACTGGGTGATGGCCTTTGCCCGCCAAGATTTCCCGCAGATGGGAACCTTTGGCGGCATGGAAGTACTCAAATTCCAGAAGCCGCTATTTCCTAACGAACAGGTTGAGCTGCGCATCGAATGGTTGAAAGAGAAGCAGCGTCTGGCGTTTAGCTATCAGGCTGCACAGCAGGCGGCGAGCAGCGGGAAAGTGATTTTATGTCCTTAACCGCCGCCGATTTCCGCCCCTGCATCATTATTCCCTGTTTCAATCATGGCCCGATGATGGCGGGCGTGTTGGCGCGTCTGGAGAAATTCAACCTGCCCTGTCTTATCATTGATGACGGTAGCGAACCCGCCACGGCGCTGGAGTTACGGCGTTTATCCGCCGAGCTACCTCAGGTTTCACTGACGCGCCTGACTGAGAATCAGGGCAAGGGGGCGGCGGTCATCGCGGCGTTAAAACAGGCTTCAGCTTTGAATTACACCCACGCGGTGCAGGTGGATGCCGACGGGCAGCACCAGTTGGAGGATCTCCCAACGATGCTCGCCGAGGCGCAAAAATACCCGGATGACCTGATCTCCGGCCAGCCAATCTATGATGAGTCGGTGCCGAAATCCCGTCTATACGGCCGCTATGTCACCCATGTTTGGGTATGGATTGAAACGCTGTCGCTGTCGCTGAAAGACAGCATGTGCGGCTTTCGGGTTTACCCGCTGGTCCCTTGCATTGAGCTGTTGCAGCGCCATCGGCTGGGCGAGCGAATGGATTTCGACACCGAAATCATGGTTCGGCTCTACTGGCAGGAGACGCGCAGCCGTTTCCTCCCCACCCGCGTGACTTATCCGCAGGACGGCCTCTCGCACTTTGACGCCCTGAAAGACAACCTGCGCATTTCGTGGATGCACACCCGCCTGTTCTTCGGCATGTTGCCGCGCATCCCCCGGCTACTTCGAATGCAGCGTAAAGTGACTGCTAACTCACACTGGTCGCAAACCCCCGAGCGGCAAGGGCTGTGGGGCATCCGGCTGATGCTCAAGGTCTATCAGCTGCTGGGGCGCAGAGCCTTTGAGCTGCTGCTCTATCCGGTGATTGGCTATTTCTGGCTGACCGGGCGAACCCAGCGTCAGGCCTCACAACACTACTTGCGCCGCGTGGCGCGCTATGCCGAGCTGCATCAGCACAGCCTGCCTTATCAACTGAGCAGCTTCCGCCATTTTCTGCGTTTCGGCGACGCCATGCTGAATAAACTCGCCAGCTGGCGCGGCGATACCGTGCTCGGCCACAACGCCGTGATGGTTAATCGTGAACTTTGCGAAGCGCAGATAGCCTCCGGTCGCGGGACGCTGATCCTCGCTTCCCATCTTGGCGACATTGAATCCTGCCGCGCGCTGGGCGAGCTAAATCACAATGTGAAGGTCAACGCGCTGGTGTTTACTCAGCACGCCGAGCGTTTTAATCAGATCATGAAAGAGGTCAATCCGCAGGCCAATATCAACCTGATTCAAGTCTCGACCCTAGGCCCGGATACCGCCGTGATGCTGAAAAGCAAGCTGGAAGCGGGAGAATGGGTGGCTATCGTCGGCGACCGAACTTCCGCCGGGCAGCATGCTCGCGGCGAAGCGCAGCGCGTGGTGCGCAGCCGTTTTCTTGGCGAACTCGCCACTTTCCCGCAGGGGCCGTTTATTCTGGCTTCTGCCCTAAAAGTGCCGGTGTTCCTGATGTTCGGCCTGAAGCAGAACCAGCAGCTACATATCTATTTTGAAGCCTTTGCCGACCCTCTCTTACTGCCGCGCAATGAGCGCCAGCAGAGTCTTCAGGTGGCAGTGGATCACTACGCGCAGCGGCTGGAGCACTATTGCCTGCTGGCGCCGCACGACTGGTTTAACTTTTTTGATTTTTGGCAGCCGCCATTGGTGGATGCAGCACAACGGGACCCAGACTGATATGCCTTCGAAACTCGATCCGCGCTTTGACGACCCGCGTTTTAGCACCCGCGTAGAGATAACCATCCCTTTCCATGACGCTGATGCCATGGGCGTAGTGTGGCACGGCAACTACTTTCGCTATCTCGAAATCGCTCGCGAGCAGCTGCTGAAGCAGTTTGATTATGGCTACCGGCAGATGCAGGCTTCGGGCTATGTGTGGCCGATTGTTGACACTCGGGTGAAGTACATTGCGCCGCTGCTGTTTGAACAGCGCGTTGAGGTGCATGCTCAGTTGGAAGAGATTGAAAACCGCCTGCGCATTGGCTACCAGATTTTTGACTGCGCCACCGGCAAACGCACTACCACCGGCTACACCATTCAGGTGGCGGTCGATGCCGAAACCAACGAGATGTGTTTCGTCTCGCCACAGGTTCTGTTCGACAAAACGGGGATCGCGCTGTGAAAACTATACTGCTTTTTTGCCTGAGCTTGTTCAGTCTGGCCTCCCACGCCGTGACCTTGGAAGAGTTGCAGCAGCGTTTTAGCCAGCAGCCGGTGCTGCGCGCCCAGTTCGAGCAGCAGCGCAGCATCAGCGGCATGAGCCAGCCGCTAAAGTCCAGCGGCAACTTACTGATTGCGCAGAAAAATGGCCTGTGGTGGCAACAGGAGAAGCCTTTCAGCCTGACGCTACTGCTAACCGAAAACCGCATGGTGCAGACCATGCAGGACCAGCCGCCGCAGGTGGTGACGGCGGACAACAACCCGCAGATGTTCCAGTTTAACTCGCTGCTGACCGCGCTGTTCCACGCCGATCGGCAGGCTTTGCAGCAGAACTTTAAACTCGATTTTAGCGATAAAGGGCAGGGCGCTTGGCAGTTGAGCCTGACGCCGACCACCACGCCGCTCAATCGGCTGTTCCGCAACCTGCATCTGGAGGGCAGCGCCTTTCTGGATAATATAGAAATCAATGACATGCAGGGCGATGTCACCCGCATTCGCTTCTTCAATCAGCAAACCCAACCGGCGACGCTGACCCCGGCAGAGCAGGCCCACTTTGGCGCCTAACCTTCACCGCAGGCTGGCGCAGGGCTGGCTGCTGATTTGCCTGCTGCTGGTGGCCGCGCTGGTGGTTATTCTGCCGCGCAGCCAGATTAACAGCAGCGTGCTGGCACTGCTGCCCAAGCAGCAGCTGGCGGGCGTGCCGGATGCGTTATCTCGCGGCTTTAGCCAGCGGCTGGACCGGCAGCTGGTGTGGCTGGTCAGCCCGCCGCAGACGGCCGGAACCGCGCCGCTGGATGACTGGCTGGCGCGCCTTCGCCAGCTTCCCGCGCTGGGCGAGGTGCAGGGGCCGATGAGTGCCGAGCAGCAGCAAGCCTGGGGGGCGTTTTTCTACGTCCATCGCAATGCCATGTTGGACGACGCCACGCGCCAGCGGCTGACGTCGGGGGCGCAGGCCCAAAGCCAGTGGATCTTGGGGCAGGTCTATTCCGCTTTCGCCGGGGTCAGTGGTAAAGAGTTGAATCACGACCCCTTGCTGTTGGTGCGTGCTTCGCAAATGGCGCAGCAGCAGAACAGCGCGGGCATGAGCCTCGACGACGGCTGGCTGGTGGCGACCGACAAGCAGGGCCGCCGCTGGTATCTGTTGCACGGCGAGCTGAAAGCTTCTTCCTATGACATCACCAGCGGCAGGCGGGTGGTCGCCGCGCTGGAGGCACAAAAGCAGGCGTTTGAGCAGCAGTGGCCGGGCGCCAAAGTGCTGGAGCGCGGCACGGTTTTCTATAGCGATTACGCCAGCCATCAGGCCGAGCGGGATATTTCCACCATTGGGCTGGCTTCTGTCATTGGCGTCTTCGCGCTGATCCTGCTGATGTTCCGCTCTATCCTGCCGATGCTGCTCAGCCTGCTGTCGATCGCCATTGGCGCGCTAAGCGGCACGGTGGTGACTCTGTGGGTGTTCGGCGAAATCCATATCATGACGCTGGTGCTGAGTGCCAGCATTGTCGGCATCTCAGCCGACTACACGCTCTATTTCCTTACCGAGCGGCGAGTGCACGGCGCGGAGAATTCGCCGCTGGAGAGCCTGAAAAAGCTCTTCCCGGCACTCTCTGCCGCCTTGCTCACCACGGTGGCGGCCTATCTAATGCTGCTAATCGCGCCATTCCCCGGCTTGCAGCAGTTGGCGGTGTTTGCCGCCGCTGGTCTGAGCGCCGCCTGCATTACCGTCATGTGCTGGTACCCCTATTTATCGCGCAATCTGCCGGTCGGCACCACGCCGGGGCTGGGGGTGATCCTGCGCTGGCTGCACGCCTGGCGCAGCCGTAAAGCTATTCGCGTTGGGCTACCGCTGCTGTGCGCCGTGCTGGCGCTGGGCGGGTTGGCGCGTCTGCATATCAATGATGACATTGCCGACCTGCAAGCCTTGCCCGCCGACCTGCAACAGCAGGAGCAGCAGATGGCGGCGCTGACTGGGCAAACTAACGATCAGAAATGGCTGGTGGTTTACGGTGAAAACGCCGAGCAGGCCCTACAGCGGCTGGAGAAGCTGCGCCCGGCATTGGCAAAAGCCAAAGCGCAGGGCTGGATCAACGGCTATCGCGCCATTGGTCTGCCTTCGCTGCATCAGCAACAGCAGGATTCGGATCTGCTGCGCCGTCAGGCTCCGCAGGTAGTAACTCAGTTACAACAGGCAGGGATCGCCGTACCGGCGGCGGATCTCAGCGATCGATTTGTCACGCCGCAGGCGTGGCTGGACAGCGTGGTCAGCCAGGGCTGGCGGCTGTTGTGGCTGTCACTGCCCGACGGGCGCAGCGCCACGCTGGTGCCGGTCAGCGGCGTGCATAACGGCGCGGCCATGGCTCAGTTGGCGAAAGAGTTTGCCGGAACCGGCTGGGTGGATCGCAAAACCGAGTTCAGCCAGCTGTTCTCCGAGTATCGCGTCTACCTCTCTTATCTGCTGGGGCTGGCGGTGCTGTTCATCGCCGCCATCTATCTGTGGCGCTATCGCCTGCCGCACGGCCTGATCTGCCTGGTGCCGACTTTGCTGTCTCTGGCGATGGGCGTCGCGGCGCTGGGCTACAGCGGCCATAGCCTGAACCTGTTTTCACTGCTGGCCTTGGTGTTGGTGCTCGGCATTGGCATCAACTACACGCTGTTCTTTACCAATCCGCGCGGCACGCCGACCACCTCCATGTTCGCCATCTTTATGGCGGTGGTTACTACGCTGCTGACTTTCGGCATGCTGGTGTTCAGCTCGACTCAGGCGATCAGCAGTTTTGGCATTGTGTTGAGCTGCGGCATTTTGACCGCCTTTCTGCTGTCGCCGCTCACCCTGCCGGTCAAAAAAAGAGGAAGAAAAAAATGAGCCGAATGCTAATGGCTTTGATGGTGCTATTGCTCAGTGCCTGTGCCTCGCAGCCCAAGCCGGATGAAACCGCGCAGGCGTGGCTGAAACCCGGCGTGCGGGTAGCTCTGCCGACGCCGGAGTTCGCTAAGCCCTTTAATCAACAGCAGTTATTGACCGCCACGGTTGACGGCAAGCAGCAATCTTTGCTGGTGCTGGTGAGCGCCGACGGCAAGTCGCTGCAGATTGCCGGGCTTTCTCCTTTGGGCATCCGCCTATTTAAAGCCACCTACGACGCGCAGGGGATCCACACCGAGCAGGCAATGAAAATCGCCCAACTCCCTCCAGCCAATCAGGTTCTGGCCGATATCATGTTCTGCTACTGGCCGGTGAGTCGCTGGCAGCCGCTGCTACCGGCGGGCTGGACGCTGAAAGATCAAGGCGCGCGGCGGATTTTGGCGGACAATAAGGGTAACGAAATTACCCGCATCGACTATTTGCAGCGCGGCGCAGAGCGCCAGCCGGTGTCCATCACCCAGCGCGCTTTCCATTACCAGATAACCATTCAGAACGTGGATAACTAACATGATTTACTTTTCTGCCGTCGGAATGGTCAATGCGCTGGGGAATAATCTGCATGAGATTGCCGATAACCTCGCCCACGGCCGCGCGCCGGGCATGCTGCCGGACAGCCAGTATTTGACCAGTAAACAGCAGATCTGGCTGGGCAAGGTGACCGCCGACTTGCCGCCGGTGCCCGATGAGCTGGTCGAACACCGCAGCCGCAATAATCAGCTGCTGCTGGCCGCGCTGGCGCAGATTGAGCAGCCGGTTCATCAGGCGATTGCCAAGTATGGCCACCAGCGCATTGCGGTGATCATGGGCACCAGCACCTCGGGCATTGCCGAAGGGGAAGTGGCAGTCAGCCATCATCAACAGACCGGCGAACTGCCTGCGGATTATCACTACCAGCAGCAGGCGTTGGGCGACCCGGCGCAGTTTTTGGCGAGCTATTTAGGCACAGAAGGCCCGGCTTATACGCTGTCGACCGCCTGCTCCTCCAGCGCGCGGGCGATCATTAGCGGCCAGCGGCTGATTGCCGCCGGTCTGGCGGATGTCGCGCTGGTGGGCGGCGCGGACAGCCTGTGCCGCATGCCGATTAACGGCTTTAATAGCCTTGAGTCCTTGTCCCACGGTCGCTGTACGCCCTTTGCCGAGGGGCGCGACGGTATTAACATTGGCGAGGCGGCGGCGCTTATTCTGCTGACCCGTGAACCGGCAGATATCGCCCTGCTGGGCTTTGGCGAGTCTTCCGACGCCTGGCACATGTCCGCGCCGCACCCGGAGGGGGAGGGCGCAGAGCGGGCAATGCGCATGGCCTTGCAGCAGGCCGGAATGACGCCGGACGACGTGGGTTACATCAATTTGCACGGCACGGCGACGCCGCTCAACGATCGGGCCGAAGCCGCCGTGACCCATCGCCTGTTCGGCGACCGCGTGCCTTGCAGCTCCAGCAAGCATCTGACCGGGCATACGCTGGGTGCCGCTGGGGCGACCGAGGCGGCGCTGAGCTGGCTGATCCTCAATCAAGATTTGCCCTTGCCGGCGCAGGATTTCTCCGTGGCGGCCCGCGATGCGTCACTGCCGGAAATCGACTTAGTGCTGGCAGAACGGCGGCCTGCCCGCCCGGTTATCTTATCCAACTCATTTGCCTTTGGTGGCAACAATGCCTGCATTCTGATTGGGAGAGCGCCATGAGCTGTCACTACTTGCCCGCCAAGGATTATCTGCCCCACGCCGCGCCGATGGTGCTGATTGAAGAGGTGATCGACGTGGGCGAGGTCAGCGCGCATTGCCGCGTTAGGGTGTCGAAAACCGGCATTCTGGCGCCCTTTCTCACCCCAACGGGAACATTACCCGCGTGGTTTGCCATAGAGCTGATGGCGCAGACGGTGGGGGTGTGGAGCGGCTGGCACGGCAAGCAGCAAGGCACTGAGCCGAAGCTTGGCCTGTTGCTCGGCGGGCGCGGTTTGAAGTGCGCCGTGGCGGAGTTCGCCGCTGAGAGTCTGTTAGATATTCGAGTAGAAATGATGTTGCGAGATGAAAAGCTCGCCAATTTTGAATGCGCCATTACGCTGGCAGGCGGCGAAAACGGACAGCAAGAGATCGCGCACGCGAGGCTGAACACTTATCAGCCCGACGCGGATGAAATAATAAAATTAACCCAGGGGATGCAGCAATGAGTCGTTCAGTATTGATTACTGGGGCGAGCAAGGGGATTGGCAAAGCGATTGCTGGCCAGTTAGCGCGGGACGGTTTTCAGGTGGTGATCCACTACCATCGCGACCGCGCTGGGGCGGAAGATACGCTGCAACAGGCGCTGGCGGCGGGCGGCGCAGGGCGAATTGTCAGCTTTGACGTCAGCAACCGCCAGCAGTGTCGGGAAGTGATTGAAGCCGATATCGCCGCGCACGGTGCCTATTACGGCGTGGTCAATAATGCCGGTATCACCCGCGATGGCGCTTTCCCCGCGCTGACTGACGAAGATTGGGACGGCGTAATTCATACCAATCTCGACAGCTTCTACAACGTGCTGCATCCGTGCGTGATGCCGATGATTGGCCTGCGGCAGGGCGGACGCATTATTGCGCTCTCCTCGGTTTCCGGCGTGATTGGCAACCGTGGGCAGGTGAACTACAGCGCCGCCAAGGCGGGAATTATCGGCGCATGCAAGGCGCTCTCCCTCGAACTGGCAAAGCGCAAAATTACCGTCAACTGCATCGCGCCGGGCCTGATTGACACTGGCATCGTCGACATGGAACCGGCGGCAATGGACGTGGCGATGAGCATGATCCCGCTGAAACGTATGGGCAGCGCCGAGGAAGTCGCCGGACTGGCCAGCTATTTAATGTCGGATATCGCGGCCTACGTGACCCGCCAGGTGATTTCCATTAACGGAGGCATGGCATGAGTCATCGCGTGGTGGTAACCGGCATGCAGGGCGTGACCGCCTTTGGTAATAGCTGGAGCGAGGTTTCTGCTCGTTTGCAGCAGGGGCAAAACGCCGTGCGCCATATGGACGAATGGCTGGAGTATCAGGGGCTGAATACCCATCTTGGCGCGCCAATCGATGACTTTATTCTGCCCGCGCACTATACCCGCAAACGCATTCGCTCGATGGGGCGCGTGTCGCTGCTTTCCACCCGCGCCACTGAGCTGGCGCTGGAGCAGGCCGGGCTGCTGGACAACCCGGTGCTGACCAATGGCGACACCGGCATTGCCTATGGCTCTTCGACGGGCAGCACCAAGCCGGTGAGCGAGTTCGCCACCATGCTGACCGAAAAGCACACCAATAACATCACCGGTACTACCTATGTGCAGATGATGCCGCACACCACGGCGGTGAATACCGGGCTGTTCTTCGGCCTGCGCGGGCGGGTTATTCCAACTTCCAGTGCCTGCACCTCGGGCAGTCAGGCCATTGGCTATGCCTATGAGGCCATTAAGCACGGCTACCAGAAGGTGATGGTGGCAGGCGGCGCGGAGGAGCTTTGCCCGTCTGAGGCGGCGGTGTTCGACACGCTGTTTGCTACCAGTCAGCAAAACGACGCGCCACGGCTCTCCCCGCGTCCGTTCGACAAAGCGCGCGACGGGCTGGTGATTGGCGAAGGGGCGGGCACGCTGATTCTGGAATCGCTGGATCACGCGCTGGCCCGTGGCGCGACTATCTATGCAGAAATCATCGGCTTTGCCACTAACTGCGATGCGTCTCACATCACCCAGCCGCAAAAAGAGACTATGCAGATCTGTATGCAACAGGCATTGCAGCAGGCCGGACTGGCGGCGTCGGACATCGGCTATATCAGCGCCCACGGCACGGCCACCGAGCGCGGCGATATTGCTGAGAGTCAGGCTACGGCGGCGATCTTCGGTAATAAGACGCCGATCTCTTCGCTGAAAAGCTACTTTGGGCACACGCTGGGGGCCTGCGGATCGCTGGAAGCGTGGATGTCGCTGGAGATGATGCGCGAAGATCGCTTTGTGCCGACCATCAACCTGACTGATCCCGACCCCGAGTGCGGCGATTTGGATCACATCATGGGCGAATCGCGATATATCCAAACTGAGTTTATTCAGTCGAATAACTTTGCCTTTGGCGGCATTAACACTTCGCTGATTTTCAAACGCTGGCCTTAAGCATGAGCCGCTGCCTGATTGCCACGGGTTCTGTTAGCAGCCGGTTTGCGCCGGATTTGCTGCCAGAGTCTGTGCTACAGCAGGCCGCTGGGATGGGAGAGGCGCGGCGTCTGGCGTTTCTGGGGGCGCGCGCCTTGCTGGCGACGGTGATGCGCGACCATTTTGGCTGTGGCAGATTGCCGGACATTCAGCCCGGCGCCAATGGCAAACCGGCTTTCTGCGCCCCCGCGCTGCCGCACTTCTCTTTGAGCCATAGCCATCAGCACCTGCTGGTGGCGGTGTGCCCGTCTGACGAAGTGGGGTGTGATATCGAGGCGCTGCGCCCGCGCGCATCGATGGCAGAACTGGCCCGCGAGGTTTTCAGCAACTTAGAAACCCAGTGGTTGCAAGAGCAGGGCGAACAGCTGGCGGCGGCCTTCTGGCAGCTTTGGACCTTACGCGAAGCCTGTCTCAAGCAGCAGGGCGGCAGCGTGTGGCAAATGGCATCGGTGACAATCGACCCTATGCGGCATCAGTTTTCCGCGCCATGGGCGGCTGGCCGGTTGATGAGTTGGATGAAGGCTGATTCGGCCATCGCGCTGGCCCTGCCGCCAGCCATTGAGCAGATTGACGCCTTCTCGGCAGGCCTTTCGGGCCAGCTTGCCCCTTGTTCTCCTTCATGGCTACCTTTCTCCCGCGCCGATTGATGCGTTAAAATCAAAAGTCTTCTGACCAAGCTGTCGTTTTTATCCATGAAACGGAAGTTCATACTCTCCCTCATACGATTTACCGGCTCGCCGGACTTACTTTAAATTCAGAAAGATAGAGAGAAAAATATGAGCATCCCTGCATTTGGTCTTGGCACATTCCGTTTGAAAGATGAAGTGGTTAAAGCGTCCGTTTCTACTGCCTTGGAACTGGGCTACCGTGCTGTTGATACCGCACAAATCTACGGCAACGAAGCCGCCGTGGGCGAAGCGATTGCCGACAGCGGCGTGGCGCGTCAGGACCTGTACATCACCACCAAGATTTGGGCGGAAAATCTGGGAGCGGAGCAGGTGCTCCCCAGCATGAAAGAGAGCCTGACCAAGCTGCAAACCGACTACGTTGACCTGACGCTGATCCACTGGCCGTCTCCGGGCAACGCGGTAAGCGTGGCAGAAACCATGCACGCGCTGGTTGAAGCGAAGAAACTGGGCCTGACCCGTGAGATTGGTATCTCCAACTTCACCGTAGCGCTGATGCAAGAAGCCATTGACGCCGTGGGCGCAGAAGCCATCGCCACTAACCAAATTGAACTGTCTCCGTTCTTGCAGAACCAGACCGTGGTGGAATTTGCCCGTAAAAACGGCATCGCTATCACCTCTTACATGACGCTGGCCTACGGCGACGCGCTGAAAGACGAAACCATTATCGCGATTGCGGCGCGTCACGACGCGACCCCTGCGCAAGTGGTGCTGGCATGGGCGCTGCAACTGGGTTACGCGGTCATTCCTTCTTCTACCAAGCGTGAAAACTTGGCAAGTAACCTGCTGGCGCAACAGTTGAAACTGACTGATGCCGATATGGCTGAGATTGCCAAGCTGGAACGCAATGGCCGTCTGGTTAGCCCGGAAGGTCTGGCGCCTGAGTGGGATTAATTCCTCAAAATGGTTTTAGTGTCTGGAAAACCCATGCTTCGGCATGGGTTTTTTCGTTTTAGGCGGGGTTGAGCTTTTCACTGAGAAAATCGATAAAGCAGCGAATGCGGGTGCTGACCGTCTGATCGCTATAATAGACCGCGTGCAGCGGCATCGAGATCCGCATGGTGTCGGGGACCAGCAGTTCCACTAAATCTCCGCGTTTCACATCCGGCTGGGTCATAAAATCTGACAGACAGGCTATACCATTGCCCATCAGGCAGAGCTGGCGCAGCGTCTCGCCACTTCCCGAGCTAATAAACGGCGTGATGGTCAACTGCTGGCCGTCGGCGCACAGCAGCGGCCACTTATTCAGCGCCAACACTTCGTTAAAGCCCAGACAGCGATGCTTCTTCAAGTCATCGGCGGTTTTCGGCACGCCCCATTTCTCCAGATAAGCCGGCGAGGCCAGCACGCTGCGATAGCTCATCATCAGCTTACGGGCGCGCAGGCTGGAGTCTTCCAACTCTCCCACGCGAATCGCGACATCCACCTTTTGGTCAATTAGATTGATATTGCTTTCGGAGGAGAACAGCGCCAGCGACATCTTGGGAAAGCGTTCGGTGAATTCGGCCACCAGAGGGGACACCACGTGCAGGATAACCGGCGTGGCGGCGTCAACGCGCAGCAGCCCCTGCGGGTCATCGCGATGCTCGAGCAGGTCGTCCTCGGCGGCGGCCATCTCCTGCAAAATCTTCTGCACGCGGACAAAATAGCGCTCGCCTTCGTGGGTCAGGCTTATCTGGCGGGTGGTGCGATTAAGCAGGGTGATGCCCAGCTTCTGCTCGAGGCGTTTCAAGGTGCGGCTGACCACCGAATTGTCTTGTTCGAGCTGTTCAGCGGCGCGGCTGAAACTGCCCATTTCAACCACGGTGACAAAGGTCATTAACTCTTCCGAACTGGCTTTCATTGATGTCACTCCGGCAGAAATCATTTGATACTTTGGTTATTTCTGTCATTTAAGCACAAGCAGATAATAGCCGCCATCAAATCGATATTCATTGTGGAGTAAGGTTATGCCTCTTGCATTGTTAGCGCTGACCATCAGCGCATTCGCTATAGGAACCACCGAGTTCGTGATTGTTGGGCTGATCCCAACCATCGCGGATCAACTGGGTGTTTCAGTGCCATCAGCCGGTTTGCTGGTGTCTATTTATGCCGTGGGTGTGGCCGTTGGCGCACCTGTTCTGACGGCAATGACCGGCCGCGTGCCGCGTAAAGCCCTGCTGATTGGCCTGATGGTGTTCTTCACCATCGGCAACCTGCTGGCGTGGCAGTCACCCAACTACAGCACGCTGGTAGTGGCGCGGCTCCTGACCGGGCTGGCGCACGGCGTGTTCTTCTCGATTGGTTCGACTATCGCCACCAGTCTGGTGTCGAAAGAGAAAGCGGCTTCGGCTATCGCGCTGATGTTTGGCGGGCTAACCGTGGCACTTGTGACCGGCGTGCCGCTGGGGACCTTTATCGGGCAGCATTTTGGCTGGCGCGAAACCTTCCTGGCCGTCACGCTGATTGGGGTGATTGCTATTATTGCCAGCGCGATTCTGGTGCCGAATAACATCAAAAATGGCCCTTCGGCGAAGATCGCCGATCAGCTAAAAGTATTGATGAACCCACGCCTGCTGCTGATTTACGCAGTCACCGCGCTGGGCTACGGTGGGGTGTTCACCACCTTCACCTTCCTCGCGCCGATGATGCAGCAGCAGGCCGGTTTCTCCGCCAGCATGGTGAGCTGGATCTTGCTGGCCTATGGCGTGTCAGTGGCTATCGGCAACATCTGGGGCGGCAAGCTGGCGGATAAACACGGCGCGGTGAAAGCCCTGAGCATCATCTTCGCGGCGCTGGCTATCATCCTGTTTGTGTTCCAGTTCACCGCCAATTTTGCAATCCCGGCACTGATCACCCTGATGGTGATGGGCATCTTCGCCTTCGGCAACGTGCCTGGTTTGCAGGTGTACGTGGTGCAGAAAGCAGAAGAAGTGACGCCGAACGCGGTAGACGTGGCTTCCGGCCTGAACATCGCCGCCTTCAACGTCGGGATTGCTATCGGTTCCGTGGTTGGCGGACAGGTGGTGTCGAGCGTTGGTTTGGCGCAAACGCCGTGGATTGGCGCGGTGATTGTGCTCGGCGCACTGGCGCTGATTCGCCTGAGTGGTCATTTGGATAAGAAAAACCAGCTGGCCATGGCCTAAGGCTTTCCGGCAGTGCAACGCGCGGCTCACCCTCGGGTGGGCCGTTTTGCTTTCAAGGATTAACTCATTAACAAGGCATACCAAAAATCCTATGCTACCTTGATAACAGAACGCCGACGGTCAGGCGGGCAGGGTGTATACGATTGTAAACAGATTTGGCCTGAGCACTGACGGGCGTATACTGAAACGTCCGCTGCCTTCGAGCAGCATGATTTTTGATTGAGTGAATAGGCGATAAGCGTGCCGAAAAGAACATATGCAATGAGGTATGTTGCAGGTCAACCGGTCGAGCAGATCTTTCCAGGTGCCATGGCACATCTCAGTACTGGATTGCCTCCCGGAGCCGCGCTGCCCAATTCCAATACTCTACGCGTGATGGTGTGGAACATTTTCAAGCAACAACGGGCCGACTGGCTTTCGGTGTTGCAAGGTTTTGGCAAAGATGCCCAGCTGGTGTTGCTGCAAGAAGCGCAAACCACTCCGGAGCTGATTCGATTTGCCACCTCTCACTATTTGGCCGCCGATCAGGTTCCGGCCTATATGCTACCTCAGCACCCCTCTGGCGTGATGACGCTCTCCGCTGCTCATCCGGTCTACTGTTGCCCCCTGCGCGAGCGTGAGCCCCTGCTACGCTTGGCTAAATCCGCCTTGGTGACGGTCTACCCGTTGCTAGACGGCAGACTGCTGATGGTGGTGAACATCCACGCGGTGAATTTCAGCATCGGGGTGGATGTCTACAGTAAGCAGCTGGAGACCATCGGCGAGCAGATTGCGCACCACAAAGGGCCGGTGGTGATGGCGGGGGACTTCAACGCCTGGAGCCGCCAGCGCATCAACGCCTTGTTCGGTTTCGCCAATAACATTCGTCTGCAAGAGGTGAGGTTCCCGTCGGACTTCCGCCGTCGCGCCTTTGGCCGCCCGCTAGATTTCATCTTCTATCGCGATTTGAGCGTCACCCATGCGACGGTGATGGAAACTCAGGCGTCGGACCATAACCCGCTGCTGGTGGAGTTTCTGGCCGATCAGAGTGCGGCGAACAAAGCTCTGTAAGCCGATTCCCGCAAATTTGAGCATAAAAAAAAGCACCCGAAAGGGTGCTTTTTTGTAGGGATGACGCTGCGCATAGCATCAGGTGTCTGGCGTTAACTTATTGCTGACAAACAGAGTCAGCTTAGTGCCGGGCTGAAGGTTGTCTGTGCCAGCATTCCAGCGCATCACATCTTTGATGTTTACGCCGTGACGCTTAGCAATGCTCGACAACGAATCGCCTTTGCGAACCTGATACGTAATACTGCCGCCGTTACTGCTACTTGCCGAACTGACGCTGTTATCCGCCACTTGCAGGGTTTGCCCAACTTTTATCGCGCTCGCCGATCGCAAATTGTTCCAACGCTGTAAATCACGGGTCTTAACGTTCAGTCTTGCTGCAATCCCCGACAAGCTATCGCCGGAGCGAACCTTGTAAGCTTTTGCGCCAGACGGAGCGTTGCTCGCTAGTCTGGTATTCTGCACGGCTTCGATGTCGCCATCGGCCAGAGAATCCTTCAACTGCGCTGCATGAGCCGTCGGTAACACAATGTAGTGCGGGCCGTTAGGCGCGGTAACATTTTGTTTGTAGCCAGTATTGTACGACTTAAGCTTAGTCAGTGACATGCCCGCCATCTCAGCCGCCTGAGTTAACTGCATCTGTTGCCCCACTTCAACACGCGCTAATGCGCGGTCTTGGCTCGGCGTCGGTAAGCTAATTCCGTACTTTTTGCTATGCTTTAAAATATCGCTCAAGGCTAACATTTTCGGGACATAAATCGACGTTTCACGAGGAAGCGCCAGTGACCAGAAATCTGTCGGACGACCTTTAGCTTTATTCGCTTTCACCGCTTGCATGACTCGGCCTTCACCGCTGTTATACGCTGCGACAGTCAATAACCAGTCACCGCCAAACATCTTGTTTAGGTTTTGCATCATATCAAGCGCAGCAGTTGTAGACGCCACAACATCTCGACGACCGTCATACCACTGGTTTTGTTTCAAACCATAATTGCGCCCCGTTTGTGGCACGATCTGCCACAGCCCCGCAGCGTTAGCTGATGAGGTTGCTTTAGGGTCAAAAGCGCTCTCCACTATGGGTAGCAGTACCAGTTCCATCGGCATATTGCGTTTCTTAATCTGCTCGGTGATCCAGTACATGTACGGCTCTGCCCGTAATGTTACATCGTGGAGATAGCTCTTATTTTTTAAGTATTTTACTTTTTGCTCACGGATCCGGGCATTTTCCGGAACCTTCATCTTCAGCTCGTCGCCAATGAAGTTCCACAGATTCTTTTGCGCGATAGAGTCATCATTGTCCAACCATCGCGAAGAGGTTAACCGCCCCCCATCTGTGTACTCTCCTGCTTCACTTTGACTTGCTGAAGACAAACTCTGTGCATGCTGTTCTGGCACCTTCACGTCCTGTCTGGACGCTTGGCAACCCACTAGCAACACCGAGGCGAAGATTATCGCTTTTGCCTTCATGTGTATGTCAATAGTTGCTTAAAAGACGAGCGATAATACTTTGCTTAGCCCAAAAACACAACCTTTTGCTTCAGAAGCTATCCTTGAGGCCCCTTAGATGGGCGAAAACTTGCCAAGAAGGTTTTAAGGGATCGTTAAGGTTTAATTTGTTTTGTAAATCAATATCATCGCATCGTAAAAACAGGTTAATTTTTCGTTCTAAACCTAGGGTTGTAGGCAGGGAAGGTTGCCCCTTTTTACGCATTTCCTGCACATTCTGTTCATGAGAATCAATATCAGAATCGTCTGGCAGAATTGACCGGGCAAACTTAAGATTTGAGAGAGTATATTCGTGTGCCGCGCAGACTAAAGTGTCATCTGGAAGCTGAGCTAACTGTTGAAAGGATTGATACATTTGCTCAGGTGTCCCTTCGAACAATCGGCCGCATCCGGCGGAGAACATGGTATCTCCGCAGAATAGGTAAGGGGCGCTGTAGTATGAAATATGACCTAAAGTGTGCCCGGGCGTAGCAAAGATGTGCCATTTCGCCCCGCCAATTTCGACCTCATCGCCGTTTTTAAGAATTTTCTTAGCACCTTTGCTCGCCGTTTCTTCAGGACCGTACACTTTTACCGCAGGGTAATGCGACAAAATCTCATTTACGCCACCAACATGGTCATGATGATGATGGGTCAGCAGGATGTCAGTCGGGGTTAAATTGCGCGTTTTTAGCGCTTCCAGCACCGGGGCGGCTTCGCCGGGATCGACAATCAGACAGTGACCGTTCTGGTCATCCAATAACCAAATGTAATTGTCCTGCAAGGCGGGAATACTGATAAGATTCATAGATACCTCTCGTTGGCAAACGCTTGAAAGACGAAAATAAAATATGCTACCAGCCCGCACACGTAAAAAAATCACTGCGCCAGCTTCATGGGATTCATTCCCCTGCGGCGAGTATTACCGTGCCGCGCTTGAGCGACAACTTCAAGCATGGTGGGGCAAGTTATACGGTTTCCACCTATTAAAGATTGGCAGTTTGAGCGTTGAACTCGACACCTCAGGCTGCCCTATCTCCCATCAGGTTAACGTCGCAGAGCTGGGAGAAAATCTGCATGTCCAAGGCTCGCAGTACCAATTGCCCTTCGCGCACAAATCGGTGGATGCCTGCCTGCTAGCCCATACTTTAGCCTATGCCGAAGACCCTCACCGGACTTTGCGTGAAGTTGATCGCGTGCTGATTGACGACGGCTGGCTGGTGTTAAGCAGCTTTAACCCGTTGAGTTTAGTTGGAATGGCCAAGCTGGTGCCCTTGGTGCGCAAACGCCAGCCTTATGTCAGCCAGATGTTTACCCAAACGCGCCTGCTCGATTGGCTGGGCTTACTTAATTATGAAGTGATGATGAAGAGCCGTTTTCAGGTGTTGCCGTGGTGCGCTAAGGGCGGGGAGACGCTGAGTACGCATCTGCCCGCGCTGGGCTGTATGACGGTGATGGTGGCGCGTAAAAGGACGCTGCCGCTGACGCCGAGCGCCAAGAAGGTGCCGGCAAGGCGTCAGGCGATACCGCAGGCGGTGGGGGCCAGCAGCAAAAGTTATCGTAAAGATCACCAGAGTGAAGATTAACTCTCTGGTTTATAGCCCACGTCATCCAGCGTCGGATTGCCCGCCGCGTCGCGCGCCAGCACGTCACAACGTTCATTCTCCGGGTGGCCCGCGTGGCCTTTAACCCACATCCAGTTCAGCTTATGCCCCTGAATCGCCGCGTCCAGCCGTTGCCATAAATCGACATTCTTCACCGGCTTTTTGTCTGCCGTTTTCCAGCCGCGCTTCTTCCAGTTGTGGATCCAACTGGTGATGCCCTGACGAACATACTGGCTGTCGGTGCTTAAGGTCACTTCGCAAGGGGAGGTCAGTGCCTCAAGGGCCACAATCGCCGCCATCAGCTCCATGCGGTTATTGGTGGTTAGCCGGAAGCCGGCGCTGAACTCTTTTTCGTATTGCTTGTAGCGCAAGATTGCGCCGAAACCACCGGGGCCGGGATTGCCAAGGCAAGAGCCGTCGGTGAAAATTTCTACCTGTTTGGTCATCTCTGGTAGACTCTTCCGCAGAAAGTAAAAGCCAAGTCTGACATAAACGAGCGCTGCGAGCACTGCAATATGATTTCTTCTCCTACCAGACAGATCGTTCTCGATACCGAAACCACCGGTATGAACAAACTCGGTGTTCACTACGAGGGGCATCGAATCATTGAAATCGGTGCGGTTGAGGTGATTAACCGTCGCCTGACCGGGCGCAATTTCCACGTCTATTTGAAGCCCGATCGTTTGGTCGATCCCGAAGCCTTTGGCGTTCACGGGATCAGTGACGAATTCCTCGCCGACAAGCCGACGTTTGCCGACATCGCCGACGACTTCCTCGAGTACATTCGCGGCGGCGAACTGGTCATCCATAACGCGACGTTCGACATCGGCTTTATGGATTACGAGTTTGGCATGCTGGGTCGTGGCATTGAGAAAACTGAAACCTTCTGCAAAATCACCGATACCCTGCAAATGGCGCGCAAGCTGTTCCCCGGCAAGCGCAACAGCCTCGACGCCCTCAGCGATCGCTATCTGATAGACAACAGCAAACGTACGCTGCACGGCGCGTTGCTTGACTCCGAGATCCTCGCCGAAGTCTATCTAATGATGACCGGCGGTCAGACCATCATGAAATTCACCCACGAAGGCGACCAGAAAACCGGCGCAGACGGGCAGGGGATCCAGCGTATCGCCAGACCGGCCTCGGGTTTGAAAGTGATCCGCGCCAGCGAGCAGGAGATGGCCTGGCACGAAGAGCGTTTGGATCTGGTGGTCAAGAAGGGTGGAAGCTGTTTATGGCGGCCACAACCGGCAGCAGAAGAGTAAGAAATTGCCTTTAAAATGCTCGTCTTGCAGAAAAACTGCTCAGTCGAGCGAAATTGTCAGGAAAAGCATTGACGCCATCGCGGGCATTCCTTAATATCCGCTCCGTTCTTAACCGAACGGCGCGGAGCGGTAGTTCAGTTGGTTAGAATACCTGCCTGTCACGCAGGGGGTCGCGGGTTCGAGCCCCGTCCGTTCCGCCAACATTCAGAAGCCCTGAGTTAGCAATAACTCAGGGCTTCGTTGTTTCTGTTTTCTGCAAAAAACGTCCTGTAAAGTATAAAAAAACCGGCGCAAGTTATCACCCACGCCGGTTTGCGTCCTGCCAATTTCCTGCTTATTTCACTGCGGTTTCTGCCCGTACTTCGCTGACTTTTTGCTGTAAGTCAGGCCACGCGGCTTTCCCGGCATACTCTTGGCGCAAATAATTCAGCAAAGTGGCAATCTGCGCATCGCTCAGGTTATGGCGAAACGCAGGCATAAAGCCCAGCTCGGCCTTGGCCGGATGCTGAATACCGTCGAGCACGATGCGAATCGCATTGTCCGGCGAGTCGGTAAACAGGTTGGTGTTGAGTGCCAGAGAAGGGCGCACGCCGGTCATCTGCGGGCCTTTCTCCTGCGCGTGGCAGGCCATGCAGGAGCCGGAGAACAGCCGCGCGCCTTCCGAGGTCAGAGGCTCTACCTTGCTTTCCGCGCGTTGATTCAGTTCATCCGCGCTGCCCTGCGGCGCGCTGTCACTCTGGAAGGAC
>Ga0157370_10002082_pt1 | contig 24495 bp, 25 predicted proteins | sample C35metaG_FD_113463 | JGI IMG/M metagenome (GOLD analysis project Ga0157370, IMG submission 113463) | Corn rhizosphere microbial communities from Kellogg Biological Station, Michigan, USA - C3-5 metaG | ecosystem: Host-associated > Plants > Roots > Rhizosphere > Soil | place: USA: Michigan...
AGTCCGTCGGTCGCCACGGCCGGCCCGAGGCAGGCGGCGCCCGTATTCATTTCGAGCGTTCGGGTGAGAAGGGCACCGCCACGCAGCGATTCGCAGAGCGCGCCGATGCCGCTGGCCGTGGTCAGCGGCTCGAGGACGAGCTCGAGCGTGCCGCCGCACGGCCAGCCGAAGCGGTGCGCCTCTTCGGCGGCGATGCCGTAGCGCGCGACGCTCGGCCGCGCCATATCGATCTCGCCGCGCCGCATGCGCTCGATCAGATCGTCCTCGATACATCCCCCCGAAACCGATCCGACCACGAGCCCGTCCGCGCGAATCGCGAGCATCGCGCCTGCTGGGCGCGGCGACGAGCCCCATGTCCGCACGACTGTCGCCATCAGCACGCGCTGGCCCTCCTCGAGCCAGCGCGCACTCGTATTCAGGACTTCGAGGTCCATGCTTTCCACGACTTTCCCCCTTTCCCCGAAGGCGCCGATTCCGCAACGGCCGCATGCTGTAGAGACGCCTCGGGCGCCTGCGGCGCGTCGCTCGGCAACGCCCGCTCGCCGGCTGTAATGTGCTCGGCGAAGCGCTTGAAGAATTCGTCGGCGACTTTGCGCACGGCGTCATGAGCCGGGCTCTTGCCGTCGACGTGCAACGCTTGTGAGCGGGCGGTGTAGAGCAACGTGGTGGAAGCGTCTCCGTCGGCCTCCAGCCGCAGCCGTGCGCCGGGCTGGCCTCCGTTTGCGGCTCCCGTTGCGGGCCAATCCAACTCGAACACGAGCGTGCGGGCCTGCGGCCCGTCGACTTCGCTCAAGCGGACACGGCCTTTGAAACGAGAGGCGGTGCCGTCGACCGGGAGGTTCATCGCGACAGAGAAGCCGTTTTCCCCGTCGGCTTGAATGTCTTCACACCCGGGAATCGAAGCGCGCAGGATCGCGGCATCGGTAAGCGCTTCCCAGGCCCGCTGAGGTGATACGGGCAACGTGTAGCTTTCCGTTAATTCCATTGCATTGCTCCTCCTTAAGAGGGAAGGACAGATGCCCGCTGCGAAAGCGGACATTGTTCATTATGTACCGTGCGGCGCCGGGAAGTCGGCTCGCCGCACGGGGCACCGGCCAGCAAGCCTCATGCAGGGCAATTCGCCACAACGCCGAACCGCCGAACCGTGGGCGCAGCGCTCCGCTCAGGCCTGCTTGCCGTGGGCCAGCAGCGAACGCCTGCGCGAGTAGCCGAAGTAGACGGTCAGTCCGACCGCGAGCCACGCGAGGAACGCGACCCAGGTGATCCATTGCAGGTTGATCATCAGAAAGACGCAGGCGGCGACGGCCGCGAGCGGCAAAACAGGCACGCCCGGGCAGCGGAAGGCGCGCGGCACATGCGGATGCGTGCGGCGCAGGACGAGCACGGCGATCGAGACCATCGAGAACGCGGCGAGCGTCCCGATGTTGATGAGTTCGGCCAGCACGTTCAACGGCACCAGCGCGCCGACGAGGCCGAAGAAGATGCCGACGATCCACGTCGTCGTGAACGGCGTAGCGAAGCGCGGGTGCACGCGCGAGAGCGCTTGCGGCAGCAATCCGTCGCGCGACATGGCGAAGATGATGCGCGTTTGCCCATAGCTCATGACGAGAATAACGGTGAGCATGCCGAGCACGGCGCCGAGATCGATGAAGCCCGCTACCCAGTTTTGCCCCGCCACTTGCAGCGCGTACGAAACCGGGTGCGAGATGTCGGCGAAGCCCGGCGACGGCACGATGCCCGTCACGACCGCAGCCACGGCCACGTACAGCACGGCGCACACGGCCAGCGAGGCGATGATGCCGATCGGCAGATCGCGCTTCGGATTCTTGACCTCCTCGGCGGCCGACGAGACGGAATCGAAGCCGATGAACGCGAAGAACATGACGGCCGCCGCGCCGAACACCCCGTGCCAGCCGTTGGGCATGAACGGGTGCCAGTTGACGGGCTGGACGTGGAACACGCCAACGGCGATCACGGCCAGCACGACGGTGACCTTGATCGCGACCATGGCGTTATTCACGCGTGTCGATTCGCGCACGCCCACGGACAGCAGTGTCGTAATGGCCATCACGACGAGGAAGGCGGGCAGATTGAACAGCGTCGTCGCACCGGCGACAGCCCCGGGCGCCGCGCTCAGCGCCACCGGCAGCTTCAGGCCGAAGCCGGCGAGCAGCGATTGCAAGTAGCCCGACCAGCCGACGGACACCGCGGAGGTCGCCAGCCCGTACTCGAGCATCAAGTCCCAGCCGATGATCCAGGCCGCGAGCTCGCCGAGCGTCGCGTACGAATAGGTGTAGATGGAGCCGGCAACGGGGATGGTCGACGCAAATTCCGCGTACGCGAGACCGGCCAGCGCACACGCCACGGCGGCAATGACGAACGCGATCATGAGCGCCGGGCCGGCTTGCACGGCGCCCGTGCCCGTCAGCACGAAAATACCGGTGCCGATGATGGCGCCGATACCGAGGAAGGTGAGATCGAGCGCACCGAGCGCTTTCTTCAGGCCGGTGCGTTCAGCAGTGGCGATCATCTGCTCGACGTTTTTCTTGCGAAAAAGGGACATAGGGCGAGGGTCTCCAGGACGACGCACCGAACGGGGGTGCGACTTCTGTCTTCGGGAAAACCCTAGATTTTAGTCGACACGACCTGCTCGACCCGCCCAGGTCTGAAGAATCAGAAAAGTCCTGGACCTGCACGATACTGTCCGAGCGCGCCGCGCAGCCCGGTACGCCAACGCATGATCGGCGGGCGGGACTCGACCCCTCAGTCCTCGGCCCCCCGGCCCTTCACTCCGTTACGCTTCGCCTTGTTATCCCGTCATCGCCGGGTTCAGATCGACCAGGCGATTGCTCATGACGTAGAACGTCAGTTCCGCGTTGTTGCGCAGCTTCATCTTTTCAAGCAGGCGGGCGCGGTACACGCTCACAGTCTTCACCGACAGAGAGAGCGCGAGGGCAATGTCCGTCAGCCGTTTCCCCGACGCGAGCATGCAAAGGGTCTGATATTCACGGTCGGACAATTTCTCGTGCGGCAGTTGAGTGCTGTCGAACGAGACGTAATCGGCCAACGCCTCCGCCAGCGCGGGGCTCACATATTTGCGGCCGGCCGCCACCTGCCTGATCGCCTCGATCATCTGCAACACCGTCACCGTCTTCGACAGATAGCCGGCGGCGCCGGCCTTGAGCGAGCGCACGGCGTACTGATCCTCTCGGTACATCGAGAACATCATGACGGGCGTGCGCGGCTCGCGCCGTTTTGCGCGCTTGAGCACTTCCACGCCGTTCATGTCGGGCAGTGAGATGTCGAGCAGCATCACGTCGAAGGGATCGCCGTCTAGGCTCGCGAGCGCCTGGGCGCCGCTATCGGCCTCCACCACCTCGCGCGCGACGCCATGATCGAGCAGCAACTGCCGCACGCCTTGGCGGACGATGGCGTGGTCGTCGACGAGCAACACTCTGAGCGTCATCGGCTTACCTCGCGCGCCCGGCACGGCGCGCGCCGGCAGGGCGCAGGCCCGCCTGAGCCGCGTGCTCGTGCGCCATCGCAGCCCAGCGAAAGTGGGCACACACCGTTGTGCCCGATTGGGTGTTCGGAGCGGCATCCGTGGCCGGCCAAGTGCCGTGCCATGGCGCGATGGGCGATTCGCCGCGTAACCGCGAAGCGATGCGCAATACCCCGCCGAACGCCTCGCAGCGGGCACGCATGCCCGGCAGGCCGAAGCCGCGCTCGCCGGCCGAACTGGGCGCACCGGCGCGGCGTGCGCGCGGCGGCATGCCGCAACCGTCGTCCTCGACGACGAGCGTCAGGCGTTTGGCATCGGTTCGGATGCGTACGTCGGCGCGCGACGCTTTGGCATGCTTGGCGACGTTGTTCAACGCTTCTTGCGCCACGCGCATGACAGCCAGCGCCGCGTTGGGCGGCAACTGCGTGAGGCGCACATCGGCGGCGCAGACGAAGCTTGTCTCGAGCCCAGTCCGCTGCGCGAATGCCCGCGTCCACTGCGCGAGCGCTGCAACGATACCGCCTTCGACGTTGGGCGCATGCAGTTCATTGATGAGCCGGCGTCCCGCCTCGCAGGCCGCATCGAGCGCTTGCTGCGCCAGTGCGAGCGGGGCGGCGGCGGCGCTTGCGTCGGCACCGGCGGCCAAAGCATGCTGGACGTTGGCGAGTGCAAACCGGGCTGCCGTCAGCTCGGCACCGAGGCTGTCATGAAGCTCGCGCGCGACATGACGTTTGATGTCCTCGCGCGTTTGCGCCACTTGCGCGGCGAGCTCGCGCAGGCGCCGATCATGGCGATTGCGTTCGCCGGAATCGGCCGCACCGATCGGGACAACGGTCGATAGGTCTATGTTTTCTTCTTGCCGTGCGGAAGGGGCCAGACGTTGATCCATCGTGAAGACACAATCCCCGATTTTGAGCGCAGCGTGTCGGAAAAGAGGACGCTGCGCGTAACGCAATTTACATCTGGTAACAACCACGCCACGTGGATGCACACGTTTTGATGCGACCCTTCATTCGTGCCGATAATATCTCAAAAACTAGAAGAATACAGGCGCGACGGGCATTGCAACGAACTAATAAGCCCGAATTGACAGCGATTCAATGTTTAGCGTTGTAGGAAAAATTCTTACGCGAAAGGTCGGAAACGGGTCTGGGATATGTAACCGGAATGTCGGAGATCCGCGGGGAAGTGAGACGAATCGGCGACGAATCGACGACGAATCCGCCAGGCGTGCTGCAGGGAGCGGTGCGGGTGCCGCGAGGAATAAGGGGGCTCATTCCCCGTGTTCATTAAACCGGAGCGGATGGCTCCGGTTGCGGCGGTCGGCGATCGGCCATTCGCCGTGCGGACTTCGCCCCGAGGTACCCGAGGCGGCCGGCAACGTTAGCCGACGAACGCCTTTTCGACGACGTAGTGTCCCGGCTCGTTGTTGCTGCCTTCTGTGAAGCCCAGGCTGTCGAGCAGTTCGCGCGTGTCGCGCAGCATATGCGGGCTGCCGCAGAGCATGACGCGGTCGTTTTCGAGCGAGAACGGGGGCAGGTTCAAGTCTGCGAACAGCTTCTGCGTGTCGATGAGCTCGGTGATGCGGCCACGGTTATGGAACGTCTCGCGCGTCACCGTCGGATAGTAGATGAGCTTGTCGCGCACGATGTCGCCGATGTGCTCATGCGCCGGCAGATGATCGGTGATGTATTCCTTGTAGGCCAATTCGTCGACGAAGCGGCACGTGTGCGTCAGTACGACTTTCTCGTACCGGTCGTAGACGTCCGGGTCTTTGATGATCGACATGAACGGTGCGAGCCCCGTGCCCGTCGAGAGTAGCCAGAGCGTTTTGCCGGGCAGGAGGTTGTCGGCCATCAGCGTGCCCGTCGGCTTTTTGCCGATCAGGACTTGGTCGCCTACCTTCAAATGCTGCAGGCGCGAGGTAAGCGGACCGTCCTGGACCTTGATGCTCAAGAATTCGAGGTTTTCCTCGTAATTCGCGCTCGCCATGCTGTAGGCCCGGATCAGCGGCTTGCCGTTCACCTCGAGCCCGACCATGGTGAATTGCCCGTTTTCGAAGCGAAACGACGCATCGCGGGTGCAGGTAAAGCTAAAGAGCGTGTCGGTCCAGTGGTGGACGGAGAGGACGGTTTGCGGGTTCAGATTGCTCATGGCTACGTGAAAGTGCGAAGAGATGGGCACCAAAGCGCTCGGCACACGAACGCTCCGGCCGGCGGAGGCAGGTGTCCGGGGACCGGGGGCGTGGGGCTGTCGCGGCGCGTCAAAAAGACGGTGAAAGCGCGCTATTTTAGCGCGCGTGCAGCATGACCGTGGTGCAGCGCTTTATGCTGATTCGGCATGCCCATATAACCGAGCGGCAGCGGCAGTCCCGTCCGCGCTCAATCGCTGAGTTCGAGCCGCGCGATATACGGCAGATGATCGGAGAGCCAGGCCGTGTCCTGCGTGGGCTGCACGCAAGCGATCGGCCGGATGCCGCGCACGAACATCTTGTCGAGTGCGAGTGCCGGCGAGAAGGCCGGGAACGTGCGTACCGGCTGCCCGAGCAGCGTGGCCACCTCGACCAGCCCCTGTTCGCCGAAGATCGCGACCGAATCGTTGCGCCAGTCGTTGAAATCGCCGGCCAGCACGAGCGGCCCGGCGGGCGCCTCGCGCGCGATCCAATGCGCGATCCAATTCATCTGCCGGGTGCGGGCCGCGCGCGTGAGCGCAAGATGCGCGCACAGCAGCGTCACGGAGTGCCCCGCAAACGCCGCGCGCGCCACCAGTAGGCCGCGCCGCTCGAACCGGTGCGCCGAGATATCCCAGCGCCCGCCGAGATCGAGCGGGTGCGGCGAAAGGATCGCATTGCCGTGACGCCAGGAAGGCTTGAATACGTTCGGGCCGAGCGCGATGTCGAGTTCGAGCGCGTGCGCGATCTCGGTCGCTTGGCACTCCCAGACATCGGCGAGCGGCTCGTGCACCGGTGAGCCAAAACTCGTCGCGAGCACCGGTGCCGGCATGCGCCGCGCCATCGCTTCCTGCAGGAAATAGACGTCGGCATGCGTCGATTCGACCCAGCGCTGCATCGCTTTCCAGGCGGTAAAGCCGAGCGGGGAACGGCCCTTGTGCAGATTCCAACTGACCGCGACGAACTCTTTCTTTTGCGGGGCAGCCGCACCTATTTGCATGATTTCTTCTGGGTTTCGCATGCCGCGTCGTTTCCGCTCCCTTCAATTGTTAATGAGACATGACGCTGGCGTGCACGCGGTAGACGAGCGTCGGATTCTTATCGATCAGCGTCCAGTCGGCCGAACCGCCGATCGGCACGGTCAGGCCAGGATGGCTTGCGTTCACACGCCGAGGCTGCGGCGGTAACTTGCAGCCTTCCGGCGTGGTAGGTGCCGTACTGTCTTCGATCGTCTCGTCAGCCTCGATGGCGAGCGTGACGCCGCTTACGTCAGCCGCGACGGGCGAGATCGTCACCGTGCGTGCAAGATCGATGCCGCCGGCTGGGTTTTCCTTGCAGCCCACACGGTGCGTGACCGGATGGTGGTGAGTCGCGCTAAACGCTTGGCCGACGGTGGTCGTGGATTCGAAGGTATCGATCGTCTGTCCGTCGCGCAGGACGTCGAGTTGCCATTTGACCTCGGGCGGCGTGTCGTCGCCGGGGACCGTGTCCGCCATGCCGGGTGGCGCAGGACTCGCTGCTGCGTTGCTCGCCGCGGCAGCGTTGCCCGCCGCGAGGGGGCCTGCCAGCGCGAGCAGGGCCAGGACGCCGGTCACGCTCAAGATGGCACCGCCGAATGCGGCGGCGAAGCGGGTGACACCCCTCATCGAGCTTCTCCTTACCGCAGACGTATGGCGCGGCGCGAGACGACAAGCGTTCATCTTACGCTTAACGACGGGCTCGGCCCATGCACGGCGGTGACCGCCGACGCGGCGCCTCCGCGCGCGGGCGCCCCGAGCGCTGCGGGACGGGGGCCTAACGTGCGGCGCTCGTTAGCAGCACGCGCGCGGGACTGCTGGCTTTTCGCATGGAAATTGCTTGGGTACACTGAACCGACGATGAAGCGAACGATGCGCCGCCCCAAGGCCGGACGCAGGTAGGACATTACGGATCGACGGGGCGCGCTCGGTAGTCGAGGTGAGGTGAGCGATGACGACAGCCGTGGTGAAACAAGAAATTGCAGTGGCCTCGTTCAGCAAAGTCTACGATCTCGATCGAGTCGAGACGGCGCTGAACGAACTGAGTGAAGGCGCGAACGAAGCACTGCGCGCGACCTACGAAAAGATGCTGAAAGTGGGCAATCTGCGCTTTTGCGTGAAGCCCAACCGTATGCCGGCCATCGACTCGCTGGTCGAGGCGCTGCCCAATTTCGCCGATCCGCTCGAAGACGTACGCCGGCAAGTCGCCCTGTGCATCGAAACCGAGGACCGGCTCGAACTGATGCCGATTCTTCTGCTCGGCGATCCAGGCATCGGCAAAACTCACTTCGCCAAGGCGCTCGCGCGTCTGCTCGGCACATCGCACCACTATGTCGCGATGAGTTCGCTGACGGCGGGCTGGATTCTCTCGGGCGCCTCTTCCCAATGGAAGAACGCGAAGCCCGGCAAAGTGTTCGAGACGATCGTCAACGGCAGCTATGCGAATCCCGTGATTGTCGTCGACGAAATCGACAAGGCCAGCGGCGACTCGCAGTACGATCCGCTCGGTGCGCTTTACGCGCTGCTCGAGTACGAGACTGCGCAGACGTTTATCGACGAGTTCGCCGAAATCCCGATCAACGCCGGCCAAGTCATCTGGATCGCGACGGCCAACGACGAGCGTTCGATCCCGGAACCGATCTTGAACCGCATGAGCGTCTACGAGATTGCCGCGCCCGATCGCGACGGCGCACGCCGCATCGCGCAGACTATTTACGAGGATATTCGCGGCGCACACAACTGGGGGCAGCGCTTCCCGGCACAACTCGGCGAGGACGCCCTCGAGGCCTTGTCGCGCGCGTCGCCGCGCGATATGCGCCGCGCAATTCTGCATGCGTTCGGCGCGGCACGCGTGGACGGCCGCGATGTCGTGCGCGCCGACGACATTCAGCCCGAGCGCGGCACCCGCCGCCGGCCCATCGGCTTTTGAACGGCTAACGGCCGGATTCGCCCAAACGCCGTCTCTATCGCCGATCGCCGCGTCACTCGGGCCGTGCGTCGTACAATGGGCTACGCGTGTCGATGCGGCCGCGTGCCGCACGATCCGCGACAGGACGTTCTAGGCGCATTAAGGCGCACTCACGACGAAGTCCCACTGAAGTTGCAAGCGGACGGAGAAGCGCGGTCGAACCGGCCGCGGCGAAAGACATGGATGAGATTGAATGTGTGGTGATCGGCGCAGGCGTGGTCGGCCTAGCAGTGGCGCGTGCGCTCGCCGAGCGCGGCCGCGAGGTGATCGTGCTCGAAGCGAGCGAGGCAATCGGTAGGGGCACGAGTTCGCGTAACAGTGAAGTCATTCACGCGGGGCTGTACTACCCGCGCGGCTCGCTGAAGGCCACGCTGTGCGTGCGCGGCCGCGAAATGCTCTATGAATATTGTGCTGCGCGGGGCGTGCCGCACTTGCGCTGCGGCAAGCTGCTCGTGGCAACGGCGCGCAACCAACTGCCTCAGCTCACCGCCATCGAAGCGCGCGGTAAAGAAAACGGCGTGCTCGATCTGATCCGGTTAACCGGCGAGGAAGCGCAGGAACTGGAGCCGGCGTTGCGATGCGAGGCCGCCGTGTTCTCCCCGCACACGGGTATCGTCGACAGCCATCAGCTACTGCTCGCGCTGCAGGGCGACGCCGAACGACGCGGCGGGGTGTGCGCATTCCATGCGCCCGTCGAATCGGTCGAAGCGAGGGCGGGACGGTTCATCGTGACAGTCGGCGGTCCATCGCCCACGACGATCTCGGCCGCGTGCGTGATCAATAGTGCCGGGCTGCACGCGAATGCGTTGGCGCGCAAGATCCGCGGCCTCGATGCGCGGCACGTTCCGCCTCTGTACTTGGCGCGCGGCAGCTACTTTAGCGTGTCGGGCCGCGCGCCATTTTCTCGCCTCATTTACCCGATGCCGAATGAAGCCGGCCTCGGCGTGCATTTGACGCTGGACCTCGGAGGCCAGGCGCGATTCGGTCCCGATGTCGAGTGGGTCGATACGATCAATTACGACGTCGACCCGCGCCGCGCCGATGCGTTCTACTCGGCCATCCGCGAGTACTGGCCCGAGTTGCCGGACGATGCGCTGCAGCCGGCTTACGCGGGAATTCGCCCTAAGCTGTCGGGCCCGGGCGAGAGTGCAGCCGATTTTGTGATTCAGGGTCCGGCCGCGCATGGCGTACGAGGCCTCGTCAATCTGTTCGGCATCGAATCGCCGGGGCTCACGGCATCGCTGGCGATCGCCCAGCGCGTGTGTGAGCTGGTCGGGCGCGGCTGACGCCCGATCGGGCCGTTTGCTGTCGTCGTGCCTCTCTTTCTCTTATCCGCGGCATATGGTCATCCCGGGTGCGCGCAACGCGCTTCGTTGCTATGCTTGCCCCCTGCTGCCGTAGAGCAGCGGTGAGCAGCACCCTATAAAGGAGAGTCCCCCATGAAATCGTCCCGTCGCACGTTTTTGATCACGAGCTTGGGCGCCGCTTCCGCGTTCGCGCTGGCATCGCGCCAGGCCCTGGCCGATGCGCCGAAGGTCACGGAAAGCGACCCGACCGCTCAAGCCCTCGGCTACAAGATGGACGCAACTAAGGTCGACAAGGCGAAGTACGCGAAGTACGCGGCCGGCGAAGAATGCAGCAACTGCCAGTTTTTCCAAGGCAAGCCCACCGACGCATTTGCGCCGTGCCCGATGTTCGGCGGCAAGCAAGTCGCCGGCAAGGGCTGGTGCAGCGCCTATACGAAGAAGGCATAGCGGAAGCAGGCGTCGCCGCGGGACGGGTTCGGCGCGCCTCTTGTGCCTCTCGTGCCTCTTGTATCTCGTAGGGGGTGCGCTGAACCGGTGCGCCGAAAGCCGTTGCGCCGGTTCAGCCGTGCGTCTTTACATCAAAGTACCGGCGCAAGAAACGATAAGGTGCGTCCGTGCGCGAGTGTCGAGGCCTGCTGATTGTAGGCGGCGCGGTCCGAGCAGTTGAAACCGTGCGCCACCCCCGGGTAATCGTAGAACTGGACGTTCGGGTGCCCGGCGAAGCTTTGCTTCACCTGGGCCACGGCCGTCTGCGGAATCGACGAATCGTGTTCCGCGTAATGGAATAGCATCGGTACCCGGATATTCGCGGCCTGATCGAGCTTGTTGTGAATCCCTCCGCCGTAGTAAGCGACGGCCGCATCGACGCTGCCACGCGCCGCCATCAGATACGTAAGTTGGCCACCGAAGCAGAAACCGACCGCGCCGATCTTGCCGGCTGTTTCGGGTAGCGCCCGCAATGTCGCCGCTGCCGCGCCGAGATCGGCCGCGGCCTGGTCGGCATCCGTGCGTTTGAGCAACGCCAGCGCTTGGTCTCGATCGGCGCCTTCATAGCCGAGTTCCACGCGCCGCTGCGCGCGCCAGAAAATGTCCGGTGCCAGTGCGACATAGCCTGCGAGCGCATATTGCTCCGCCACCGCGCGAATATGCGCGTTCACGCCGAAGATTTCCTGCACGATGATGACGCCGGGGCCCTTGCCGGCTCGCGGTAGCGCCAAGTAGCCGTCGTAGCGTTCGCCGCCGCCGGCGTCGATTTCGATCCATCGAGTCGTCAAACTCATGTGCGCTCTCCTGCCTTGGAAGTCGTTGGGGCCGACAGTTTGGCACCGAATGGCGTGGTGCGCAGAGGAGCGGGCCGAACGCGAATCCCGTTCGGGGCCGGGGCAACGCGGCATGGGTGCTTGGATAGCTGTCGAGCGCCGAGCGCATCGATTGGCTCGGCGCGTGAATGGCGCGCTGCTTTGCGCGGCCTTTCGCGTTCGTGCGTTCGTGCGATCAGAGTGGAATAATCCCTCTAACGAGGGTCGTATAACGGCTTGGTTCGACCCACGACCGAATGGCTTTTGCATCTCGGCTACGCGTTTTTTTTGATCGGCATCAACGCGTTTGAGCGCTCTCGACCCAATTGGATCATGGTTGCCGGGCAAGGCCGCGGTGCGCACGCCCCCTCGGAAACCCGCATGCTTCGTAGGTTTGCGGGCCATGAATCTGTTTTCGTCAGGCTATTTTTGCGATGGACGCTATTAGTAGTCTTCCCAGCTTTCTCAAAAAAGCCCCCAACTTTAATTTGTTGTCCTACACTTGCGCGCAGCACGAAGGCGCGGCTCGTCACGAACAGGCCGGCTGGCGTGTCACACCAAGTGCATGACGATGCATCCGGCGTAATTGCCTCCCTTCGACACTGACAAGAGGAAGGCGGGGAATCGGGCGATCACGTCGTTTTTGGGACCGAAACTGGAGACTTACATGAATATTAAGATGCAGAAGCTGTTGCCGATTAGCGCGGCCGCAATGATGTTCGCGACTATCGCAACGGGCGCCGTGGCAGACGAAGTCGTCAAGATCGGTCACGTCGCGCCGCTGACGGGTCAAATCGCTCACCTTGGCAAGGACAACGAAAACGGCGCGCGCCTCGCCGTCGAGGAAATCAATAAGAAGGGCCTGACGATCGGCGGCCAGAAGATCACGCTGCAACTCGACGCGCAAGACGACGCGGCTGACCCGCGTCAAGCCACGCAGGTTGCGCAGAAGCTCGTCGACGACAAAGTCGTCGCCGTGGTTGGCCACTTGAACTCCGGTACGTCGATTCCGGCTTCGAAGATCTACAGCGATGCCGGCATCGTTCAGATCTCGCCGTCGGCAACGAACCCCCAATACACGCTGCAAGGCTTCAAGACGACGTTCCGCGTCGTTGCGACGGATGCGCAGCAAGGTCCCGCCCTCGCAAACTACGCTGCCGATCAACTGAAGTTGAAGAAGGTCGCGGTCGTCGACGACGCCACGGCTTACGGCCAAGGCTTGGCGAACGAATTCGAAAAGCAGGCAAAAAAGCTCGGCATGACCGTCCTCTCGCATGACGCGACGAACGATAAGGCGACCGACTTCCGCGCGATTCTGACGAAGATCAAGGGCGAAAACCCCGACGCGATCATGTACGGCGGTATGGACGCCACGGGCGGCCCGTTCGCGAAGCAAGCGCGCCAGCTCGGCATCAAGGCGAAGATCCTCGCGGGCGACGGCGTCTGTACCGATCAGCTCGCGTCGCTGGCAGGCGATGCAAGCGACAACGTCGTGTGCTCGGAAGCAGGCCGCTCGCTCGAGAAGATGGGCAAGGCCGGCCAAGAGTTCGAAGCCAAGTTCAAGGCTCGTTTCGGTGTGCCGATCCAGATCTACGCACCGTTCACGTATGACGCCGTCTACATCATCGTCGACGCAATGAAGCGCGCCAATTCGACCGATCCGGCGAAGATCCTCGCTGCAATGCCGTCGACCGACTACAAGGGCGTGATCGGCGAGACGACGTTCGACTCGCATGGCGACTTGAAGCATGGCGTGATTTCGCTGTACCACTACAAGGACGGCAAGAAGACGTTGCTGAACGAAGTGGCGATGTAATCGCGAGCCTGTCCGCTCGAAGGTCTAGCCGGTGGCTTTGGCCACCGGCAGCGGCTGAGAATGGATGAGAGGGCGCGTACGCGAACAGCGTGCGCGCCCTTTGTGCTTTGGGGCGTTGGAACGAAGCAGAAATGAGCGTGAAACGGGGCGAGAGCGATAGGCGCGAATGAGGCTCAAACTCCGAGCCGCCTAAGCACGCGCGGCCCGATGAAGGCGACGAGCGCCGCGCAGAGCGCGACTACCGACAGCCCGATCGACAGATTCGTTGCCTGTGCGACGCCGCCGATCAGCACGGGCCCGAACAGCAAACCGACATAGGCGATGCTCGCCACATGCGCGAGCCCGACGGCGGGGTGAATCCCTTTTACGCGCATAGCCGCGGCGAACAGGACCGGCATCATATTCGCGAGCCCAAGACCCATCATGGCGAAGCCGATCAATGCCGTCAGCGAGAACGGCAGCACCAGTGCGCCGATCATGCCCGCGCAGGCGAGCGATGCGCTCGCGAGTACGAGCTGGACGGCACCGAACCGAGCGCGGACCGTGTCGCCGGCGAAGCGGCCCGCCGCCATGGCACCGGTGAACGCCGCATAGCCGGCACTGGCAAACGCCGGCGTCGATCGGACGACATCGCGCATGTAGACGGCGGCCCAATCGTACATCGCCCCTTCGGCGATCAGCGCGATGAGCGCGACGGCGCCAAGCGCCCACAGTACCGGCGAGCGCCAGCGGCTCGGTCCCGCGTTTGCAGGATGGTTTTCAGCGTGCGGGACGTGCGGCAAGACAGACGGACACGCCGCGGCGAGGACGGCCGCGGCTACGAGCGCCGCGAGCAGCATGTGCACGGCGCTCGCCATGCCTTGCGCAAGCGCGAGACCGCCGGCGCCTGCCCCGATCATGCCGCCGATGCTGAACATTCCGTGCAGCGAAGACATGATCGGCCGCCCGAGCGCCTGCTCGACCGCGCTGGCTTCCGCGTTCATTGCAACGTCCATCGTAGCCATGCCCGCGCCGAACGCCGCGAGCACCGGCAGCAGCACCAAATAGGTGGGCGCGACTAAAATCACCGCCATGCTGCCCGACATCACGAGGCCGCCGACGAGACACGCCCGTCGCGTCCCCACGCGCGCGATCCATTTCGCGTTCGTGACCGTGGCCGCAATGGAGCCTCCTGTCAGCACGAACAGCGCGATCGAAAGGGCGGCCGGATCGAGATTGAATTTGTCGCGCACCGTGGGCACGTGGACGCCCCATGATGCGTAGGCCATACCGGCGATGAAAAACAGCGCCATCGTGGCATAGCGCGCGCGTTGCCGCGCCGCCGGTGCGAGATGGCGATGGGCGTCGGGGACGGCCGACGATTGCGACGAAGTTGTTTGCGACACGAACGTAGCGTTAACGCTAAAGGGCCGAAAGGCCAACGGGTTAAAAGCGCCAAAAACGGCGGGAACGGCGAAAAGGGTGAAACGGTGAAACGCGTGCAAACGCGTGCAAACGCGGACGAGTTGGCGGACCCGCGGCACGCCCGCATACGCCACCCATGACAATCATGGGGGAACGGCCGATTCTAACGGAGCGCCTTGCATCTCGCTGACGGCGAATGGCATAGGACCGGAGGACACACAACATGACTATTTCCGCACACGCACTGCTGCATTTATTGCACCGTAAGCCGACCGGTGCCTTGGCGACGCATTCTCGCGAGCCGCTCGGCTTTCCCTATCCGACGGCGCTGCCGTTTGTTCCCGACGCACGGCACCGGCCCGTCGTGCTCGTGAGCCGCTTGGCCGAGCATGCGCGCAACCTGGAACTCGATCCGCGTGCGGGCTTTCTCGTCGTCGATGCGCCGGCGAACGAGGATATTTTGAGCGGTGAACGCCTGACGCTGTTGGGTCGATTCGCGCCGGGTGGACTCGAACCCGCACTGGTTCGACGGTATTTACGCTATCACCCGGATGCGGAGCGTTACCTTGCGCTCGGCGATTTTTCGTTTCGCGCGCTCGAAATAGAGCGAATGCGATACATCGGCGGATTCGGCGCAATGGGCTGGCTGGATGCGGAGGAACTCGATCCGCTCGATCCTTTGTCCGACGAAGACGAAACGGCGCTGATCGAACACTTCGACCGGCACGTCAGCCGTCCGTCGGTTGTCCGATTGGCCGGCGTGGACCGATACGGTGCCGATTTGAAAGTGGAGGGTCGGCGTCATCGCTATCCGTTCGATTCCGCAAAAACCGATATGCGCGCGCTCGAACGGGCGCTTGCGCAGTGCATCGCCGACCATGCCGATTAGTCCGTCGATATGTCACGCAATGGGGAAAGCGACGCTGGGCTCGATACCGAACGACCGGTGCGAGCCGGACTCCATTGATGGTGCGGGATCCTCTCATCTCATGAAAGCTTTTTTCGAGATATGCCATTTCAGTTCCACAAACTGAAAGTTGCCCGCGCCGTCCGTTTTCCTTGACTGAAAATATGAGATGACTCTTGCATTGAATAAATGGTCGGCGAACGGCGGGTGCGAATGAATGAAGCAAATTAGTGAGAATCTTTTTTGGGCAATGGTGTTTTCGTGCTTTTCGTCCTCTTGTCTTTTGTGCTAATCTCGCTTCCGAAATATCCGAGGCACCACGCATTCAGGTGGCAATATCCGGCACGAGATCGGCGCCATTTATCGAAACCACAAGGGAACACATGTCTTCTTACAAGGAACTTCTCGCCCAACGAGAGAAGCTCGAGAAGCAGATCGAAGAGGCTAAGGCTAAGGAATACGCCGATGTGCTGAACGAGATCAAACAAAAAATGGCCGACTACGGCATTACCATCGCCGAACTCGGTGGTGGCCGTGGCAAGCACGGCAAAGTAGGCCGTCCTCGCGCCGGCGTCGCGCCGAAGTATCGCGATCCCGCGACGGGCAGCACGTGGTCGGGCCGCGGCAAGCCGCCCCGGTGGATTGCCGGTCAAGATCGCGACCGCTTCCTGATTCAGAACCAATAGGCAACAGGCCGATCGGCAGCATCCGGCGCCTATGCGTCGGTGCTCTTACGGTCGGTAGCCTATTCGGTAGCCTAAAAAAGAACCGCGCTGCCCCTTGGGTGCGCGGTTTTTTGCCTAAAGAGCGACTGTCTTGAAGCCGCCGCGATGTTTAGCGGCTCCGATAGCGGGTGCAGAGACGGTGCGGACGCGACTCGGAATAAGAATACGTCGCGTTCTCATAAGGCGCTGATTTTAAAGAAGAAATCGAATAAATTGCCCCAGCGCTCGGGCATCGGGCTTGATAGAATTGGCCTGATCGCCACCTAGCAGACTGCCTCCGATGCATTCCCATCCTCATCCCCGTCCGCATTCCCTTCCGCACGCCGGCGCAGCCGCTGCGGAGTTGGGATCTGCCGAAAAGCAAGCCGTCGGGCGTAAAAGCACGCTGATGAGCGTGGGGGTCAACCTCGTGCTGATGTCGTTGCAGATCGTGATCGGTTTCTTCGCGCATTCTCAGGCGCTGATCGCCGACGGTGTGCATTCGCTGGCGGATTTGATTTCCGATTTCATCGTCCTGATTGCGAACCGGACCAGCGCCGAACAACCCGACGCCGATCACAATTACGGGCACCGGCGCTATGAGACGGTGGCCTCGCTCTTTCTGGGCGGCCTGCTGGTGGCCGTTGGCATCGGTATGCTTTGGCGTGCCGGCACGCGGCTGGCGAATACGGACAATATCCCTGCCGTGCATATAAGCGCGCTCGTCGTGGCCCTGCTCGTGCTCGTGTCGAAGGAAACGCTCTTTCGCTACATGCTGCGGCAGGCCGAGCGTGTGCGCTCCGCGATGCTGATCGCGAACGCCTGGCATGCCCGCTCCGATGCGGCTTCATCGCTTGTCGTGGCGGTCGGTATCGTCGGCAGCTTGTTCGGCGTGCGCCTGCTCGACCCGATCGCCGCTGCCATTGTCGGCTTCCTGGTTGCCCGCATGGGGTGGGTGTTCGGCTGGAACGCGCTGCAGGATCTCTCCGATCGCGCGCTCGACGAAGCGGCGACGGCCGATATCCGTAAGCTGCTGATGGCGACAGCTGGGGTGCGCGACGTGCATGAACTGCGCACGCGCAAGATGGGCGATCTGGCGCTCGTCGACGCGCATATCCTCGTGGACCCGCTGATCTCAGTGTCCGAGGGGCACTACATCGCCGAATCGGCGCGCACGCGGGTGATGACAGACAAGCGTGTGCTCGATGCACTGATTCACGTCGATCCGGAAAACGATGCCGTGGCTCATCCGCCGGCGCGCTTGCCGACGCGGGTCGCGGTGGCGGCGCTGGTCGATGCGGAACTGGCCAAATACGGACTCCGCGCGGCGGCGCTGAATGTCCACTATCTCAGCACGGGGCTCGACGTCGATATCTCATTGGCCGCCGATCCGCTGGCCGATCGCGAGCACGACGCCGAGCTGATCGGACGCATCGATCTCGCGCAACTGAAGACGAAACTCGGGGCGCGCAATGTCACGCTGCAGCGCCAGTTGGGAACGCAGCCTGTAGCGTCGGCCAGCCGCGCGTCTGGGCACGTGTGACGATGGAGCCCGCGAGGCGGTGCCGGATGGAGGGGAGGGTGAGCGTGCGTGGGCGGGGGTAATCGCCCGCCTTTAGCGCGAGGCGCAAGTAGACACTATGCTGCGGCCGTGAGCCCCTGTTTCGGCGTCATGCCGCTTCGCTGCCCGGGGGCCGCAAGCAGTCAAAGCGGCAACTGTGTGTCGAACTTGATTTCGCGTAGGACGACGCTCGTGCGAACTTGGGCTACGGCGGGGATTTTGAAGATGCGTTCGTGCAGGAACGCATCGTAGGCTTTGATGTCCGGTGCGACGATCTTGAGGATGTAATCGGCCTCGCCTGTCGTGCTATAGCACTCGGTGACTTCGGGGCAGGTCGAGATCTCTCGCTCGAACTGCTCCACGCCGCCTTCCGTGTGTCGCGTCAAATGGATGTGGGCGAGCGCGCAGACATGCAGCCCGAGCTTTTCGCGATCGAGCAGCGCCGTGTAGCGCTGAATCACGCCCGACTGCTCCATGTCCTTGATGCGCCGCCAGCATGGGGTGCTCGATAGGCCGACTTGATCGGAGATCTCCTGCACCGAGCGTCGCGCGTCGAGCTGCAACAGGCGCAGAATCTTCTGGGAAAACGTGTCGAGTGCCATCTGCGCCTCCTTTCCGGCAGCCACTGCGATCGATATTAGTGGCGGAAGAAATAAAAGGCAATTCAATGCCGGGGTAGCGAGGGATTTTCCCTAATTTGGCGGGCTCTCGGCGTCGTTTTCTGCTATCCCTGCCGCGTCGACTTGCGCGCTGCGTGCCTGCGCCTGCTCCGCGGTGTAGGCGGCGCCCGCCTTCAGCAATACGCGCAGGTCCTTCATCATGTTGCAGAAGAGGGCGCCTTGTTCGATCGCATCGTCGAGCGCGACATGGGTGTGCGGGTGCTCGTCGAACCAATGCTTCGGCATGCGCGGCTTGATGCATTTGCGATAGGGCAGACCCGTCATGGCGAACGCGAGCGTCTTGATGTCGAGCGCCGACCACGAATACGGACAGCGCCCCGTAAAACGCATCATGTACCAAAACATGAACGTGAAATCGAAGCCGGCCGGCATCCCGACGAACACGGGTTTACCCGGCAGCGCTTCGACCCACTCGACATAGGCCACGAGCGCTTCCTCTGGCCGCCGCAGATCCGTGCGGCAGGCGGCCCAGGCTTCGGGCTGAGTCTTCCACCACGCTTCCTGCACCGGGTGCGCTTGCGCACCCGGCAGCGTTTCCAGGTTGGCCGAGAACGTGCCGATCAGTTGCTTGTCCTCCGTATAGGCTGCCGATGCGAAGCTCAGCATCGAGTGCGGGCCGGGGATCGGGCCATCGGCCTCGATGTCGGTGCTGACGTAGATTTCGGGGATCGCGCGCTTTTCCGCTGTCATGCGCTCACTCCGTCGGCGACGTAGGGATTGGTGCGCCGCTCTTCGCCGAACGTCGACGTGGGGCCGTGGCCGGGGACGAACGTGATGTCGTCGCCAAGCGGCCAGAGCTTCGTGCGAATCGCCTGAATGAGATCGGCATGATTGCCGCGCGGGAAATCGGTGCGGCCGATCGAGCCGGCGAACAGGACATCGCCGACCCATGCTACGCGGTGCTTCGCGCTGACAAATACGACGTGGCCCGGCGTGTGGCCCGGGCAGTGATGGACGTCGAGCGTCTCGGCGCCGACTTGAACGGTATCGCCATCGACCAGCCACCGATCGGGTTCGAACGTCTGCGCCGGGGGAAAGCCGAAGCGCACGCTTTGATCGGCAAGCTGATCGATCCAGAAGCGCTCGGCTTCCTGAGGGCCCTCGATCGGCACGCCGTAGTGCTCGGCCAGGGCCTTCGCGCCGCCGCAGTGATCGAGATGGCCGTGCGTGAGCAGGACCTTTTCAACCGTGGCACCGTGCTCGGACACGGCTTGCCGGATTCGTTCGAGATCGCCGCCCGGATCGACGACGGCTGCACGCTGGGTTGCCTCGCAGACAATGAGCGAGCAGTTCTGCTGAAACGGCGTGACGGGAATGACGAAGACCTTCATCGTGCGATGGACCAGACGGCGAAAAGAAAGATGGTAACAGCCGGCCTCGGCCCGCGCTGCTAGGCCGAATGGCCGACGCGCAATTTGCATTGTTACGGCCATAGGGAGAATCAATGGCGGGCCCAGACGCCGGGTCGGGATTGCCTTGACTTTCTGCTATAATGCGTACGCAACTTGCGCGGATCAGGTCCGCGCTGCTCTACCGGCGATCCGGCCCCGGCTGAACTTACGCCTGTCCGGTCGCTGTCAACAGAAGTTAGAAGTCGCGTGTTAGCGGCTTCATTTCCGTGTCGATGAAGTTCGACGCACACGTCTTGCCCAACCAGGCGCAGCGCGCTTGAGACAGCCTTCGGCCGTCACGTTGGGCAGGCCTACGCCGCCGTTCCTCGGGCCTTTGGGCGCGCAAGAACGTGTTAGCCATGTTCGATGGCGGCGTTTGGGGTCTGGTCAAGCTGACGGGAACAGTCGCGCCAGACGTGAATACCAACCGGGCTATACGCGGCCAAACGTGGCCGTAGCCGAGTGCCGTACCGTTGCACATGCTCACTGCGTGTGTGTCGTGCTGTGCTCGACTGCCCGAGTCGTACCGCAATGCGAAACGCTGCATGCGATGCGACTCGACAGATTGGCTAAACGTCATATGAAACTTCGATTACGTCGATCGTTGGGGATGCTTGTTGTCGCCGGCGCTTTCACGGGTTGCGCCGTGCAACCCACCACCCAGACCGGGAGCGCAAGTCCTATTCCCGGCGTCGCTCAGGCAGCCAACGCGCCGCTTGCGTTCGGGGAGGCATCGGCGCTGCCTGCCGGACACGACAAGTCGCTCTCGAGTGCCAAGCCGCTCGACGAGAACACCCCCGACGTCTCCGATTTCAAGCAAGTGGGCCGTGCTTCGTGGTACGGGCGCCATTTCGTGGGCCGCAAGACGGCCAGCGGCGAGCGCTACGACATGAACGCGATGACGGCTGCGCACAAGACATTGCCGCTCGCCTCCTATGTGCGCGTGACGAATACGTCGAACCATAAATCCGTCGTGGTGAAGATCAACGATCGTGGCCCTTACGTGCGTGGGCGGGTGATCGATTTGTCGTTCGCCGCCGCCAAGGCGCTGGGCTTGCAATACGCGGGTACCGGCCGGGTGCAGATCGAAGGGTTGTCGCAGGAAGAAGCGCGTGCCGCGCGCAGCGAGACGCTGGCGAGCAATACGAAGGACGCAGAGAACTAGCCATCGCGGTTCTTTGTTCCGACTATCTAGATCGATCATCGGCGGCGCCCTTCAAGGCGCCGCCTTTGCTTAGGTGAGCTTATTCAGGACTCCTAAACATGCTGTCCGACCCAAGCGGGCCGCCGGCTGCGAAAGGTGAGAATATGTGGGGCGCACGGTAGCTGCGCATGCATGTACAGCAGGTCCGGCCGGGGATCGACCCGGACCGTACGTGAACTAGTCTTCTCGCTTCGACAAATCCAATGCACGCGAATAAAGCGCATTGCGCGGAGCCCCAGTCATCGCTGCGGCGAGCCGGGCGGCGGCGCTGACCGATACCTCTTCGAGCAACAACGACAACAGCGCGTCATGCGCCGCCTCGTCCTGTTCCTCCCGCACCGGTGCGCCTTGAACGACGAGCACGAACTCCCCGCGCTGCCGATTCGCGTCGGCTGCGAGCCAGCTTGGCCCTTCGGCTAGGGTGCATCGATGAATGGCCTCATGTAGCTTGGTGAGTTCGCGCGCAATGAGCAATTGCCGGTCGCCGCCGAACGTATCGGCGAGTGCTTGCACGGTTTCGACGATGCGATGAGGGGCTTCGTAAAAGACCATCGCATGCGGATTCGTAACGAGCGGCTGCAGATGGGCGATGCGTTGCTTTGCCTTCGTCGGCAGAAAGCCGAGAAACGAGAACGTGCCGACGAAATCGCCGGCGGTGGAAACGGCTGTCGTTACTGCGCTGGCGCCGGGCAGCGGCACCACCGCGAAGCCAGCGCCGCGTACCGCGTCGACGAGCTTGGCGCCCGGGTCCGAGATGCCGGGTGTGCCTGCGTCGGAGACATAAGCAACGCGCTCGCCGGCACGTAGGCATTCGACGATGCGCTCGGCCGCTTCCCGTTCGTTGTGCTCGTGCACGGCCATCAGGGGCTTTGAAATCCCGTACAGGCCGAGCAGTTGCCCTGTATTGCGCGTGTCTTCCGCGGCGATGCGATCGACCAGACCGAGCACGTGCAGCGCGCGCAGCGTGATGTCGGCGGCATTGCCGATCGGCGTCGCAATGACATAGAGCGTGGCGGACGGATACTGCTGCCGCTGCGCGAGATCGAGGAGATCGGACATGAAGCGAGAGATGCGGACGAGCGAAGGAAGGCCGTCATTGTGCCACGCGGGCCCGGCGAATACGGCGTGCGCACGAACGCCGCAACAGCAAAGAGAAGGCGATGCCAACGGCGCAGACAACTTTTCCGGCCGAGGCGGGTCGAAATACGTCGGCGCTGCTTATGAAGCACTGGCGCTCGATTTTCTGCGGCGGCAGCGCATGCGCCTTTTGGCGCGCAACGTCACCTGCAGGGGTGGCGAAATCGACCTCGTGATGCGCGACCGAGACGGTGTGCTGGTTTTCGTCGAAGTGCGCGCGCGGGCCGGTAGCCGCTATGGCGGGGCGGCGGCGAGCATCGGCCCGCACAAGCAACGGCGTATCGTGCTTGCGGCGCGGTATTTTTTGATGACGCGCGGGGCGGGCGAGCGCGCGTGCCGGTTTGATGCCGTCGTGTTCGAAGGGCGGCGGCTGATTTGGCTGCGCGATGCCTTTCGCGAGGACGGCAGTTAAAACGTGGGGACCGCGGCGCCTAGTACGGTAAACTTGCGCGCTGACGAACGGCCGCGTATTGGCGGGGCCGGCAGAGTAGAGAACCGATGTCAGTCGAACGAATTCAACAGCATTTTCGCGAAAGCGCGGCATTGACCCACGAAGCGCTCGACGCGCTTGCGATGCCTATCGCCGCGGCCATCGACACGATGTTCGGCGCGGTCGCGAACGGCAATCGAATTTTCGCGTGCGGCAACGGTGCCGGAGCGGCCGATGCCCAGCGCTTTGCTGCCTACCTGATCGGCAGTTTGGAGCGCGAGCGTCCCGGTTTGCCGGCAATCGCGTTGACAGCCGACACAGCCATGCTGACCGCGCCTAGCGCGGGCGGCGGGTTTGACGCCATCTATGCCAAGCAATTGCGTGCGCTGGGTCATGCGGGGGATGTGCTGCTGGTCGTTGCGTCGTCGGTGGGAGAGGCGAATTTGCTCGAAGCCATTGCCGAAGCGCATGAGCGCGAGATGGTCGTGGTTGCCTTGACGGGCAACGGCGGCGGCAGCGTAGGCCAGGCGCTGGCGGATACCGATATCCAGATTTGCGTGCCGTCGCAGCGGGCAGCGCGTATTCACGAAGTGCACTTGTTGATTATTCACTGCCTGTGTGACGGCATCGATGCCATGTTGCTCGGCGAAGATTGACATCAAAGGGGAGTTCGTTGATGAGGGCAGATCGCATCATGAAGGCGCTTGTGCGCGGCACGCTGACGGCGGCGGCGGCCGCTGCGTTGGTCGCATCGTTGCAGGGGTGTGTATTGGCGGTGGCCGGCGCGGCGGGCGGCGGGGCGCTGATGGCGACGGATCGGCGCACCATCGGTACGCAAACCGAGGATCGCGAGATTCAGGTCAAGGCGTACTCGCAGATTGCCAATGAGCTTGGCGATAGCGCGCATGTGGACGTGACCGTGTTCAACCGGCGTGCGCTGCTGACGGGCGAAGTTCCGACCGATGCGATGAAGCGGCGTGCGGAAGAGATCACGCGCGGCGTGGGCAACGTCGAATCCATCGTGAATGAGCTGACCGTTGGGCCGAAAACGGATTTTTCGGCTCGGGCCAACGACTCGTATCTCGTGGCGCGCGTGAAGACGATGCTGATTGCCGAGAAGGGCATTTCGGCGAATGACTTCAAGGTGGTGGGCGAGAACGGGAGCATCTATTTGATGGGGCTTTTGACCAAGCAGGAGGGAGACCTTGGCGCGGCCGTGGCGGCGAATGTGCCGGGTGTGAAGCGTGTCGTGACGGTGTTCCAGTACATCAAGCCGGAAGAGGCGCAGGCCATGGCGCCGACGGCGGCGCAGGCGGCTAGTGCGCCGAGTTCCGCCCAATCGACTGATGTGCAGCCGACGGTGGGGGCCGTGCCGATGGGTGGCGTGACGTCGCAGCCGTTGGATCAGCAGGCGCCGGCGCCCGTATCGAGCTCGACGCAGGTGCGGCCGGGCAGTGGGGGGCAGGGGAAGTAATGATGCGGTGGGTTTGCGGGGGGCTTGGTGCTGTGGCGATGGGGGTCATGTCGATGGTCGCGGTGGGGTGGTCTACGGCGGCTTTTGCCGCTGCCGCGCCAGCCGGGTATGCGATCGCCAAGCAGCACGCTTGCTTGGGATGCCATGCCGTTGATCGCAAGCTCGTGGGGCCTGCTTTCAGGGACATCGCCGCTAAGTACAAGGGCGATGCGCAGGCGGCCAACAGGCTGGAGACGAAGGTGCGCGACGGCGGGGCGGGTGTTTGGGGCGTCATTCCGATGCCGTCGCACCCTCGGATGAGCGACGCCGATATTCATACGGTTGTGGGCTGGGTGCTCAGCGGTGCGCCGACGGGCGTTAAGTGATGGGGCGTCGGGCTTGAAGGTTTTTAGGTTCTTGGGTAAGGGGCTTGTCAACGATGTAACCCCGTGCCAAAATTGCGGCTTCGTGGGGCGGTAGCTCAGCTGGGAGAGCGTCGCGTTCGCAATGCGAAGGTCGTGAGTTCGATCCTCATCCGCTCCACCA
>Ga0157370_10002083_pt1 | contig 24489 bp, 21 predicted proteins | sample C35metaG_FD_113463 | JGI IMG/M metagenome (GOLD analysis project Ga0157370, IMG submission 113463) | Corn rhizosphere microbial communities from Kellogg Biological Station, Michigan, USA - C3-5 metaG | ecosystem: Host-associated > Plants > Roots > Rhizosphere > Soil | place: USA: Michigan...
GGCCGCGACCGCGTGGCGGCCCAGGGCGGCAGCCGCTGCCGTGGGCTGCTCACTGGTTTCGTCGCTGGCGTCGGTCCCAATTGTGGCGGCACGGGGAGCCCGCCGGGCTATGGCGCCTTTGCGGAAGGCAGGCGTGTCCGACGGTGCCGCCCACAGGCGCTCGAGTTCATCGTCAAGCCATAGCAGCGTCAGCGAAAGGCCGGACATGTCCAGGCTGGTGACCAGCTCCCCGCATTCGGGCTCCACCACGGTCAGACCCGCCGCCGTGAGCAGCTTTTCCACCTTGCCGAAAAGCAGGAACAGCTCGTCGTACTTCACGGTGCCCAGTCCGTTGACAATCGGCACCACCCGCGTCCCGGGGTTCTCGGGCTTGTCCACCAGGAGCCGGGAAACCAGCAGTTCTGCCAGCTCCGACGCAGTGGGGAGGGGGTGTTCGGAGATGCCTGGCTCGCCGTGGATGCCCAGTCCCAGCGCCATGAGGCCCGCCGGGACGTGGAAGAGCGGTTCGGCGGCGCCGGGCAGGGTGCACCCGTCAAACGCGACACCGAGGGAGCGGGTGCGGGCGTTGGCCAGGATGGCGAGGCGTTCCACCTCGTCCAGGTCCAGACCTTCCTCGGCCGCAGCCCCGGCAATTTTGAAAACTGTCAGGTCCCCTGCGATGCCGCGGCGCTTTTCGGGCTGGTCTGCCGGGGCGCTGGCGATGTCGTCGGTGACGAGGACCGTGCGGGTTTCGATTCCCTCTGCGTTCAGGCGCACCTGGGCTTGCCCAAAATGCAGCACGTCGCCGGCGTAGTTGCCGTAGCTGAGCAGGACTCCGCCGCCATTGTGGGCTGCCTTGACCACGCGGTAAACCTGCCCTGCCGCCGGGGAGGCGAACATGTTGCCACATGCAGAGGCAGCTGCGAGACCGGCTCCCACCAATCCGGCGAACGCTGGGTAGTGCCCGGAGCCGCCGCCCACAACGAGCGCAACCTGTCCCTGGGGGCTCGCGGTGGAACGGACCACGCCGCCGTCCACGCGGGAGACGTACTGGCGGTTTGCAGCCACAAAGCCGTCAAGGGCCTCGTCGGCGAAATCAGCCGGGTCGTCGAATATCTGTGTCATGATTCCTCTTCGAATCCGCAGGGTTGACCAGTGCGGGGTTGGGTGGTGCGCGGGCGCAGGTTTAGATGGCCGCGGCGACGGCTGCCACCGGGAGCTGGCGGCCCTGGGCGACTTGACTGGCACCAAGGGCATAACCGGTGGCCTTGGGAAGAACCTGACTGCGGAGGTATTCCTGGTTCTTCGCGGTGACGCTGAGCCCGTCTCCGCCGTAGTGTTCGGTGCAAAGGATGCCCTGGAAGCCCACGGAGAGGGCGATTTTGAAGGCGTCACGGTAGTTAATGAGTCCGCTGTCCATGGGTGCCGGCATTGCGACGTAGGTGCCGCGGGCAACGTCTTCATCCCGGATGTAATTTTTGACGTGCCAGTAGTTGGAGTAAGGCAGCGTCTTCTCCATGGCCTCGCGCCAGTCCTCGATGGGACGGTGGAGGCGGATCAAATTACCGATGTCGGGATTCAGCCCGACATTTTCCAAGCCAATGTCCTGCACCAGCCTTACCGAAGAGTCAGCAGTCCCGAGGTACGTGTCCTCATACATTTCCAGGGACAGCAGGACGCCAACGCTGGCTGCATGTTGGCCCAGTTCACGCAGCCGTGCTACGGCGTCGCGCCAGGCCTGCTTATCCCCCGCAGGATCCTTGTGGCCTTCAACGGTCCAGAACCACAGCTGCTTTTGTTGCTCGGGCGTCAGGGCCTGATGGAGCCCGAAGGAAACCACCTCACAACCCAACGCTGCAGCGGCATCAATTGTGCGGTGGCTGTATGCCAGGTTGTCTTCCCAGTTCGCCACGTCAATCACGCTCCGGCGGATGGCCGAGATCACCGGGATTCCGATGCCAGCCTGGATCGCGGCGCCCTTGAATTCGGCCAGGCGGTTCTCGCTCAGGTCACCCGGACGGACCCAGCTGTCCGTCAAGTCGGCATTGGCGAATCCGGCCTCCTTGACTTCCTGGAATACCGCCATCCATTCCGAGGGGTCTGCTTCATTGATGTGCCGGCCTGCAGCATTGACGCCCGGGAACTGCAGCAGCGCTGCGGTGATGGGCCAATTTTCGGCTGTGTAGGCCATGGTGTCCTGCTCCTTTGTTGCGATCCTGTTTCCTATAGGATCTACTATTTCAAAAGAGTATGTCAAGAATCACATTTTGGGAAGTTAAGTCCAGGGTGCCACGTCCCGGACAACCGGGGTCATTGAACAGGTGGCAGCTTTAGGCCGGAGGGGCTTCCTGCAAGGCGCGGCTGCGCACTTTGCCGACATGGTCAATCATCGCAGCCGAAGCGGCAGCCGGATCCCCGAGTTCAAGCGCCTCGAAGACAGCCTGGTGTTCGGCAATGGCGCACTCGGCATCCGTAATGCCCGATCCCCCGAAAAGCCTGAATCGCTGGACCTGGCCACCCAGCGCTTCATACGCCGCAAGCATGAACGGGTTGCCGGAATTTTCGGCGATGAGCCTGTGGAATCTTTCGTCGGCATCAAGATAGTCGCGATATTCGGCAAAAGAAGGCCCTCGGGGCGCCTCCTTGAGGTCGGAGATTGCTTGCCGCAATTCCGCCAGTGCCTCCGGCGTCATCCGCTCGCAGGCAAGGCGCGTTGTCACGGGCTCGATGGCCAGCCGGGCATCCATTAAGTTGGCGTAGTCCTCGCGGGAGAAAAGTGGCGCCACCCGATATCCCTTGAGCGCCACCCGCAGCACCATCCCCGTGTGTTCCAGTCTGGCAAGAGCTTCGCGCACCGGCGTTGGCGAGACATCAAGTTCCCTTGCCGTGCCATCGATGCTTACCGTGGCGCCGGGCTCCAATCTGCCGTCCATGAGGGATTCCAAAATTTCCTCATAGACATGGTCAGCCAGGACTTGCCTGCTAACAGTGCGAGGGCCTCGTGGAGTCTTCATGGTGATTAAATCCTATAGGATTTGAAACGGAGAGTCTGACACTCCTAAAACTACCCGCCCGCCCGGCACCTGCAGTGCCCGGCGGACGGGACTCGCCATGACAGAATAAATACAGATCACCCATGGCAGCAAAGAAGAAAACTCCACCGGAGCCGGAACCCGTCGGCGCGGACCGCCCTGCGCACAAATCCGGTGTACGCCGCCCGCATACTCGCCAGCCGCCGGACTACCGGCGCCGGGCCGTGCTGGCCTCCGTGGCCCTGGCCGCCGCCACCACCGCCTTCAAGGCAAACATTGCCGCGGACTACCTGCTGACGGAACGTTCCCAGTTCCGGGTCACCACCCCCGACAACGATGAAAACAAGACTGCCGCCAACAGGTTTCCGGGCAAAACCTGGTACCTCCTGGGCGGATTTGGCGTCAGCTACCGCGACAGCGGGCGGAAGTTGGCAGCCCTGCAGCCCGCCATGAACGAACGCGCTCCGGCGTCGTACATAGGCTATTCCAACGGCGGGATCGACATCGCCCAGCTTTTCATCGCCATCCAGCGGGATGCCTACGAACGCAAGCTGGACACCGTCTATTTCTACGGCGACAGCTTCGGCGGGATGGCCGCCGTCGTGCTGGCATCGCTGCTGGTGGAAAACGGCATCACCGTCAAGGTCATTGTCATGGGATCCAGCCCAAGCAGCGTGCGCGACGTCCTGGACCCGGGCAAGGAATACATTTCCCTGGCCGGGCGCGTGGTCCCCTACCTTGGCCTGCTGGGGCGGCTGGGCGCGGGCGTGTGGAGCGGGCTGAGCAACCCCAACGGGCAGGGCATGTACGAGGCGGCACGGTCCGGCATCAACAGCTCATTGGACCAGTCGAGCAACTCGCTCATCCTGAAAACCACCCAAGCCACGTTCCTGCAGGCCTTCCCGGCCCAGTATGACGGGCACATCCCGCGCACCACGGGGATCGGGCTGATGTACGATCCCGAGGACTTCATCGTGGACGCGCCCATGGCCATCGCGGGGTGGGAGCTGCTGTTCCCGCACAATCCGGTGTTCCAGTACGACGTGCCCCACACCGGCCACGCCAGCCCCGAGATCCACCCCGACGTGTACCGGACGGGCCTGGCCGTGGTGCTGGACAAGCTCGACCCGCCGCCGCTGACCAGCCAGCCGGTGCTTCCGATCTTCTGAAGGGGACGACGGCGGCGGGCCTGGGCCTAGTGGCGCTGGGCGGCGGCGGGCCTGGGCGTAGTGGCGCTGGACGGCGGCGGGCCTGGGCCTAGCGGTGCTGGGCGGCGCCGGGCCTGGGCCTAGCGGCGCTGGGTCTGGGCCAGCAGCTGCTCAAACGGCAGGGACGTCATTTGCTCCACCTCGTGGGCGTGCCGCTTGGCCTTGTGGTCGGGGGAAAACCCGGCTGGCGAAAACCCGGCCCGAGACAAGGGTTCGGCGGCGGTGTCCCCGGGGGCCGGCGTCGTGCCTGAAACACGCGGGCGGGACGGTGCCAGCACGGCGGCAAGCTCCCCTGCGCCCTGGCCAATGCGGCGGTCCAGGGAGTCGGTGCCGGAGTTGGCCCAGTCCTCGGGTGAGGCGTAGACGGCGGTGGGCATGGTGCGCGCCCGCAGGTAGCTGAAAAGCGGGCGGATTGCCGTGTCCAGCACCAGCGAGTGCCGCGCCGTGCCTCCGGTGGCCCCGAAAAATACGGGCATGCCGTCGAGGAACTTGGGGTCCAGCACGTCAAAGAACGACTTGAACAGGCCGCTGTAGGAGGCGCTGAAGGTGGGGGTGACGGCGATCATGGCGTCCGCGCGGGACACCCGGGCCACCACATCCGCCAGCGCCGGGCCGGCATAACCGGTCACCATGTTGTTGGCGATGTCAGTGGCAAAGTCCCGGAGGTCGACGACGTCGAGCACGGCCTCCGCGCCCATCTCGCCCAGGTGCGCCTTGACTGCCCCGGCCATCTGGTCCGCAAGCATGCGCGTGGACGACGGAACGCCGAGGCCGGCCGAGATGACAACAATGGTGCGCTGTACTGCCATGTCCTGCACTGTGACTCCTTTTTCGCTGCCGCATGTTTCATGCGTTTGCATCTAATGGGGTCAACTGGCGCGCCATTGAAGTTATTCCCGGGCCGGCCCCGGCGTTCTCGCTTACTTCTCCCGCTTACTGCTCCCGGACGACGGCGGCTTCCGCAGCGGCTGCCCCGGCGTGGTGGGCCTCCACCGGGTGTGCGTGGAGGTCCTCGTGGCGGGCGGCGGCAATCTCATTGATGCGCCCGCGGGAGAGGTACCAGCCACCCATGAGCGCCGGGATGATGACCACCAGGGAGGCCACAGTCCAGGTGCCCACCGGGTTGTCAAAGGCCATGAGCACGATGACTGCCAGGAGGAAGGCCAGCGTCAGGTAGCCGGTGTACGGTGCACCAAACATGCGGAAGGCCGGACGGATGGCCTCGCCCTTCTTCGAGAGCCGGTACAGGGCCAGCTGGCATAGCACGATCATGCCCCAGGAGGCGATGATGCCGATGGCCGCCATGTTGAGCACAATCTCAAAGGCCGACGCCGGCACAATCGCGTTGAGGATCACGCCCAGCCCCGCCACAGCGGCCGTCAGGGCAATGCCGCCGTAGGGCACTCCGCGCTTGTTCAGCTTGGCCGTGAACTTCGGTGCCGAACCAGCCAGTGACATGGAGCGCAGGATCCGGCCCGTGGAATACAGCCCGGCGTTCAGCGAGGACATGGCCGCCGTCAGCACCACCAGGTTCATGATGGAGTCCATGCCCTGGACGCCGATGGAGCCAAAGAAGGTCACAAACGGGCTCTCCCCCGCCTTGTACGCCGTGTACGGGAGCAGCAGGGACAGCAGCACCAGCGAGCCGACGTAGAAAACACCGATGCGGATGATGACCGTGTTGATGGCCTTGGGCATGACCTTTTCCGGGTTTTGGGTTTCCCCGGCGGCCGTGCCGATCAGCTCGATGGAGGCGTAGGCAAAGACCACGCCCTGCATGACCACCACCACCGGCAGCAGCCCGTTCGGGAAGAAGCCGCCGTGGTCCGCGATCAGCGTGAAGCCCACCTGCTGGCCGGCCACGGGGGTGCCGAAGATGACAAAGTAGGTGCCCACCAGCAGGAAGCCCACCAGGGCGACCACCTTGATCAGCGCAAACCAGAACTCCAGCTCGCCGAAGACCTTCACGGACACCAGGTTCAGTCCCAGCACCGTCAGCAGCGCCGCCAGCGCCCACACCCACTGCGGCACGGAGCCGATCCAGGGTACGTACTTGGCGAAGAAGTGCATGTACAGGGCAATGGCCGTGATGTCCACGATCGCTGTCATGGCCCAGTTGAGCCAGTACAGCCAGCCGGACACGAAGGCGGCCTTTTCGCCGAAGAACTCGCGGGCGTAGGAGACAAAGGAGCCCGACGACGGCCGGTGGATGACCAGCTCGCCCAGCGCCCGCAGGATCAGGAAGGCGAAGAAGCCGCAGATCGCGTAGCTGAACATCAGGGCGGGGCCGGCGCCGGCGAGCCTGCCGCCGGCGCCCATGAACAGGCCAGTGCCGATGGCGCCGCCAATGGCGATCATCTGGATCTGTCGGGTTTTCAGGCCCTTGTGCAGGCCTGCATCCTCGGCCGTCAGTGACGCGTTGGGTACATCTTGGACCAGGTCGGACGTGTCCAATGGTGTTTCATGGTGCATACGCTTGCCTATCGGTGAATGCGGCCCGCACCGTTGCGGGCTGCTGTCTAGTCGGTGAGGTTGGCCAGGTGTTCCGGACGCAAAAGCTCGTCCAGCTGTTCGGCCGTGAGGAGCTTGTGCTCCAGGACCAGCTCGGCCACGCCGCGGCCCGTGTGCAGGGCCTCCAGCGCGATGGCCGTTGATGCTGCATAGCCCAGGCGCGGGTTGAGCGCCGTGACCAGCCCGATGGAGTGTTCCACCTGGGCCCGCAACTTGTCCTCGTGGGCGGTGATGCCGCTGATGCACTTGTCGGCCAGCGTGTAGCAGGCGGCCTGGAGGTGGCGCATGCTCTTGGTCAGGCTGTGCACAATGATGGGCTCGAAGGCGTTGAGCTGGAGCTGCCCGCCCTCGGCCGCGAGGGTGACGGTGATGTCGTTTCCGATGACCTCATAGGCCACCTGGTTCACCACTTCCGGGATCACCGGATTGACCTTGCCTGGCATGATCGAGGACCCTGCCTGCACGGCCGGCAGCGTGATCTCGCCGAAGCCGGCGCGGGGGCCGGAGGAGAGCAGCCGCAGGTCGTTGCAAATCTTGGACAGCTTAACGGCCACGCGCTTGAGCACGCCGGAGAGGTGCACGAACGCGCCAACGTCCTGGGTGGCCTCGATCAGGTCCACCGAGGTGGTCAGCGGCAGCCCGGTGATTTCCACCAGGTGCCTGCAGGCCAGTTCCGAGTAGCCCTTCGGCGCGTTCAGCCCTGTCCCGATGGCCGTGGCGCCGAGGTTGATCTCATGGACCAGCAGCGTGGATTCGGCCAGGCGCGCCCGGTCCTCCCCCAGGGTGACCACGTAGGTGTTGAATTCCTGGCCCAGGGTCATGGGGACGGCGTCCTGGAGCTGGGTGCGGCCCATCTTGACCACGTGCTTGAATTCCGTGGCCTTCGCGCTGAACGCATTGCCCAGGTACTCCATGGCGGTCACCAGCGACTTGGCGGCAAAGATCGTCGCCACGTTCACCGCCGTCGGGTACACGTCATTGGTGGACTGGCTGAGGTTGACGTGGTCGTTCGGGTGCAGGAACTGGTACTCGCCCTTCTTGTGGCCCAGCAGTTCCAGCGCGCGGTTGGCGATGACCTCATTGGCGTTCATGTTCGACGACGTCCCCGCACCTCCCTGGATGACGTCCACCACGAACTGGTCATGCAGCTTGCCGGCGATGATCTCCTGGCAGGCGGCGATGATGGCGCCGGCGCGGACGTCGTCGAGCAGTCCCAGCTCATGGTTGGCCTGCGCGGCCGCCTGCTTCACCATGGCCAAGCCGACCACCAGGTTGGTATTGGTGGACAGTGCCTGGCCGGTGATGGGGAAGTTTTCCACCGCGCGCAGCGAGTGCACGCCCCAGTAGACGTCCGCGGGGATGTCGCGGTCCCCGATCAGGTCGTGCTCCACGCGCGTCAGCGGCGCCGCTGCTGCGAGGGGGTCCAGGGGTGTTGCGGTCTCAGTCATGGTTCTCCTTGGTGAAATGGTGGCGGTGCCGGCGCTTGGTGGCTGGCTGTCAGTAGGGCAGGCCGTGCAGCGTGCCCACAGGGTGGCCGCCGCCGAACACGGGCAGGTTGTTGAAGGGCGCCAGGGGCGCGGGGTCCAGGCCGAGGGCAATGAGGGCGGGCACGGCGGAGGGCATGCGGGCCCTGTCGCCGCCGTCGGATATCTTGAGCGCGACGGCGGCGCCGTCGGCAAGTGCGATCAGCTGGATGCCCTCGAAGCCGTCCTTGGCGAGCAGGCCCGGCACGGCTGCCATGAGCGCGGTGACGTCGCGGCCGGGACCGGCCACCATGTCCGGGTGGGCACGCATGGCATCGGCCACGCGGCGTTCGGGCGTGCCGGAAGCCGCGGTGACCAGCTTGCTGAAGGCGCGGGCCATGCCGGTCAGCGAAAGCGCGAAGACCTCAGTGCCGCAGCCGTCGGTGCTGATGTCCGTGAGCTCCTCCCCGGTCAGCTCCGCGACCACTTCGCGGATGAGGGTGGGCAGGGGGTGTTCCGGGTGCAGGTATGTTTCCAGCGGCCAGCCGTTTCTGGCGCAGGTGGCCAGCAGGGCGGCGTGCTTGCCTGAGCAGTTTTGGGCCAGGTGCGAGGGGCCGTGGCCGGCCCGCAGCCATTCCTCGCGCTCCGCCACGCCATAGGGCAGGTCCGTGGAGTTGCCCAGGTTTTCCGGCGACAGCCCCGCATTGGCGAGGATCTTGGCGGCCGTTTCCTGGTGCTGCGCGCCGCCCGAGTGGCTGGCCGCGGCCAGGGCCAGCTGGTCGTCCGGCAGCTCAAGGCCGGCCCGCAGCATCGCGACGGCCATCAGCGGCTTCAGCGCGGACCTGGGGTACACGCGGGCGGTGGGCTCTCCGCGCGAAAGGAGGCTCACGCCGTCGTGCCCGACGGCGGCCAGCGAGCCGAAGTGGACACTTTCCACCAGGTTTCCGCGGGTCTGCACTGCCAGCGGGGCGTGGTTGGGGAAGGTGGGTGTTGTCATGCGTTCGTGTCTCCCATGATGGTGGTCAGGGCGTCGTCCACCTTGGCGAGGTGGGCGGCCATGGCGCGGCCGGCCTCCTTGGTCTTGCCGGCGGCGATGGCGTCGAGGATGAGCCGGTGTTCAGCGTCCGATGGGCGTTGCCGGCCGGTGATGAGGTTGATGGTTTCGGACTGCTTGGCCATGGCCTCGCGGATGTCGTTGACCACGCGGGCGAAGACGCCGTTCCCGCTGGCGGCGGCTATGGCGGCGTGGAAGCTGGCGTCCAGGCTGACCCAGATTTCGGGGTCGTCCTCCACGGCCATGGTTTCCACGATGCCGCGGAGCTGTTCCAGCTCGGCTTCGGTGCGGCGGAGGGCGGCCAGTTCTGCGGCGGGCACCTCAATGTGCGGGCGGGCCTCCATGAGGCTGCGTGCGGAAAACTGGCCCAGGACCAGGTCGTTGGAGGGGCCGCTGGCGATGACGAAGGTGCCCTTGCCGGTTTGCGTGGCGGTCAGGCCCAGGGCCGTGCAGGAGCGCAGGGCCTCGCGGACCACGGAACGGCTCACGCCGTATTGGGCTGCGAGCGCTGTTTCGGAGCTGAGCTTGGAGCCGATGGCCAGTTCGCCGGACTCGATTGCCGCACGGATCGCCTTGAAGACTGCCTCCGCGGCGCTCACGCGGACAATCTGCCGCTGTCCGGCTGTCCAGCTGTCTGACAAGTTCATGCTCTGACTATGACACGGCTCACAAGGTTGTGTCAAAGGCGTGGTGCTGCGGGCCCCCTGCCCTGCGCTGCGTCAGCGGGCGGGTGCCGACCGATCACGTCCGAAGCGCGAACCGGCACTTAACGTGGATGTTTCCGCCCCGCATCCACGTTAAGTGTCCCTTCGGCGAAGGGGTGGGTGCCGAGCGATCACGTCCGCTGCGCGAACCGGCACTTAACGGGCATGTTTCCGCCCCGCATCCACGTCAAATGCCGGTTCGGCGAAGGGGGGTGGGTGCCGAGCGGCAAAGGTGCCCGCTACGGAAATCGATGGTGCAGCAGCTGCGGGTTCGCCGGGGTCCCGGAAATCGATGGTGCAGCAGCTGCGGGTTAGCCGGGGTCTCGGCCGCAGGAGCTGCACCGCCGATCAGAACCCTGCTCGCAGCCCGAACCGACTTCCCCGAAAGGGCACTTAACGGGCATGTTTCCGCCCCGCATCCACGTTAAATGCCGGTTCGGCGAAGGGTGCGAAGCGGCGAAGGGTGCGAAGCGGCGAAGGGTGCGAAGCGGCGAAGGGGGTGAAGCGGTGACGGGGCGTGAAGGGGGTGAAGGGGCGAGGGGTGGGGGCTGGGGCGCCGGGCGGCCACCCTTTCAGTGCATGCCGAACTGGTACTGCGCCGGAACGTCCTCGCCGGGGCAGACCCTGTGCCACAGCGCGGCGATGGAATTCTCGCCCTCGCGCAGGTCGGCCACCTCGATCCCCTCCTTCAGGAGTGCGGCCGCCGCGGCGCTGTCCCCCATGTCCGCCTTTGCCCGGGCCAGCAGGAACCGGACCCTGCCCAAGGATGACAGCGCCAGGGGCCCCCGCTCCAGCAGGTCCGGCACTAGCTCCGGCCGGCCGCTATCCACCGCAAGCGTCATGGCCTCCACTACCAACGCCCGGTTGCCGGGATCAGAGGCACAGGCGGCCTCAAGCTGCTGCAGCCCCTCGTCGATGTCCCCCGCCGCAATCATCGCCAGGCCCACGCCGCGGCACGCCAGCGCCCTGCTTCGATTGCTGAGCGGTGCGCCCGCCCCAACAATCCCGTCCGAATAGTTGCCTGCCCTGACCATCTCCGCGGTCACGGGCCCGCCCATGGCCCGGGAGTACAGGGCGGCCACGGCCTGCCGGTCCGCGGCACTCGTGAAATCGGCGCGGGCGTGCGCCATGACGGCGCGATGAAAAACTGCCTCGGCACTTTCATTGCGCTGGGCCGCAAGCAGTTCCTCCCAATCCAGCCCGCGCACAAAGCTGGCGGACCCGGCAAAGGGACGGCGCGAGGACCCCTCCCCACCGTCCGCATCCGCCCGCAGCAGTTCCAGCCACGGCGCCTGGTCCGCCGTCAGGGTCTCCTGCGCGAACGGCGTGCCGGCCTCGTCAATCCAAACCGCCCCGGAGGCCTCGCGCCGCACGCGCTCCAGGGCCCCCCACCCGCTCCCGGCCACCACAAAGTCCGACGGCGGCAGGTCCGCCCAGCGGCCGGCGTCGGCGAGCGCGGCATCCAGCACAGCGCCGGGGACCAGCGCCTCCACATGCTCCCCCGCATGGTCAACGGCGTCGTCCCAGGCCCCTGAAGCCAGCACGGGGTCCAGGGCGGCGTTGCCGTAGGCCTCCACCCACTGCCAAGACGCCCCTGCCGGCATGGGCACGTGCTCAAACTGGGTCTGCGCCAGCCCGGCCTGGATCTCCGCATACAACCGCGGCGGGGCACCGGATTCGGACGGCGTCAGCCACTCCTGCCACCGGTGCCCGCCCGCGCCCTCGCCCCAAACAAACAGCTTGCGTCCCCGCAGCTGCGGCGAGGACACCAGTGCAAGCCCGTCGCCGCCGTCGTCCATGGCCACTTCCCAGCGAGGCTGGTCCGGCTCCAGGTCAAAGAAAAAGTCGGCTGCCTGCGGGTTCCGGTCAGGCCAGGTGGCGTCGATGCCGCGGAAATCGGCGGGCGCCACCACCGTCATGGCGCCGTCGTATCCTGTTGCGTAGGCGCGCGTGGCCGGGGCGATCACCCGCGTGCCGGGCGTCTGCGGGATGGCGGCGTTGCTCCACCAATACATGGGCACGGTTTCGGCGTTGGGGTTGCGCAGGCGCACGGCCGTGAACAGCACGCGGGAGTCCTCCGGCAGCCACGCGTCAAGCTGGAACACCACCTCGCGCAGGCGGTCGAACTCCCACATGCGCAGCACCTCCTGCCCGTCCGGCGTGCGCACAATGGCCGTGTGGAGCGGCGCGCAGGTGGTGGGCGAATGGCCGCGCGTGCCGATGTTCCACTCGATCCCGCCGGCAAACCAGGCATTGCGCAGCGCCAGGTTGGCAAACTGGATCCGGTCCCCGGTGTGGAGCAGTTCCTTGCCGGTGGCCTTGTCCGTGAGCTGCCACAGCCGCCCGCCCAGCTGGGGCAGGAAAGTCGCCTTCACATGCCCGTTTTCAAGAACGACGGCGGTCAGTTCCGTTGCGCTGGTGGCCCGCGAGTAGGCGTCCTGAAGCGGGTAGGGGTAGATGTTCCGGGCCTTGCCCCAGCGGGATCCCTCGACGATTTCGTCAGGAATCCCGCCGTCCACAATGTAGGGAGGCTCCAGCAGCGGCTGCACCGAGGGCAGCGGCGATTCGGGGCCAAGACCGGCCAATTCGATGGTGCGCGTGGTGACGGTGATGGAGGGCGCAGAGCTCATGCGCCGAGCTTATCGGAATATCCACCGGCTGACGGGGATGGATGTCCGGCAGGATTTGGCCGGTTCCGCCGGGCGACCAGCGGGATCACCGCGGCACGGCCGGCGGCGGCGCAGGCGGCGGCCAGGAGGCCAATTCCGGCGCCGTACACTGAGCCGGCCCAACCGCCCGCGGCGGCAACCACCACGAGCCAGAAGACCAGCCCGCGGCCATCGCAAAGGCGCACACATGCAGCCACTGCCTGCGAAGTCGGCGGAGCGGCCAGGCCGCCAGGATGGCCAGCGGCAGGCCCAGGATGGAGGCGAACGGGAACCCGTAAATGAGGGAGATCGGCAGGAAGTACCAGCCCAGGCCGGTGTCCCCTCCCGTGGCGAGCAGGCTGGCCGCCGTCATCCCGAGGCAGAAGAGGACAAAGGTAATCAGCCAACCCACGAGCAGGGCAGGGGCCCCATACCGCATGCTGAAGCGGACCTGGCGTGATTGAGACCGCCCCGGTCCGGGCATGTCAGCGGCCCCTTGCCATGATGTCCGCCAGCGCTTCACCGAGGGCCGGATGGCGCCACGTGAATCCGGCGCCTTGCAATGTGGCCGGCTACACCCACCGGCTTTTGAGCACCAGCTCGGGTTCCGTGCGGATCAGCACGGCACCAATTTTCAGCAGCCAGGCCGGGGTGGGCAGCCCGAACGGGACACCCACGGCCTGGCGAACCTCCGCCATCAAGGTGGCGTTGTCGGCCACGTTCGGTGAACCGATGTTGACGGGGCCAGTTATTTCAGGGTGCTCGTGCAGGAACAGGACGGCCCGGAACAGGTCATCGACATGGATCCAACTGAATTTTTGCCGGCCCGGCCCCATGACCCCGCCCAGGCCCAGCCTGGCCAGGTTCACGAAGGGCCGCATCGCGCCTCCGCCCGGGCCCATCACAATGGTGATCCGCAGCGGAATCTTTCGCGTCCCGGGCGCCGGTGCAGCATCCAGTGCTGCCTCCCAGCCCCGCGCCACGTCAACCGAAAAGCCGGAGCCAAGTTCGCCGTCGTGCTCGGTTTGGGGGCAGTCACGCGCATCCCGGTAGATGGTGCCGGTGCTGGCGTTGAACCAGTCGCGCGGCGGGGTGCGGCAGGCGGCGATGGCGCGGCCCAGTTCCTCCGTGGTTGCCAGGCGCGAGCGCACAATCTCCGCCATGTTGCGGGTGTTGTAGCGGCAGGAGACGGACTTGCCGGCCAGGTTTAGGAGCAAGTCGGCCCCCTCGAGCACTTCGGTGATGGCCGCGGTGTCGCCCCAGGTGGCGTGGCCCGTGCGGCCGATGGTGCGCACCTGCCAGCCGGCCACCTTCAATTTGCGCCGAAAATGGGTCCCAATGAAGCCGGATGCCCCCGCGATCACTGCCGTCGTCATGCCTGCACCCGGGCCTTGAGCGCAAGGGCTTCCTCCACAAGCGGCTTGACCACGGGCAGCCGTGACAGGGAGACCAGCCTGCCGATGAGGGGCGCCGCGCCGTCGACCAGGATGCGCGTGCGGCGCTGGTTTTCGGAGCGGTCATACACCCAGAACAGAACGATCCCCATGTACGCGAGCCAGAGCAGTTCCGGCAGCTGGGCCCGCAGGAATTGGGGTATTTTGGTGCCCTGGACGACATCTTCGAAGATGGCGGTTGCCTCGGCCCGCGCCTGCCTTGATGCTTCGCCGAAGGGGTTGACCGAGGATTGCGGCGGCAGGGCGCTGGCAATGAAGGCGCCGCCGAAGGGGTGGTACGGGCCCAGGGCGTCGAGGCCGGCATGGATGGCTGCCTTGAGCCGGTCCGGCAGGCCCGTGGCACCGTCCAATGCTGCGGTTGCCCCCGCATGCTGCTCAGCGACGGATTCCCTGTAGAGCTCAAGCACCAGCTGGTCCTTGGACTCAAAGTAGTAGTAGGCGCTGCCCAGGGACACGCCGGCCTCCGCCGCGATGGCACGCATGGTCGTCTTCGCGTAGCCCCTGCTGCGGAACATGGCGAGCGCGGTCTCCAGCACCAGCGCCCGCGTTGCCGCACTTTTCGTCGTGTCCATGCGCTGCCTCCAATTTTGAACGTGTTCAATTACTAGTACAGCACCCTTTTTGAACATGTTCAACTCGCCCTCGGGGCAACGTTGCCTCCCTGTGCTGTTCATTCCATGGCCGCGGGAGTTGACTGGAGCCATGAACCCGTTCGCCCTCGAGGCGTCGTGCGCCGTGGCGACCACGGAGTGCAATGAGACCGTGGACCTGACCGTGCCCACGAACACCGCATCCATAGCCGGGATCGCCGTCCTGCTGGTCCTGCTGGCCTTGGTGTTCTTGGTGGTGCCGTGGGCCAGGCGCCGCCTGCGCAGGCCGCGCAGGCCGCGCAGGCCGCCGCCAAGCGACGCCGGAACTGAAGCCGGAACTGAAGCCGGGGCCAACGCCGAATCGAATGTCGACAAGCCCGGCCCCACGGGCATCTAATGGAGCCATGAACCATCCAACCATCGCCGTCACGGGCGCAACCGGATTCGTTGGCGGGCACGCAGCCCGCGCCCTGGCCGATGCCGGCGTGCCCGTGCGCCTGGTGGTCCGCGACCCCGCCAAGGCACCGAAACTGCCCAACGCGGAGGTGGCCGTGGCAGCGTTCGGTGACAGGTCCGCCGTCGAACATGCCCTGCGCGGCATACACACAGTGCTCATGGTGTCGGCCCAGGAAAACAACACGCGGCTGGCCGAGCACAAATCGTTCATTGACGGGGCAGCGGCGGCCGGGGTGCGGCACGTGGTTTACACGTCGTTAGTGTCCGCCGCACCGGATGCCATCTTCACTCTGGCCCGCGACCACTTTGCCACCGAGGAGCATCTCAGGGCCTCTGGCATGGCGTGGACGTTCCTGCGGGACAACCTGTACCAGGATTTCATGTCGTTGATGGTGGGGGACGACGGCGTCATCCGGGGTCCTGCGGGCAGCGGCCGCGCCGCGCTGGTGTCGCGCCGGGACGTGGCGGCCTCGGCTGCCGCAGTCCTGCAGGATGCTGGCGCGCACGCGGGCCGGACGTATGAGCTCACCGGGCCCGAAGCGCTGACCACGGAGGAGGTTGCCGACATTCTCAGTGCGGGCCTGGGCCGGGCCGTCACATTCCACAACGAAACCGTGGCCGAGGCCTACGAATCCCGGAAGGCCTGGGACGCCCCGCAGTGGCAGTACGACGCCTGGGTTTCGACGTACTTGGCCGTCGCGGCCGGCGAGCTGGAGCGGGTGAGCCCGTCGGTGGAGGAGCTGACCGGCCGGCCGCCGCGGTCACTGGCCGAATTCTTGGCCGGCACCGGCCAGTAAGTCTGGGATCCCGCGGGCACTCCCGTCAGCCGAGCGTGGCCAGCTGGACAGGCGTTTCCTGCCCGGTCCACGTCACCGTCAGCGCCGGCTCCCCCAGCACGACGCCGGACAGCTCCAGTTCGCGGGCGATCCGCACCGTAAGCGCCCCGGCACCCACGGTGGTGACGGCATTCGCCGTCGTGGGCCTTTCCGGCGCAAGGGCCGGGACTGCCGCAGCGCTTCCCGTGCTGGCAAGCTGTGCCGTGGCCGGGAGGGTTTCCACCGTTCCGTCCGCCTCCCGGAATTCGACGGCCTGCGCCTTGCCCGTGAGCAGCGCAGCCACCAGCTCGCCGACGTAGACCGGATCTGCCGTGGCATCGTAGACCCAGCGGCTGCCGAGGACGGAGTGCTCCATGGTGCCCACCAGGAAATCTTCCGCTCCGGCCAGCGGTGCACCGCGATAGCTCAGCGGCACCTGGTACGCGGCGGATCCGGCACCAACCAGGATGGTTTCAATGCCCACTTCGCCGGCAGGGTCATCGAAGCGGAAGGAGCCCAGCCGCACCAGGCCGGAGGCATCCCCTGCAAACCACGCCTGTGCGGGCAGCCAGGCGGCCAAAAGTTCCATTTTTGAGGGCCGGAGCTCGGCCCTGTAAACAATTGCCATGGGCCCCAGTCTAGGTGCCGGCCGGCCCCGGTCCGCCCACGAAGTCCAGGGCCTCCGCCGCCAATTCGCCCCAGTCCAGGGAGGAATCCTCCCCTGCGGCGAACCATTCCTTCATGGGCTTGCCCTTGTTGGCGTCGAAGCGGGCGCCCTCCCCCGCGGCGAGCAGCGCGTCCACGCGGTCTGCCGGCAGCTTCACCACGATTCGCCCGCGCACCAGCATGGCAAAAATCCGGCCGTCGATCCGCAGCGCCGACCGCCCAAAGCCGCGTCCGGCGTCGGGCGGGGTGATGCCGGGACGGTCTGCGAACCTGTCCACCACGATTTCAAAGCGCTCCGCCGGCTCCATGCCTCCATTATCCGCGCGATCCCTCCCGCCAGCGGCGCGAGCGGGCACTTAACGTGGATGTCCGCGGGAAACATCCACGTTAAGTGCCGGTTCGGCGAGGTGGTGGCTGCAAAAAGTCAGCCGGGGGTCCAACCGGCCGCGCGCAGGGCCTGGGCGACCTTCACCACCACGGCCCGCCCGTCCCCTGCCAGGTCTTCGCTGGACAGCCGGATTTCCGTCCAGCCCAGCCTGCGCGTGGTCTCCTGGCGGCGGATGTCGCGCTGGTACTGCTCGCCGCCGCCGTGGTGGCGGCCGTCGTATTGCAGGCTGATCCGGTACTTTCGGTAGGCGCCGTCCGGCCACAGCACCGGCACTCCGGCGGGATCGTAAAGGACCACGTTCAGCTCGGGCTCGGGCAGTCCGGCATTCACAAGGGCCAGTCGCAGGTACGTTTCCGGCGGCGAATCGGCGCCCACGCGGACCAGGTCCAACGCGGCGCGGGCGTTGCGCATCCCCCGCATCCCGGCATGCCGGGCGATGCAGCGGGCCAGCTCGGCGATGCTGCAGAGCGGCTCCCGAGGCTCCGGGAAGTCCGGCCCGTGGCTGCACACCAGGAAGTCCCCCGCAGCCACCAGGTCCTCCAAGGGGAGCATGGCCGCCAGGTTGAGCCACGTCCGGGCGGGGCTGGTGAGCCGGACGCCATCGATTTCGCCGACGTCGTCCAGGCCGAGGACCATGCTGTGACCCACCACGTTGACGCGCCGGGGTGCCCGTGATTTCGGCGGGTTGGCGAGGTGGATCCGCCAGTCGCCCTCAACCTGGGGCGGCAGCGGGATCCCCCACAGCCGGGCGGCCGAGGTGTGGCTGAGCACGCTGTCGGGATTCACCTGCACATAGGCGGCCAGCGCCGCCGCGCCCTGCAGGGGCACGGCAGCCGGAATCCTGATGCCGCGCGAAACCGTGATCAGGTCCCGGGCACGCAGCCGGTCCCGCGGGACCCCGGCAAGGTCCGCGGCCTCCGTGGTGAACGACCGCCCCAACAAATGTGGCGGCAATGGAATCCGGCGCATACTCAATTGTTCCCGGGAAAAACCCCACTTTCCGGGTTATCCACAGCCCTCTTTCCCCGCCCCCGCGCCGAACCGGCACTTAACGTGGATGTTCTCGGTGAACATCCACGTTAAGTGCCGATTCGGGGAAAAGGGGTGCCGTTAGAGGTTGAGGTGGGTGGGGCCGAACATTTTCAGCAGCACGTCAACCACGACGACGTTCGGCCCGTCCGCAGCGAAGCCCGCCTTCAGCGCGTCCCCGACGTCCTCGGGCTTCACCCGCTTCGCCGGGACGCCAAAGGCTTCCGCCAGCTTCACGAAGTCAGGCCTGGCCAGCTCCGTGTGCGTGGCCTTGCCGAAGGCGCCCACCATGTACTCGCGCAGGATCCCGTAGCCGCCGTCGTCCACGATCAGCCAGGTCACCGGGGCGTTGTGCTGCTTGGCCGTGGCCAGTTCGGAGATGGAGTACATGGAGGAGCCGTCGCCGGCCACTGCCAGCACACGCCCCGGCTTGCCCAAACTCTGCAGGCCCAACGAGCCGCCGATGGCCGCCGGGAAGCCGTAGCCGAGGCCGCCTGCCCCCTGGGCGGAGTGGAATTCGCCGTCCCGGGAGTCCCAGCAGCTCCAGCCCCAGTACGCGGAGATGGTCATGTCCCAGAACGTCTGCATGTCGGCCGGGACGGCCTCGCGGATGTCCGCCATGAACTTGCGCTCCATGGCGAGGTCCTGCTCGTCAAGCCGCGCCGAAACCTTGGCGAGGGTCTCCTTGACCACGGACTGCGGGGTGGCGCCGTGCCAGTCGGCGTCGGTACTCAGGGAGGCGTCAAGGGCATCGTCGAGCGCACTGAGGGCCTGGCCGGCGTCGGCCCGGATCCCCAGGGCGGGGCGGTTGGACTCCAGAACGCGCGGTTCGGCGTCGATCTGGATGATGCGCCCGCGCGGCTCCATGGTGAAGTAGTTGCTGGACACCTCGCCCAGGGATGAGCCGATCACCACCAGGACGTCGGCGTCCTCCAGGACTTCGGTGACGTAGCGGTCCTCCACCCACGACTGCAGTGACAGTTCATGGTTCCAGGGGAATGCGCCGTTGCCGCCGGGCGTGCACACCACGGGGGCGTTCAGCTTTTCGGCAATGGACAGCAGCTGGGCCGCAGCCTTGCCGCGCCGCACGCCGCCTCCGGCCACGATGGCGGGCCGCTTGGACTCGGTCAGCCACTTGACGGCCTCACGGACCAGTTCCACGCGGGGCGGGTTGTCGAACGGCTCGGCCAGGGCGTCTTCCACGGCCGGCACAAAGATCGGGTCAAGCAGCACGTTTTGCGGCACCTCGATCCACACCGGGCCCTGGGGCGAGGACACGGCCTCGGTCCAGGCGTCCTGGATCGCGGAGGGGATGCCGGAGGCGTGTTGGATGAGGCGCTGGCTCTTGGTGACGTTGGCGGCGGACGCCTTTTGGTCATCCAGCTGGTGCAGCATGCCCTTGCGGCGGGCGCCCAGGCCTTCCAGCGGAATCTGGCTTGCCACCACAATCATGGGCACGCCGGTTGCGTAGGCTTCCTGGAGCCCGGCCAGCGCGGTCAGGGCGCCGGGGCCGGTGGACAGGAACAGCACGCCCACCTCGCCTGTAGCGCGCGAGTAGCCGTCCGCGGCAAACGCGGAGTTGTTCTCCACGCGGGAAGAGACAAATTGCAGCGGCGAGCGGCTCAGAGCGTCAAACAAGCCCAGCGCGTGCTGGCCGGGAATGCCGAAGACGGTCTTCGCGCCGAGTGCTGCCAGGGTTTCGACGACGAGGTCCCCTCCGTTGCGCTGGGCCGTCCCCTTGGTGGGGGCCGGGGCCCCGGGGTCGAAGTCGGTCATGTGGCTGGTTGCCGTGTCGCTCACTTGGTGGCTCCCTGGGTCTCGACAGGCTCGACCAGCGGGGACGGCGCGAACCCGGCCGGCCGGCGTCGTGCTTCTGCATCGAGGGCCTGCGCGGCATAGCCGTTGGGGGCGCCAAAGCGGTCCCCTGCAACGAAGTTGTCCGCCATGAGGGAGATGAGCTCGTAGCCCACGTGGCTGGCGGCGACGCCGGTGATTTCGGCGTGGTCGTAGGCCGGGGCGACCTCAACAATGTCGGCGCCGATGAGGTTCATGCCGCGGAAGCCTCGGATGATCTCGAGGAGTTCGCGGCTGGTGATGCCGCCGGCCTCGGGCGTGCCGGTGCCGGGGGCGTGGGCGGGGTCAAGGACGTCGATGTCCACGGAGATGTAGAGGGGGCGCTTGCCGATGCGGTCGCGGATCTTGGCGACAGTTTCCAGCACGCCCTGGTGGTAGACGTCGGCGGAGGTGACGATGCCGAAGCCGAAGCGGTGGTCGTCGTCGAGGTCCTTCTTGCCGTAAAGCGGGCCGCGGGTGCCCACGTGCGAGATGGCCTCGGTGTCCAGCAGGCCCTCCTCGACGGCGCGGCGGAAGGGCGTGCCGTGCGTGTATGCGGCGCCAAAGTAGGTGTCCCAGGTGTCCAGGTGGGCGTCGAAGTGGAGCATGGCCACGGGTTCGCCGGCCCTTTCAGCGGCGGCGCGCAGCAGGGGCAGGGCGATGGTGTGGTCCCCGCCCAGGGTAAGCAGCTTGGAGCCGCCTGCGGTCAAATCCAGGGCGTTCTGCTGGATGGTCTCGATAGCCTCGCCAATGTTGAACGGGTTGACGGCCATGTCTCCGGCGTCGGCCACCTGGCAGTTTTCAAAGGGGGAAACGTCCCAGGCCGGGTTGTAGGGGCGCAGCAGCCGGCTTGCCTCGCGCACGTGGTTCGCGCCGAAGCGGGCCCCCGGGCGGTAGGAGACTCCGCTGTCAAAGGGGACGCCGACGACGGACACGTCCGCCTTGGCCACCTGGTCCAGGCGCGGCAGGCGCGCGTACGTGGCAGCCCCGGCATAGCGCGGAATCTGGGAGGAATCAATGGGCCCAAGGTTGCCGTTGGCCTCGATGCGGATCTCTTTCATGGACGTCCTCGTTTCATGTCGGGGTTGACCTGGATCACACGCAGGCCGTTGTTGACCATAGTACAACCGATGTTGCTCAATGGAAACCAAAAGTTTCCCCCGGATATACAGCGGCCGGGCAGCGGACACCGCCCAGCCCCGCCGAGAACTGAGCCTGGCGACAACCACCACAGTCTGCGTAAAGATTTCGTCAAGGCCGGGTCAATCCGCAATCCGGGGTGCTAGTCTCACTCTGCCGCAATAGTGCACCTTGCACCGTTGCGTGGCCCCGGCCGAAAGGATCCATCCGTGACTTCCCTCTCCCGCATACCTTCGGAACCCGGGGAGCGGACAAAGCCCACGGGCAAGGCGGCGTTGCGCAAGTGGCTCATGGACGGCCTGCCGGAAAGCTCCGGAAAGCGCCAAGGCCCGCACGGGCGCCCGGATTCCGAACACAAGCCACACACCTGGTGGCGGGTCATGTGCCTGACGGGCCTGGACTACTTTTCCACGTTGGGCTATCAGCCTGCCATTGCGGCACTCGCCGCCGGCGTGCTGGCCCCTCTTGCCACCATCGTCCTGGTCATCGTGACGCTCTTCGGGGCATTGCCCGTTTACAAGCGCGTGGCCCGCGAAAGCCCCCACGGTGCCGGGTCCATCGCCATGCTGGAGCGCCTGCTCCCCCGCTGGTGGGGCAAGCTGTTTGTGCTGATCCTGCTGGGTTTTGCCGCGACCGACTTCATGATCACCATCACGCTCTCCGCGGCCGACGCCTCCGCCCACGTCATTGAAAACCCGTTTGCCCCCAGCTTCCTGCACGGGCAAAACATCATCATCACGCTGGTGCTCGTTGCCGCCCTGGCCGCCGTCTTCCTGCGCGGCTTCAAGGAGGCCATTGGCATCGCCGTCGTGCTGGTGGCCGTATTCCTGGCACTGAACCTGGTGGTCATCGCCGTAGCCCTGGTCAAGGCGCTGGGCAGCCCGCTCCTCACTGCGGACTGGTGGACGGCGCTGACCACCCAGCACGGCAACCCCGTCATGGTGGTGGCCATCGCCCTGCTGGTCTTCCCCCGCCTGGCCCTGGGCCTGTCCGGCTTTGAAACGGGCGTGGCCGTCATGCCCCAGATCAAGGGCCGCCCCGGTGACACCGAGGAGAAGCCCGTGGGCCGGATCGCCGGCGCGCACAAGCTGCTGACGACGGCGGCAGTCATCATGAGCAGCTTCCTCATCACCTCCTCGCTGGCCACCACCATCCTGATCCCCGCCGCGGAATTCCAGCCCGGCGGCGCCGCCAACGGCCGCGCCCTGGCCTACCTGGCCCACCAGCTGCTGGGACAGGGCTTCGGCACCGTGTACGACATCAGCACCATCGCAATTCTGTGGTTTGCCGGCGCCTCCGCCATGGCCGGACTGCTGAACCTGGTTCCCCGCTACCTGCCGCGCTTTGGCATGGCGCCGGAATGGGCCGGGGCGGTGCGGCCGCTGGTGCTGGTATTCAGCGTCATCGCCGTCGTCATCACCCTCGCCTTCAAGGCCAGCGTTGACGCGCAGGGCGGCGCCTACGCCACAGGGGTGCTGGTCCTGATCACCTCGGCCGCCATTGCGGTGACGCTTTCGGCCAGGCGCAAGAAGCAGAAGGGGCAAACCATCGGCTTCGCGGCCGTATCCGTGGCGTTCATCTACACCACCGTTGCCAACTCGATCGAGCGCCCTGACGGACTGAAGATCGCGGCACTGTTCATCGTGGGCATTGTGGGCGTCAGCTTCCTGTCCCGCATGCGCCGCGCCTTTGAACTGCGGGCCACGTACATCCGCATGGATGAGGCAGCCATGAAATTCGTGGCCGCCGTGGATGAGGACACCATCCGGTTCATTTCCCACGACCCCAAAACGCGCAACGCCGCAGCCTACCGCCGCAAGCTTTCCCACGCCGCCACCGTCAACGAGATCGGCAATCCCAAGGATGCACTGTTCCTTGAGGTCATCGTGGACGACTCCTCCGACTTTGAAACGGCCCTGGAGATCCGCGGCATTGAGCGGCACGGCTTCAAAATCCTGGAAGTCCACGGCTCTACGGTCCCCAACACCGTTGCCGCCGTGCTGCTCCACGTCCGCGACGCCACCGGGATCATTCCGCACATCTACTTCCGCTGGAACGAGGGCAACCCCATCACGAACCTGCTGAAGTTCCTCTTCATTGGCGAAGGCGAGATTGCCCCCGTCACCCGCGAGGTGCTGCGCGAGGCCGAACCCGACCTCACGCAGCGCCCTTGGGTCCACGTCGGCTGACGGCGCCCCGAAAGGTGAGGGAGGGTCAGCCACAGCACCCCGAAAGGTGAGGGAGCGTCGGTGGTCAGGGGCGGGCGAGGCCAAGGGCAAGCACGGGGCAGAGCTTGACTGCGTCCGTAGCCGCACCGAGCTCCGAGTGCTTGAGCGGGACGTTCGACTTGTCGGCATCCACCGCGAGGCGGCCCGGCGCCGCCAGCGGAAAGCCCCAGTCGTCGCGGCTGAGTGCTTCGGGCAGCAATTCGGCACACAGCCCCCGTCCGTCGCACCGCGTCCAGTCAATGTGGAGCCTGGCCGCGGCTTCCCTCCGGGAATCCGCGCTCATCGCCGGCCCCCTTCCGCAGGCACCCGGCCTGGCTGGTCCCGGACTCCGGCCAGCCCGACGGCGGCGTGCCCGGCATGCCCCGAATTGCACTGCCCGGCAAGGTGCCAGGGAATGTCGTCGGCGAAGACTTCCAGGGCACTGGCGATGAGCCTGACGGTGCCGTCCGGGTGGTGGCAGGCTCCGCGGCCGGACACCAGGCGGGAAAGCCGCCCCACCTCATCCACCAGCCCGGGATCCAGTGGCGGTCCGGCAACACCGGCACCAGCACCGGCACCGCCGCGGCCGGACCCACCAGACCCGCCGCCCGCCAGCCGCCGCATGACATCCGCCAGCGCGGGCAGCCCGAACATGCACGGGCCGCACTGCCGGGCCGACTGGCCGGCCAGGTAATCCACCATGTCCGCAGTGGCCGCCAGGCCGCAGCGGCCCGGCCCCAGCACGTGCAGCACCCCCGCGCCCGGCCGGACAGCGAGCCCGGCACCCAAGCCGGCGGCCCCTTCATCCACGGAAAGCACCACCCCCTCGGGCCGCACCCAGCGGCCGTGGAAGCCGCCCACCAAAACCGCGGCAACGGCGTCGTGCCTGATCCCTGCCGTGGCCAGCACGTCGGTGAGCGGCGCGCCGCCCGGAACCTCCAAGACCTGCTGGGCAGGGACGTCGCCGGAGAGCGAGACCAGGCGGGTGCCCGGATCCCCGGCCACGCCCGCCGCGCGGAACCAATCGGCGCCGTATCGGGCGATGAGCGCCACCTGCGCCCACGTTTCCACATTCTGGACCAGTGTGGGGCGGCCCTTGAAACCGGAGTCGGCCAGGCGCCGGCGCAGGTCCACGGGAATCGCCCTGCCGGTTTCCAGAAAGTTCACAGCCGCACTGGCCTGCCCCGCCACAAAGGCGTCCGGAGACTCCGTGAGGATCACCCCGGCGGCATCCGGGCGCTCAGCCAGGGCCGCGGCCACGACGTCCAGGTTGCCCGCCGCCGTGTAAATGTAGATGGCGCTGGCAGCCACC
>Ga0157370_10002091_pt1 | contig 24415 bp, 18 predicted proteins | sample C35metaG_FD_113463 | JGI IMG/M metagenome (GOLD analysis project Ga0157370, IMG submission 113463) | Corn rhizosphere microbial communities from Kellogg Biological Station, Michigan, USA - C3-5 metaG | ecosystem: Host-associated > Plants > Roots > Rhizosphere > Soil | place: USA: Michigan...
AAAGACCGGCCCAGAATCGGCTGCAGCCCTGTGATGTCGAAATACTCACGCGTCACCACCATGCCCTGCATGGACTCGCTTCCGTCGTTGCCGATCAGGAAGTTGAAGGTCCAGTCGTAGGCGGCGATTCCTTCGAGCGATTTCGCCTGCCTCTGCCAGTCCATCCATTGCAAGGCGGCCCAGCCTTGCCTCGATAGCTGCCCATCGGAGCCGAGGGAATGAACCAAAACCAGCTTTTCGGATTGCCGATAGGGCGGAGGCGTGAGGAGCACCCCCTCAATGAGGCTGAACACCGCGGAAGTTGCGCCGATGCCGAGCGCCAGAGTCAGCACAGCTATCAGCATGAACCGCGGTTTCCTGAAAAGCATTCGCAGGGCGAGGCGCAGGTCCGTACGCATTCGTGTATCCTCCTGTTGTCTGGCGGCGGGCTACCATAGGACGCCCGGCGGGCGCTTTGGTTGGGGAAATCCGGGAAACCGGCGCCCCATCGACGGTAGCGCCCTGCGAAATAGTGCGGTGGATGTGTCGTGAGATAGAGCGGAACGCGATAACCAGACAAGTGGAGTCGTAAAACGTTGCAACATCAGTGGGGAATCGTGTCGCGCCAGTCATTCGCTGGCCGCGCATTCAACTGGTTGCCGCTTGCAGAAATCAATGCATCCGGCAGTGCTTGTCAGAATCCCAGCGATGCCACAGATCCAAAGCGCCATCGAGACATTCTGTTGATGGCGACCAGGCGCCAGCATCGGTAGCGACCATGGAAAATACTGTGGCCACGCGCCGTACGGTCCGGCAGCCAGTAGCATGGCAAAGCTCGCTACGACGGCCACAATCCCGAAACCGACTGTCACGGAAAAAGATCGCCATCGGAGACTCACCCAATGCTGAATGGTGAGGAACAACAAGGCCAAGCCAGTCATTTCGGCTACCTGGCCAGCGATCAACGCGACGGGAGCGGCGGCGCCAAACCCCAGCCCGGAGTCTAACCAATGCAGGAACCTGCCCTCAGCCAATATACCTGCCAGCAGGATGGCCGCGCTCGTCACGGCCATTGCCATCACCACTATCAGTTTGGCGAGACAGGTCGTCCAGCGCGGCGCAGGCGTGCGAATAGTGCTCGATTCTCCGCCTCCGCTGTCGCGTGGACCTGAACGCGCTATGGTTCGATGTGGCCGACGCGATGAGCGGCAGTTGCAGCCGGCGATTCTGAGTTTGGATTACGACAAACAGCTCATGCAGATGCCGGAAATTTGAAGCTTCCGTTGAATATCCGCCAGGGCTGTTTCAGGTCTTACATCTGACTCAAAGGTTTCAAGACATGACCTGGGGCGCCGGCGGTATAAATTGCAATTCTCAAACGACAGTCGGTTCATCACGGGCGGGTCAATGGCGGTAAGCCGCAGAGTGCCGGCTGAAGGTGATGAGGGCCGGGATGTCAATGCGGTTGCTATCCATAGCGATCTGCCGATTCTGTCCGCGCCTTCTCGATGCGGAAAAAGGAGGATCGCGATGCTACCGTGGCCAGGAAAGCGCGTCGCCCATGTGCAATCTGCGATTCCCCAAAAAACGCCCGATCAGCGCTCCCAGGATTACTGTGGCGACGATTGCCGCTCCGTGCGCTCCAAGCGAATGCCACGGGGTCGACACCGGGCACGCAACGCGCCAGCCGGCATTAATCGCGAGGCCTGCGCCGGCGCCATAGAGGGCGCCCGCCACCGTTGGCCGGGCCGCAAGCGAGTTTCGAAAGATCCGGCTGAATAACAGGACCAGCAGGCCGCCGGCTATCGTGCTGCCGACGCCGCAGCCAAAACCCATGATCCATGGCGACGTACGCAGCTTTTCGTTGATCCATGGCGGGACACGCAGCAGAGGTTCACTCGCAGGACTTATCGAGAAGGTCAACAGGGCGACAAATACAACAACCAAAGATGCTGCAATCGCGGCAAAGTAAACGATCCGCGCCGGCAGCCTGCCAGCCGGCATGCCTTCGTGCGCGGCAATCCAGACGAGCGCAATCGCCAACGCGAACTGCGCGGCGGACGCCCCCCACGTCAGGAGCGATCCCAATAGCGCTGAATCGTGACGGGGGCCGATAGCAAGCAGAATCACCGATGAAAGCAGGAGAGCGACAGGAGCCATTCGCAAGGCCAGGCGCAAGGGTTGCGGCGATGGTTTGACAGGTCTGAGATCCCGGGCGATGGCACGCATCAGCGCTTCCGGTGGTTTTGGTGAATGTTCGATCATGCACGAGCCCTCTTCAGTAACTTGCGAACAACAGACTCGCGCGCCGGGGACAGGTCCGCCGGCTTATTCGCTCCATGTGAGCCGCTTCGCGCGGCTTGTGCGCTCTGAAGATTGTTCAGCGCCACACGCAGATCCGCCATTCCCCGGCTGGCTCGCGCGCGGGCCGCCGCAGCAGTTATGCCGACCATTCCGGCGATCTCCTCGAAACTGAACCCCCACTCATGGCGCAGCAGCAAGGCCTCAGCCTGAACCGGGGGTAAATCCGCGATACAGCGACGGATCTCGTCTCTCGAGCCGAGCCTGTCCGCTTCCGGAAGTACTGCCAATTCGGGTAACTCCTCGCGCGACTCGTGAAGCTTTGCCCATTGCCGGGCCGCGCGCCGATTCATCAGAAAAACGTTCCGCGCCAAACCGAATACCCAGGGTCGAACCGGATAGGCCCGGTTATATGCGGCCCTTGACCGGTGCATTTGGAAAAACGTTTCCTGAAGCAGATCATCGGCGATTTCGGAGTTGTTTGCCAAATGCGACAGATACCGGCGCACCGAGGGCGCGAGCCGGGCGTAGATCTCCTGAAATGCTTCCAGCGATCCGCCCTGATAACGGACCATCAGGCCGCGAAGTTCCTGATCTCCTTCGCTCACATCAGACTCTTTGCCGCCCGAGGCGCATTTGTGACCAGTTCGCGCAAAAAAATCGATTATTCGCAATCGTGTCACAGACCGGGCGCCTCCGGCAAATAAACAGACAGGCGAGCGAAATGCCGCCTGCAACTCAAATCCAACTGAATCGAGGTTAATGCGTGAAACTACTACTCCTTTCCATGCTGATGTCTGTGTTCCCGGTGGCATCTGTGATGGCGCAACCCGAGCCGCCCTCACGGCCGCCCTCGTCCGGCCCGCTATCGCCCAAAATCACGGACATTATGGTGATACTGACTGCCAGAGAGGGAGTCACGCGGCAGCAAATCATGAAGGTGCTGCCCGCCGAGATCCGGGCAACAGTGAAACTCTATCTGGACGGGAAAATACGCCAGTGGTACTCGAGAGGCGACGGCAGAGGCGTGATTATTTTCATCGACGCGAAGACCGTCGACGAGGCTCGCGCGATTGTCGATGCCATGCCCCTATCCAAAGAGAACCTGGCGGATCATCAGTACATTCCGGTAGGTCCTTTGATGCCGCTCGCCGGCTTAATCGGCGGTCAACCGTTCGGGCAATGACTGCCACGACAAGGACGAACTATGCCATTTTCAGCTTTGTTCGCAATCAGTGTATCGTTCGGTCTGGCGGTCTGGGGAATCGTCGCGTGGCAGTATATCTGGCCGGCGCTACGAGAACGCCCCAGCCCCGAGAACCTGAAGCCTATCCTGCTGCTGCATGCATTCCGGTTTCTCGGACTGGCGTTTATTGTGCCGGGTGTTGTGTCCTCAGAGCTACCTGCCGCATTTGCTCAACCGGCGGCTTATGGCGATCTGATCAGCGCCACTCTGGCTTTGCTAGCTCTGCTTACCCTGGGAAGTCGCGCCGGAATGGCGCTGGCCTGGGTTTTCAACAGCTTCGGAACAGCGGACCTGCTCTTTGCGTTTTATCTGGGCAGCCGCATATCGCTCCCGGATGCGCAAGGCTTGTTAGGCGCTGCTTATTTCATCCTGACTGCCTACGTGCCGCTTCTTCTGATTACGCACGGTCTGGCGTTTCGGATACTGCTGCGCACGAAGTTGTCTCTTTCGCTTAGCTGACATGAACGCACGGGCGGTGATTCGAGTCGCGTATGGCCCGGCGCAAGACTTCGTGGGTCAGAGGGGCAGTGTCGCCCTGCCCGAAAAACAGGAAGCGAAAAAGATTCCCAATCGGATTTCCTTCCGTCCATCCGAAGTAAACGTGGGGTACATGACCGGTTTTCTTTTCAAGGAAAATCAGCATGGCGGCGATGGCGTTCGCGACGGCGGGGCTTCGCGCGCGCAGAACCGAAAACTCGCCGACTCGTTCGCCGCTGACGCGCAGGCAATCTGCGAACTCAGAAGCATCTCCGGGTAAGATCTCAAGAAAGAAAATGCGCTCGGCCGGAGGGATGCTATGGCCATCTCGAATTCGGCGATCGGCTTTCGCGAGTTCCTGCTCCGTGTCCTCCCGCGGCTTGCGGGCGACGAGGTGAATAATTTGATCTTCGTCCTCCGCTATCAGGGCTTCGGCCGAGGGCTCCAACTCGACGGAAGTGATGCGCAGTTCGGTGGATCGAAGGGCGCGGGAGATGAGGGAGGTAGTGATGATTGTCAGGATGAAAACAGAAGAAATCTTCAGGCCCTCGGGGCGCTCATAAATATTCAATACGGTCGTGTAGCCGAAGGCTAAAGCGATCAGGAGGAACGGCCAGCGCAGTCGACTGCGCCAAACGGCCAAGGTTACGGCGATCGACGCGGAACTGATCAGGACCAGAACGCCGGTGGCATAGGCGCCGCCCTGCGCATCGACGTCCGCATGAAACAGCAGAGTCACGGTAAAGGCGATTCCCACGAACACAAGCACCAGCGGCCGCGATGCCCGGGCCCACTCCGGCGCCATTCCCAATCGAGGCAGGTAGCGGGGAACCAGGTTTAGAAGACCGGCCATGGCCGACGCGCCGGCGAAAGCGAGAATCAGGATGGTGCTGAAGTCGTAAAGCGTGCCGAAACCGTTGCCGAGGTACTGGTGACCTAAATACGCGAGAGCACGGCCATTGGCTTCGCCACCTTCTCTGAACTTCGAGGGCTCGATCAGGAGTGTGGTCGCAAAACTTGTCGCGAGCAGGAAAACGCTCATGATCGCGGCCGCCGTCGCAAGGAGCTTTCCGGCATTGCGGATTCGTGTCTTCTCGTCGGGCGCCGAAATCAACGGCATTACGGCGACGCCTGTTTCGAAGCCGGAGAGGCCAAGCGCCAGCTTCGGAAACAGGATGAGCGAGACTCCGATCATTACCCACGGGCTGCCTCGGTGGTTCGCTACCAGAGTCTGCCGCCAGAGATGAATCAGGTCAGGGTGGCGGATGACGTGCCAAATGGCAACGGAAGTAATCACCGCGTTCAAGGCCAGGTAGAGCGCGACAAGGGAAGTCGCGATCCCGATGGCTTCCTTGAAGCCCTTGAGGAAGATGATGCCCAGACACGAGAGAAGAATGAGAGTTACTCCCATCTGGCTTTTCAGGGCGCCGGGAACGAAGGGATTCTGGTTGAAGTGGGCGGCCGCGTCCGCCGCAGACAGCGTCATCGTAATGATGAAATCCGTTGTGGCGAATCCGAGCAGGACGAGAACGAAGACTTTGCCGCCCCACTCCGGAAACAGCCTTTCAAGCATGGCGATGCTGCCCTGGCCGTGGGGGCTGGCCGCTGCGACACGCCTGTAAACCGGCAGGGCGCCAAACACGGTAACGATGACGAGAACCAGTGTGGCGACAGGCGAGAGCAACCCCGCGGCGAGGAAGGCGATTCCAGGCTGGTACCCGAGAGTCGAGAAGTAATCGACTCCTGTGAGGCACATCACTTGCCACCAGGGATGATGGTGCTCCGGTTCCCCGCCGATGCCTTTGGGAATCCGGAGGTCGGCCAACAGCCAATCAGAAATCTGCACGTTGGTTTGTTTATCGGTGTGCAATCGGCGCGCATCAACCCCCTGCAGGCCTGAAGCCGTTTGCACAGCGTTTTCGAGTTTACAACGCCGTTCGTATCGGTAGCCGCCGGGCGGGGCAGGCGGCGCGAATTCGCGCAAGGCATTCGTTAAAACGGTCCCTCTGCCCGCGCCTGGAACCGGAGGAATGGCGGCCGGCGATTCTTTCCGCAACGGATGTAACATGGTGGCAAGCAGGAACATCCAGCAGTGGCGGGAGCCGCGAGGGAGATGGGAAGTCGTGGCGGATAAGTGTGCGCGAATAACTTTACTGCACAGCGGCGAGAACAGATTGCCGCGGAAGCGTCGCGGGCGCGATGAGGCGAGAAAACGACAAAGTGAGATCGAATCCCGCAAAAAACGCGCTTTGCGGCGCGCTCGTTCCTGGCACTACAGCAGCAACTCAGAGCCCACCTGGCCCGCCCACGCCACGTATCGCCAATGGCATTCCTCCGCTGCGCGTGGAGAATTATAGCGATGCCGCCATTAAAGCGCAGGAAGCCGCTGTGAAGGCGCAGCAGGTTCGAAATCCGCAGTTACACAATGAGGCGCTAAAGCAGGAACCTGAAGCGCGGGCGTCCTGTCTTACAGGCGTGTGGGACGCTATCGCGCGGCAGAGTCCGGCGGATCTCCAGCACTATTCGCCAGTTCACGCCGAACTTTCAACGCTGCGTTCCGCTGCCGCGAACGCGCCCGAACGGAAACGATCATTATGGACGCGGAACTGAAAGCTTATCTGGAGGGGATGGAAGCGCGCCTCGCGAAAGGAATCGCCGACGTGCGCGAACACACGGAGGAAACCGAAACGCGCCTGCTGCTCGAGTTCTGGAAGTGGGCGCGCACGGCCGACGCGCGCTATCGCCAGCATCATGCCGAAGTGGCTGGACTCGATGAGCGCGTGTTGAATCTCGAGGACCGCGTAAGCGATCTCGAACGCAAGAACGGGGGCGGGGAAGCGGGCGCGTAAAGATCTGCTTTCGCGCAACGCAGGCGCAACTCGACGTACGGGAACTGCTCGCGCGGCTCTCGATCCTGGAAGCAAAGCGTAAACGCCACACTCCGCCAAATAACGAATTTTTGCAAGAACGGGCTTATTCATCGCATCCGCAATCGCGGCCCGCACGCTCCTGTTGTTCGCCGAGGAAACCTGCCGAACAGAGGCGCAGGAGAATTTCCAGTTCATAATGAGCGCGAGCGAATTTGATGGGCGCGATAATGGTGGCGGTTCGATGCGGAAGAGGATTATAGACGGCGACGATGCCAGGCTGCCTGCCGAATCTGATGCGGGCCGGCTGAATCTGCGTGAGATCGCGACCGTGGAAGTCACGTCGGAAGACGAACGCTTCCCCATCGAAACTGTGTTCGCCGGCAACGAGGGTCCGGGCTGGCGCGCAGCCCAGCCGGGGAAACAGATTATCCGAATCATCTTCGACGAGCCAACGGCCGTCCGACGCATTCGGCTTCGTTTCGACGAGCCGGAAATGGAACGAACCCAGGAATTCACTCTGAGCTGGTGTACGGCGGCGGGCAGTTGCAAGGAAATCGTGCGCCAGTCCTGGAATTTCAGCCGGGCTGCGACGGCGGAGATCGAAGATTATCGGGTGAATCTGGAGGGCGTAGCGGTGCTCGAACTCGCCATACAACCCGATATCAGCCGCAAGGATGGACTTGCGACATTGTCGTCCTGGCTGGTCTGGGGCGGCTAACCCGGTCGTACCAGCATAAAGGTGCGGCGCCAGCGGGTGCGCGTGAAGAAATGCTCGGCGAGATCGATGAAGTGATGGGCATTGAAATCAAGCAGGTCTTCGGTGGGCGCATCGTATGACCAGAAGACGATGACCGGTTTCCCCGTGATGTTTTCGCGGGGGATTAAGCCCCAATAGCGGCTGTCCGAGGAATCGTCACGGTTATCGCCCATTCCGAAATAGTTGCCTTCAGGAACGACGAGATCGCCCGCGGAGACGTGGTCGCGCAGCATTTCCACAGCGCGGTCCGGCAAAGGAGGCGCGGGGGCGTTGGGGAAGTCGTCGCGGTAAGGATCGTAACTTCCGGCAATATGCTGAACGTACGGCTCGTCTAACCGCACGCCGTTGCGATAGAGAACGCCGTGCGAAAGATGCAGACGATCGCCTGGAATCCCGACGATACGCTTGACGAAATCCTGGCGAATGTCGACAGGGTAACGAAAGACGACGATGTCCCCGCGACGCACCTGTTCGTACGGAAGCGTGTGAGACAGAGCTCCGCTCGCCGGGGCGTAGGCCATCTTGTCGACGATCACGTGATCGCCGGTCATGAGCGTGGATTCCATGGAGGCAGATGGGATCACGTAGGGCATGGCGAGGGTGGACGTGGCGAAAACGAGAATGACGGCCTGAGCGGCCCAGTCGGCGATCTCGCGCGCGATTCGCATACGCTTCCATACGCAACGGAAAGGCGCGGGGTTCGCCGGAAGTACACTGGGGCGTTGATGCCGGAACGTGCGGTGAAAGCGGAAGCGGGCAACCGCGAATTCGAGGAGCGGATACAGGGGCTGGCGGACCGTGTACACGCGCGGTTTCGTTATCACTCGATCGAGCTGCCGGACGGGAGCGTGCTTCCGGGGCTGCAATCGATCGAGCACCTGAGATGGCGGCTCGACCGGTTCGGCCTCGCGGAGGATTTGCGGGGCAAGCGTGTTCTCGATATCGGGGCGTGGGATGGCTGGTTCAGTTTCGAATGCGAGCGGCGGGGCGCGGTTGTGGTGGCGGTAGATTGCGTCGAGCTGGATACGTTCGTGGAGGCGCGGCGGCTTCGCGGGTCGAGAGTCGAATATCTGACGCTCGATGTGAATGAACTTTCAGCGCGGAAGCTGGGGCGCTTCGACGTGGTGCTGTTCTTTGGGGTGCTTTATCATCTACGGCATCCGCTGCTGGGGCTCGAGAAAGCGGTGGAACTTTCGCGGGATATTGCGCTGATTGAATCGTTCGTGATTCCGAGTGAAGAGCGGCGGATCCGGAACGTGATGGAGTTTTATGAGAGGGCGGAGCTGGGCGGGCAAATCGACAACTGGTGCGGGCCGACGCCGGAATGCGCGATGGCGATGTGCCGGTCTGCAGGGTTTGCCCAGGTGGAGCTGATGGATGTGACGGAGCAGCGGGCATCGATTATTTGCCGGCGGCGCTGGCCGGAGCCTGACCCCTCGGCTACCGAGCGACGGCCGCAGCTACATTCGGTGGTGAATAACCGCACGTATGTCTCCCGATTTCATCCGCTTAAGGATGAATACCTGTCGTGTTACTTCAAGTGTGAAGAGGCGGGGCTCGGACCGGACGATCTTCTTGTTGACGATCTTCTTGTTGAAGTGGATGGCTTCGGGACGCAGACGCTGGGAGTCACGGCGAACGGACCGGGCGGATATCAGGCGGATTGTCTGCGTCCGCCCGGACTCGAGCCGGGGCGGCACGAGGTTCGAGTCCGGACGAGGCGGTCAGGAAGGAGCAATCCCGCAGAATTCGTGATGCTGAATGAGAATGGAAGCGAGCCGGCTCTGGCTGCCCGAAAGCTCCCAGCCGAGGCCCCGGAGCTTTGCAGCGCGGAATATTTTTCGACTGGAGATATGCGGATTGTGGCGGGGCGCGGCGGGTCGCTGGTGTGTTATTTCAGATCTTCTGCTGAAGCGCCAGGAGCATCGGACGTGTGGATTGAAGCTGGCGGGAGATCGCGGCGAGCCGACACGATAAGTTCGCTGGGCGATGGAGTGTGGCAGGCGAATCTGCTTTTGGAAGACCGGCTGCCGGCGGGGATTAAGGTTCGGTTGCGTCTGGAGGGAGGCGAATGGAGCCAGGCGATGCGTTGCCTCGACCGATCCACCTGACAACAGAAGATCCGGAGACGGTACTGCTTCCGGTTCGACTTGAAGACGTTTCTGAGCTTTACGCAGTTATTGACCGGAATCGCGGGGATTTGCGGGAATGGCTTCCGTGGGTAACGCCGGAATACGACCTTGAAGATGCAAGGCGGTTCGTGGCCGAGCGGTTGCTCGAGCACGAGCGGCGTACCGGTCTGATGTGCGTTGTTCGTTACCGGGGACAAATCGCCGGCGCGATCGGGCTGCACACCATCGATGCGGTGAACCGCGCAACGAGCATCGGGTACTGGCTGGATAAGGCGCACCGGGGCCGGGGAATCATGACGCGCGCCTGCCGCGCGGTAGTAACGGCGGCGTTTCGAGAGTACGGGCTTCACCGGGTAGAGATCCGGTGCGCGACGGGGAATGAGCGCAGCTGTGCGATCCCGCGCCGTCTCAAATTCGTGGAGGACGGCATCTTGCGGGAAGCGGGCTTTCTGTGGGACCGGTGGGTGGATTTACGAGTGTTCAGCGCGCTGGCGCAGGAATGGCGCTGACGACGGGGCTCAACACAAAATCGTATAGCGTTTCCGGCTTCGAGCTTATAGACTCCAAGACACAGGACTAGTACCGAAACTACGCGCGATTTCGCCCTCAATGGAGCGAGTTGCCTGTGTTCTCTGGTACAGTTTTGCAAACAGTGTCGTTCGGGGTGAGATGCAGATAACTCTGAGGGGGTGTGCGCCGCATTGGGGGTGGTTTGCGGCGGCGGCTTTCTTTTCGTCTATCGTGCCACAGCCGGCCACAGGCCAGATCTCGATATCCGGGTACGGAGGCGCGGGCGTCAGCCTTTCGCCGGATGGGAACTGGACGGTGATGACCGCGAACCCGCAGTGGGCTTTCGGCGGATCGATCGGAGGCGCGGCGACAGGGTTAGTGGTTCGATCCGGTTCGGATCATTCGGGCAGCTACCGGGAGATCGACTATTTTTACAGCGCGGCAGGCGGCGGCCGTACCGGATTTATTCGCGCATACGCGGGGACTCCGGCGATCCTGTTTTCCGCGACATTATCTTCCGACGCGACGAACACAGCGGCCTTCACGACGGTTGCCAGCTTTCCGGCCAACCTGCATCATCTGACGTGGTCGGGCGAGTTCTCGCTGCCGTCGTTTGTCGGGATGGGGGCGGACAGTCCGTGGTTGTATTTCGATGATTCGGCGAATGCATTCATGGTGTCGCCCGCGGCGAATTACATGGTGGCCTCGATGTCCCAGGGGGCGAATGGGGCGATTGCGTCGGGGATTAACAGCGCGATCACTTTGCTTCCGGCGGGTCTGACGCACGCGACGGCGCTCGTGTACGGAGCGGGCATCAATTCGACGATTCAGACGTGGGAGCGGTTCATCACTGCGCTCTCCGGGAAGAAGCTGCCGCCGAACGATGCGGATACGCTGTTGAAGCAGGTGAGTTACTGGACGGACAACACAGCAACTTATTACTACAATCCGGGCGGGCCATCGTACACGGATACGCTCGACGCGATAAAGGCGGAGTTCAGCGCGAAGGGTATGGCGCTCGGGTCAATGCAGGTTGATAGCTGGTGGTATCCGAAAGGGCCGGACGACATCTGGTCCGACCACGGAGGAATCTGGACGTATACCGCGGCGCCGGATCTGTTTCCAGATGGTTTGGCGGGATTTCAGGCGGGCCTCGGATTACCGCTGATTACGCACGCGCGGTGGATTGACGCGGCGAGTCCTTATCGCACGCAGTACGCAATGTCGGGAGACGTAATCGTGGATCCGGCATGGTGGGAGATGGTCGCGCAGTATTTGCAGTCCTCCGGGGTCGCGACGTTCGAGCAGGACTGGCTGGGAGCGAATGCCCATACCAATGTGAATCTGACGGATCCGTATGCGTTCATGGACAATATGGCGGCATCGATGGCGCGGCATGGGATCACGATGCAGTACTGCATGGGAGAGCCGAAGCATTTCCTACAGAGCACGATGTACGACAACGCCACGACGGCGCGTACGAGCCAGGATGGATTTACCAGCGACAGGTGGACGGAGTTTCTCTACAGCGCCCGTTTCGCGTCGGCTGTGGGGTTGTGGCCGTTTACGGACGTGTTCCAGAGCGGGGACATCAACAACATGATTCTGGCGGTGCTGAGCGCGGGGCCCGTGGGAGTGGGGGACGCGCTGGGTTCGCTTTCGCGCGCGAATCTGCTGAAGGCGGCGCGTCCGGACGGGGTGATCGTGAAACCAGATGTTCCCGCGACGCCGCTGGATGGCGTGTACGTCGCGGATGCTCAGGGCGTGGATGCGCCGATGACGGCCGCCAGTCTGACGGACTACGGGACACTGAAGGCTCACTTCATCTTCAGCTATGTACGCCAGACGAACAATACGATTACGATCAACCCCGGCGATTTCGGGATTTCGGGCGCCAGCTATCTCTATGATTACGTGAACGGGGCGGGCACGGTGATCTACCCGGGATCCTCGTGGACCGGAACGCTCGCGAGCGGCAGCGGGTATTACGTGCTGGTTCCGGTGGGGCCGAGTGGGATTGCGTTCCTTGGCGACAAGGGGCACTTCGTGACGCTGGGGAAGAAGCGGATTCCGGCGCTTTCCGATACGGGCCACGTGGACACGACTGTGGCGTTCGCTGCGGGCGAGAAGACGCGAACGCTGTTCGGCTATTCGCCGCAGCCGGTCGCAGCGACGGCGCTTAGCGGCGCAGTATCAGGCATAGCGTGGGATTCGAGCACGCAGTTGTTCAAGCTGACCGTCCATGCCAACGCGAACGGGACGGCGCGGCTGCGGATCGTGAAATCGTTCCTCGCAGGCGGTACGACCGGGATTACGAGCGTGTGCCGGCTGGCGCGCTGCTTCGGCGCTCCGGGCCCGGTGCAGTAACGCGGTGCGGTAGCGTCCGGGCGAGTCGCTTACCTGTTACAATAGCGAGAGTTACCCGCATTCGTTGTCACAGGTTCCGCTGAAACGGACGGCTGTTTCCACGAGCGGCGCGCCGAAGCGACTCCAGATCGATCAAATGTTCGACAACCTGTCCGAAAAACTGCAGCGTGTCTTCAAGAACCTGCGCGGCGAAGGCCGGCTCAGCGCCGAAAATATGGAGGCGGCGCTGCGCGAGGTACGGGTTGCACTGCTCGAAGCCGACGTCAACTTCAAGGTCGTCAAGCAACTTATTGAAAACGTGAAGCAGCGGGTGATGGGGCAGGAAGTGCTCACGTCGCTTTCGCCTTCGCAGCAGGTGATCGGGATCATCAACGAGGAACTCGTGAAGATCCTCGGCAGCCACGAATCGAAGCTGCGTTTTGCGAATGATCCGCCGAGCGTTTTCTTGATCGTCGGGCTGCAGGGCTCGGGCAAAACGACTTCGACCGGCAAACTGGCGCGGTGGCTGGCGAAGAACGGGCACCGGCCGGAACTGGTGTCGGTTGACGTGTACCGGCCGGCGGCGCGCGATCAGCTCGCGGTGATCGCACGCGATATCAAGATGCCGATTTACACGGGCGCGCCGGAGGAGAAAGCGCCGCTCGATCTGGCGAAATCGGCGCGGCGGGAAGCCACGAACGCGGGGCGCGACGTTCTGCTGGTGGATACGGCGGGACGGCTGCACATCGACGATCAGTTAATGGATGAGCTGCAACAGCTCAAAACGGCGCTGAATCCCGTAGAGATTTTGTTTGTCGCGGACGCCATGACAGGCCAGGATGCCGTGAAATCCGCGGATGAGTTCCACAAGCGGCTCGGGATTACCGGCGTGATCCTCACCAAGATGGATGGCGATGCGCGCGGCGGCGCGGCGCTTTCGATCCGCTACGTGACGGGGCAGCCGCTGAAGTTTGTTGGCGTGGGCGAGAAGCCCGAGGCGTTCGAGGTCTTCCATCCGGACCGGGCAGCCCAGCGAATTCTCGGGATGGGCGACATCGTGAGCTTTGTGGAGAAGGCGCAGGAAGCCTTCGACACGAAGCAGCAGGAGGAGATGCAGCGCAAGCTCATCGAGAATGAGTTTACGCTCGAGGACTTCCGCGATCAGCTCAAGTCGCTGCGCAAGCTTGGTTCGCTCGAATCGATCCTGAAAATGATGCCCAAGGTGGGCATGATGAAGGAGCTGCAGAACATGCAGCCGGACGAGAGCGAACTGACGCGGATCGTCGCGATTATCGATTCGATGACGCCACGCGAGCGCGAGAATCACATGATTATCAACGGCAGCCGACGGCGGCGCATTGCGCGCGGCAGCGGCACGTCCGTGCAGGACGTGAATAATCTGCTGAAGCAGTACGGGCAGGCGAAAAAGATGATGAAGAGCTTGTCCGGGAATATGGGCTTCCTGGGGAAGAAGCTGGGCAAGCTGGGCGGTTTGGGCAAGCTGGGGTTGCCGGGACTCTAGTGGTTAGCGCAAAGCCGAAGACATCAAGGGCCACGGATGGACGCGGATAAACACGGATTCAGAGCAAGGAGTTTGCAACTGCGTTATCCGGGTTCGTGGGCGTTGATACGAGATCAGGAAAGGAAAAGGCGCACAGAATTGCGCCTGACATAAAGTAACGAATGCTGATGATCAGACTGGCCCGTTTCGGCGCCAAAAAGAAGCCGTTTTACCGTATTGTCGTGATCGAAAAGGAGCGGGCGCGGGACAGCCGCAACCTGGAAGTGGTTGGGCACTACAATCCCTTGACGCAGCCTGCGACTGTGAAGCTCGATCATGACCGGATCCAGCACTGGACGAAGAATGGGGCCCAGATGTCGGAGACTGTTGCGCGGCTGGTAAAGAATAATCCTGCGCCGGCGGCTGTTTAGCACCGGACTGGCTCGGGCGATGAACCGGGTGATGCCGGTTCTGGTTGGGGGAGTCGATGAAACAGTTGATTGAAGACATCGCGAAAGCTCTGGTCGACATCCCGGAGGAAGTGCAAGTCAAGGAATTGCAGGGCGAACAAACCACAGTTCTCGAACTGAAGGTGGCGCCAAGCGACCTCGGGAAGATCATCGGAAAACAAGGCCGGACGGCGCGCTCGATCCGCACGATATTGGGGGCGGCGAGCATGAAGCTCAACCGGCGCTTCACGCTGGAGATTCTGGAGTGAAGCGCGCCTGCGGCCTGCGCATGGGATGACGCCCGAGTGGGTGACGATAGCTGTCCTTGGAAAGCCGCGGGGCAATCGCGGCGAAGTCACGGCTATCGCGCTCTCAAGCCACGCCGATCGTTACTCCGCGCTTCAGACGGTTTATCTGTTCGGTTCCGGCGAGACTGCCGGTATTGAACGCGTGTGGGAGCACGAGGGCACTCTCATATTCAAATTCCGGGGCGTCGATTCCATCTCGGACGCCGAGAAGCTGCGCGGGGCCGAGGTGCGGATTCCGGGCTCCGAGCGCGCGGAAATTGCAGAGGATGAGTTCTATCACTCCGATCTCGTCGGCTGCGAACTGCGGGACCGCGCTTCCGGGCGGCGGGTTGGGACGGTGACCGGCGTCGAAGAATATGGCGGACCGGCGCTGCTCGAGATCGACGAGGGCCGCATGCTTGTTCCTTTCGTTCGCGCCATTTGCGTCGAGATCCGGCCGGAGGAGCGCCTGATTATTGCGGAACTCCCGGAGGGGCTCGAGAATCTGGATGCCGAATGATTTTTCACATCGTGACCATCTTTCCGGATTTCTTCGACGGGCCGTTTCGACATGGGGTAGTGGCCAGGGCAGGTCGATTAGGGGGCTCCACAACGCCCGCCCGACTGGCGGGCTGCGCAGCCGGCGCATTCGAAATTCGGCTGCACGATTTGCGAACGTGGACGCATGATGTCCACCGCACGGTAGACGACCGGCCGTTCGGCGGCGGCGAGGGCATGGTGCTGAAACCTGAACCGATCTTTGAAGCGGTGGAGAGCATCTGGCCTGAGCGGCAGCCGGGCCAAAAGGTGATTCTGCTTTCCCCCCAGGGCCGGAAATTTACGCAGAGCGTGGCGCGCGAGTTGTCGCGCGAAAAGGAACTGCTTTTCATTTGCGGCCGGTACGAGGGCGTGGATGAGCGCGTTGCCGAGCATCTGGCGGACGCCGAACTTTCGATCGGCGATTATGTGCTGAGCGGTGGCGAACTTGCGGCGGCGGTGGTGATCGATGCGGTGGCGCGACTGCTGAGCGGCGTGGTGGGCAACAGCGCGTCGACGGTGAACGAATCGTTCGAACAGGGCGTTCTTCTCGATTATCCGCAGTGGACTCGGCCGGCAAATTTTCGAGGCTGGATGGCGCCGGAAATGCTGCTCGGGGGGAACCACGAGCAGATACGCAGATGGCGGCGGGAAGCTGCGATCGAAAAGACGCGTCGGATGCGCCCCGATCTTCTGGGCGAACGAGGCCAGTGACTTCGCGGAAAAGACCTGCCCACGCGCACCATTTCACGCTTCTGTAATAATCGTGAAACAGGCCACGTGCTAGCCTGAAGTCATTCATTTTCAGCTTGAGGTTTTCGTCTCAACCGCCTGGGACGAATGTGTCAGCCATTTCAAAATGCTGTTCCCGCCGCAAGGGTAACGGCTCTATTCAGGAGATCGTGGTGAGAGGACAAAGAAGCAGGAGCTTCCGCGTTTCGTGCGGAATTGCAGCTGTCAGTTTCTTGTTTACAGTTCATATCCAGGCGCAAACTGCCGGATCAGGAACGATTACAGGAACAGTCACGGATCCGGCCGGCTCGGTAGTCCCGGCAGCCAATATCACGATTCACAATTCCGATACCGGCGCCGACCGGGCAATAGCCACGAATGACGCAGGCATCTATACAGCCGCGTTTCTTCAGCCGGGACATTACGACATCAGGGTCGAGAAGACAGGCTTCTCAACTATCGCGCGAAACGGAATTACGCTCGAAGTGGGCCGCACGCTGACGCTGGATTTTAGTCTGGTAGTGAAGGCCGGCGCCGAAACCGTTACGGTGACCGGCGAAGCGCCGGTTCTCGACACGGACAAGACGGAAGTCTCGCAGGAAGTCAGCCAGAATATGGTGACAAACCTGCCGATTATCGGGCGGCGATGGGATAACTTCGTCCTGTTGACGCCCGGCGTCACAACAGACGGTGGTCTGGTTTCCTATCGCGGCATTTCGGGCCTTTATAACAACAACTCGGTAGACGGCGCGAACAACAACCAGGCGTTCTTTTCCGAAGCTCGCGGCCGATCCACAACGCCTTACACTTACTCGCTCGATTCGATCCGCGAATTTCAGGTGAGCGCGAGCAACTACAGCGCGGAGTTCGGCCAGGCGGCAGGCGGCGTGGTGAACGCAGTGACCAAATCCGGCACGAACGACATTCACGGCGATTTGTTCTATTACCTGCGCTATCCCGCACTGAACGCGCTGGATCCGATCAACAAAGCAGCGGGAATCTATACGCAGCCTGTGCATCAGCAGCAGCAGTTCGGCGGCAGCGTGGGCGGCGCGATCATCAAAGACAAGCTTTTTTACTTCTTTACTTACGACGGCTCGCGCAAGGTATTCCCGGTAAGTTATACGAGCACGTCACGCTTTCCGCTGGCGTGTCCGACTGGCGTATCGCCGACGCTGTGCACGGCAGCCAATAACTACCTGGGCGGACTGATCGGCTCCTATCCGCGGACCGGCGTGAATGACATCGGATTCGGGCGGCTGGATTATCAGCTCAACTCGAAAAATCACCTTTCCGCGAACTTCGATCTGGACGATTACCACGCGCCGAATGGTTATAGCGCGGGCGCCACCTTTAACAATCTGTCCGTGACAGCGAACGGTCCTACCGTGACTCACACGCGTTTCTTCGTCGCGAACTGGGATTCGATTCTGACTCCGACGCTGGTGAATAACTTCCGCTTTCAGTGGGCAGTGGATCTGGAAACGGCCGGCGCCAACCAGGGCGGACCGAGCGTGGGAATCACGAACGTGATGACTTACGGGATGCCGAATGCTTTGCCCAGACCCGCGTTTCCGAATGAACACCGGCTGCAATTCTTCGATACGCTCTCGCAGACCGTGGGACGTCATCAGCTCAAGTACGGCTTCGACGTCAATGCGATTCATGAGGTACTGATTAACCTTTATCAGGGCGGGGGTCTCTACAGCTACACCGGAACGGCCCCGGTCGCCTTCAGCAACTGGGTAGCGGATGTGACCGGGACGAATCCGGGCGATAACTTATCCGGGCGGCACTGGACGTCGTTCGCGCAGGTGACCGATCCCATTACCGGCGTCGGCAAAGACGATTTTTACGACAACGATTTCGCCGGCTTCTTCGAAGACAGCTTCAAATGGCGGCCGAATCTGACGTTGAACCTCGGCGTCCGCTATGAGCTGCAGCATGTGCCGCAGCCGCCGAAGCCGAATACTCTGACTCCGCTCACGACGGCTTACACATCAACGATCAACGAAGATACGAATAACTTCGGACCTCGCATCGGCATTGCTTACCAGCCGTTTAAAAACACGGTGGTTCGAGCCGGCTATGGCATGTATTACGCGAAGACGTCGAACAGCACGTTCTATGCGATTCGCGTGGAGAACGGCGTTTATCAGCAGACATTCAACTGCACGCCGGCGACCTGCCCGGCGCTGACTTTCCCGAACCTGATCTTCACGCCGCCGGGACCGCAGCCGCAGGCTCCGTTTTCGGGCGCGTTAACGCCGACGGTAACGCCGTTCAGTCCTCCGGCGGGTACTCAGCTGGCACATGGACTAACCAGCGATTTCGTCAATCCGCTGGTGCACGAAGGCGAACTCACGATCGAGCGCGAGCTTCCCGGCAATCAGAGCATTTCGGCGGGATGGCTGTTCAGCCGCGGCCTGCATCTACCGGTGTTCGTGGACGCGAACGTCGCCCCGGCGACGACGACCCATACGTACGATGTTCTGAATTCGAGCGGCGCGGTCGCCAGCAGCATCACGCTTCCCTGGTACACGCAGCGGCTCAATCCGCAAACCGGCGTAATTCTTGTTGGAGAGAGCGTCGTGAACTCCTGGTATCACGCCCTTGTTCTTTCGTATCGCAAACCCATGAGCCACGGCGTGGAAGCGCTGGTGAATTACACCTATAGTAAATCCATCGATAATGGCGCAGTCGCGGGCCAGTACGGGACGTTCTATGGCACCGATTCACCGGTCGATCCGTACAATCAGAAAGCAGAGAACGGCCTTTCCGACCTCGATCAGCGGCATCGTTTCGTGGCCAGCGTGGTCTATGCTCCCACGCCTTTCCTGCACGCCAACCGCGCTGTACACCAGATTTTCGACGGCTTTCTCTTCTCCGGAGTGGTGACAGTCGCTTCGGGACAACCGGTTTCTGCTTTCATGGGAAGCTATCCCTCGGGCGGCATCGATGGCGGCTTCACCGGAGCCGAAGTCAGCAATGCGGGCAGCAACACCGGAGGCCGGCCTCCTCAATTCGGACGGAACGTCTACATTGCTCCCGGCATGGGCGTTTTTGATCTGCGTGTAATGCGCGAGTTCAGGATCACGGAGCGCATTCGCCTGCAGGCGCTGGCGGAGGCCTTCAACCTGTTTAATCACACCAATATCTTTTCCGTGAACACGACGGCGTTTACTTATTCCGCGGCAGGCAGCGGAGGATGCTCCACGGCGATCGCTGGCGGTACGAACGGCTGCATTGTGCCCAGCCCAACGTTCATGGCCCCAACATCTTCCACTTCACTGAACGGCCTTTACGGCCCACGCCAGATGCAGTTCTCGGCGAAGATTACATTCTGACGTTGCGTTCAGTCTGCGAAACCAGCGCCGCGGTTCACTTGAACCCGCGGCGTTTTTATGCGCGCGACACAGGGCAGGGACACGCTCCGGCGCAGGGGTAAAATATCGCTTTGCGGTCACTGCAGCATGCGACGGTGCTGATCACCGGCGCTGGGCGTGGAGTAGGAAAACGTCTGGCTATCGGGTTCGCGCAGCATGGAGCCAGCGTCGGTCTCCTCGGCCGAAGCCAGGGCGAACTCGACGTTACCAAACTCGAGATCGAGCATGGCGGTGGAACGGCCCACCGATTCCGCGCCGACGTCACTGATTACGAACAGGTGTCAGCGGCAGTCGACCGGATGGGCCTTACGTGGGGATCGGTGCAGGTCCTGATCGCCAGCGCGGCGGTTCAGGGGCCGATCGGCCCGTTCGCGGAACAAAAGCCGCGGGACTGGCGCGAAGTCTTCGACACCAATGTGATCGGCGCGCTGAACTGCTGCCGCGCCGTTTTGCCGCAAATGATTCAGCGCCGCAGCGGGAAGATCATCGTGATCTCAGGCGGCGGGGCGACGGAAGCGCGGCCCGGGTTTGCCCTGTTCTCGGCCAGCAAAGCGGCCATGGTGCGGTTCGTGGAAACGGTGGCTCAGGAAGCACGCGATCACAACGTACAGATTAATTGCATGTTCCCGGGCGAATCCTACACGAGCATGACCGACGAGATTCTTCAGGCAGGCGAGCGCGCGGGCGCGGCGGAGATCGAAGCGGCCGAAAAGGTGCGGCTGACGGGCGGCGTCTCACCCGAGAAGCAGATTCAACTGGCGTTGTTTCTGGCTTCACAGCGTTCCAATCACGTAACCGGGAAACTGATTCACGTAAGCGACGACTGGAAGCGGCTCGAACACGAGAATGCCCGGCCCGAGGCGTTCACGCTGCGGCGTCATTTGAGATAGCGCGGCTCGATTGTTCGCAGAGCAAAAATGATCATAAGACTCCGAGGATTACAGCCCAGGGATGAAAAACCCATTGGCGGCCTTGAGATGATCGCTGAGTATAGAGCATGCGACGCCCATCGGGGATGAGCGCCGCATGTATTCATTACTGCTTGCTGAGCTTGCGGTAGTACTCGGCGACCGCGTCGGCGTAACCGGGCGGCGGATTCCGCGGATTTGCGCCACGCACGCTGCCGTCATTGGCCTGCGCTTTGCGACGCAGCATCAGCTCGACCTCATCGATTTGGCTGAGCACCTGGTTGTTGATCGTCTCGGCAAGTTGCGGACTGGTGGCCCACCGGTTGGGATCGAGCTGCCGCGAACGCTCGAGCAACTGCTGGTATTCGCGCGCCAGATCACGGTCGTTCCCGATATTGTTGCGCAGCCGGCCGAGATCGCGGATCAGGTTGTCGTAATCGACCTGGGCCTGCGCGGGAGTCGGAATCGCGGATCCGGATTGCGGGTCCACATGCCCGACGCCATCGAGTGTGCGGTTCTCCGCAGTTCCGGGACCTTCGAGGTTGCCGCCATTCCAGCCGCCTGCGTACCGGGCGCCACCCTGATTGGAGCCGCCTCCGCGCTGTCCACCGGCCTGCTGTCCGCCAGGTTGCTGACCACCCGCTTGCTGACCACCGGCCTGTTGACCGCCAGGTTGCTGGCCGCCAGGCTGTTGGCCACCCTGCTGATTGCCACCCTGCTGGTTGCGGGCTTGTTGCTGACCACCAGGTTGCCGACCGCCTTGCTGGTTACCGCCCGGCTGCTGTCCCGGTTGTCCGCCGTTCGCCTGCTGTGAACCAGCCTGGCTGCCGTTCTGCTGGCCGGATTGAGAATTGCCCTGCCGGTCGCCGCGGCCATTGCCTGCCTGTTGCCGGCCCTGATTGCCCTGACCGCGCTCGCCGTTTCGCGCGGCCCTGGCCTGCTGGGCGCGGGCCAGTTGCTCAATTTCGCGCCGCACCCGCTCGGCCTGATTGAGGGCCTGCTGGGTGGCCATCGCCTGCTTGTCGTCGCCCGCCTGCGCTGATGCGCCGGCTTCGGCTTTCTTCAGGTCATCACGGAGCTGATTGAGCGAATTGGTGGTGAGTGCCTCGCGCATGACTGCATACTGACCCATGCCCTGGCGCAATGCGGCTTCCGCCCACTCCATACGGCTCTGCACTTCGGATTGTTCGCTGTGGCTTAATGCGTCGCGTACCTGCTTTGAAGCGTCGGGCTGCGTGCCCGCGAGATTGCGCGAAGTCTGCTGCATTCCCTTCTGCAATTGCATGTAGGAATCAAGCAGCTGTTGTTTCTCCTGGGCCATTTCACGGCCAGTACGTTCATCGCCATTGCCCTGGCCGAACGTGCGACGCATCTTCTGTTCGAATTCCTGCTGGCGTCCGGCAAGCTGCTCGGCCTGGTTTGCAAGACCCGCGACGTCGTTGCCGTTCTGCTGACGCTGCATCGCCTGAAGCATCTGCTGCGCCTGCTGGAGCCGCTGGGCTGCGCGCTCGGCATCGGACTGCGCCTGCGATGATCCCTGGCGCGCCTGCTGGCCGGGCTGCCGCGAGGAAGACGAATCCGACATATCGCGAGTGGCCTGCTCTATGGAGCGGATCGCCTGCTGCAGTTGCTCGTTGCTGGCCTGCTGGTTCCGTCCGCTCATGCCGTTCCGCGCCATGCTGCCGGACTGTTGTCCCTGTCGGCCCGCCTGCTGGCTGGATTGTTGGCCCGCCTGCTGGCCCGATTGCGACTGTTGACCGGACTGCTGGCCCGATTGCTGGCCGCTGTTTGAGGCGGACTGCTGGCCCTGCTGATTACCCTGCTGATCCTGATCGCCGCGCTGGAGCTGTTCCATCTCGCGGCGGAGCTGCTCGGCTTCTCGCCGCAGCATCTCCTGCTCGTAACGCTGTTGCGCAAGCTGCTGCGGATTCTGCCGGCGCTGCGCGAGCTCCTGCTGGCGGCGCGCCAGTTCCTGCAGCTTCTTCATTGCGTCTTCGATCTTCTGCTGACGCTGTTCGGAAGCGGCGTTCTGACTGGTTTCGTACTGGTTCTTGTCCTTATCCAGCTCGAGATCGAAGAGGTTCGCGAGATCGCGCGCGCCCCCGGCGGCTCCGCCGCCACCACCGCCCCGGCTGATGGATATCTGAATATCGCGGAACACCGATTCAGCGCGAAGCAGATGCTGGAGCGCCTGCTGCTCGGGCGTAAGAGCGTCATTGAAGGCGAGCGACTTCAGTTTGCCCGAGGCCGGCGACATGGACGCGACCGCCGCTTCCATTTCCTTCACGAACTGCTGGAATGCGGCCCCCGAACCATCGAGCTGGCGGGCCTTCATACGATTGGCGAGCGATTGCGCCTGATCGCGCAGCTTGGACTGAACTTCCGATAAATACCTGCCGTTTTCGGCCGCCGCGGCTTTGATCTTCGAGTCGCCCTTGATCTGGTTGAAGGTTGCGGCGATGATCTCCTTTTCCCTGTCGGAGATCTGCTGCTCCTGCTGATCCGCTCCGCCCCCGCCGCCCCCGGCCTGCTGGGATTGCGAGAAGTTGTACTCGAACGGCACGGCCTGGACGAAGAACATGTCCGTACGCGCCGAGCTTCTTCCGTCGCGCGCGGTGGCGTACATGCTGATGATGTCGCCGGGCACAAGCTTATAATCCTCGAGCGCCAGCATCGTTTTGCCGGTGATCTGCTTCGCGCCCTTCTGCTTGAGCATGGAGACAATTTTCTCAGGGCCGCCGTTAACCGAATAATGGAAATTCAGCTCCTGCAGCGGATACTCGTCTTCGCCAGTCACTTCGACGTTAACTTCCTCGATGGGGCTGACCTTCGCGTCGCGGCCGGGCTTTGTGATGCGAACCGTGGGGACGCCGGGCTTGCGGGCTTCGATGAAATAGTCGTCGCTCAGGCGTACCATTTCACCGTTGTCGATGACACCGATGTGGTACGTGCCGTCCTTGTCAATATTGATCGTGGCGTGCGTCTTGTTGTTTTCGGTCGGATCGAGATTGATCGGCTTGCCGTCTTCGAAGAGGATCTGGCCCTTTGCCAGGGGGCGATCGGTCTGGATTTCGAGATGCGCCACCGTGCCCTGGACAGCGCGCAGGTCTCCGCCGGGATCTTCGGTAGTGGAGCGGATGCCGGTCCACGAAGGATAGTTGAAGGTGACGACGATGTTCTTCACCGAGGGAAGATCGACCGTGTGGATCTTATAAGTGGACGAGCGCAGGCTGCCGGCTTCGACGTAGTACTCGACATCTTCGGGGACGCCGACGAACATAAAGCGGAAGCCCGAAGCGCCGTCCTGGCGCTGCATGGGAGCTTCTTCCCACTTGCTGGAACTCGCGTAGCGAGCGAAGAGGCTGGCCTTCGAGGCGGAAAAGCCGGAAAGTTCTGCGGAAACCATCAGATCCGTTCTCCGGCGAATGGTTTTCGAGCCCGGCTGCACGTTGATGGAATAGAACGGCTTCGATTGTTCTTTGGGCAGGCTGCCCCAGAGCAGGGACGTGCCGTAGCCTAAAACGCCGGGGCCCCAGAACATGAGCCAGACGAGTACGCTTGCGGCAGCGGCCGCGAGCGAGATGAAGCGGATGATGACGCGGTTCTCGACCACGCGCGATGGCTCCGCGTGACGCGCAATCGAGAGCGCATCATCGGTGAGCAGCGGCAGGAAAGGATCCGACGGATCGGCATCGGCGCGCTCAGTGAAAGTAAGGAGGCGCTGGTCGAATCCGGGATGGCGTTTCTCGATTTCGGTGGCGGCGCGGCGGCGATTCAGCGCGAGCAGCGGCGCAACAAGGCCCAGTGCGATCGCGGCGCCGACTCCCACGAAGAGCATGAACCGGCCAACCAGAAGGCCGGAAGGGGAAAAGGCGGCCATCATCAGAACGCCCACAATGATGACGGTGAGAAGCAAGGCCGAGGCAGTAATTGCCGCCGCTCCTCGCGTCCACGTGAATAGCCGGAGGCGCCGCTCCAGCCGATCGAGATATTCAGC
>Ga0157370_10002092_pt1 | contig 24395 bp, 22 predicted proteins | sample C35metaG_FD_113463 | JGI IMG/M metagenome (GOLD analysis project Ga0157370, IMG submission 113463) | Corn rhizosphere microbial communities from Kellogg Biological Station, Michigan, USA - C3-5 metaG | ecosystem: Host-associated > Plants > Roots > Rhizosphere > Soil | place: USA: Michigan...
TCCGGGATGTCGCTGATGGCATCCAGCTCACCATCGAAGTACTTGAGCTGATCGAGCATTTCCTGATTCCAGAGGCCGGCTTTCTTGAGATCGCTGACAAGCTCGGCATTGAGGACGATGAAGTCTCCGGAGAGATTGCTCTTCACGTAGAGGTTCTTGTAGTTCGGCTCGATGCAAGGAGTAGTGCCGGTGATGTTCGAGATGGTGGCGGTAGGAGCGATGGCGAGGACGTTTGAATTCCGCATGCCGTTCTTCGCAATCTTCTCGCGGACGACGGACCAATCCATCTTGCCACCGCGTGGGGTATCGATCTTCTTGCCGCGCTCCTTCTCGAGGAGATCCAGGGTATCCTGGGGCAGAATGCCGCGATCCCACTTGGACCCCACATAGGTGGAGTAGGTGCCACGCTCACCAGCGAGGTCCGAGGAGGCGCTATAGGCGTAGTAGGCGATGGCCTCCATGAACTCATCATTGAACTCCACAGCGGCATCCGATGCGAAGGCGAGGCCACGCTTGTAGAGGGCATTCTGAAGACCCATGACACCCATGCCGATGGGGCGGTGGCGGGAATTCGCCGTGAGCGCCGCATTGGTGGGGTAGAAATTGATGTCGATGACATTGTCCAGCGCACGGATGGCCACGGTGATGGTCTCCTTCAGCATCTCATGATCGAGCGCGCCATCTGCGGTGATGTGCGTATCGAGAATGACGGAGCCGAGATTGCAGACCGCCGTTTCCTCATCCGAGGTATTGAGGGTGATCTCCGTGCAGAGATTGGACGAATGGATGACGCCGACGTGGTCCTGCGGGGAGCGGACGTTGCAAGGGTCCTTGAAGGTGATCCATGGGTGGCCGGTCTCGAACACCATCTTGAGCATGGATTTCCAAAGCTCCAGCGCCGGGTGCTGGCGGGACCAGATCTTACCCTCGGCAGCCAGTGCCTCGTATTGGGCATAGCGTTCCTCGAAGGCCTTTCCGTAGAGGTCGTGAAGATCCGGCACTTCATTGGAGCGGAAGAGGGTCCAGTGGCCGCGTTCTTCCATGCGCTTCATGAAGAGGTCTGGAATCCAGTTGGCCGTGTTCATGTCATGGCAGCGGCGGCGTTCGTCACCGGTGTTTTTGCGAAGCTCCAGGAAGTCCTCGATGTCATTGTGCCACGTCTCCAGATAGGCGCAGCCGGAGCCGCGACGCTTGCCGCCCTGATTCACGGCGACGAGTTGGTCATTGTGGAGCTTCAGGAACGGGATGATGCCCTGGGACTCGCCATTGGTGCCCTGGATGTAGCCGCCGGTGCCGCGCACGGCTGTCCACGATCCGCCGAGGCCGCCCGCCCACTTGGACAGGTAGGCGTTTTCCGCGATGCCGCGCTGCATGATGGACTCGATGGAGTCATCCACCTTGTAGAGGTAGCAGGAGGAAAGCTGGCTGTGGAGGGTGCCGGAATTGAACAGCGTAGGGGTGGAGGAGCAGAAACGGCGGCCCTTGTAGAGATTGTAGAGGCGGATGACCCACTCCTCGCGCTGGGTTTCCTCACGCTTGAAGAGGCCCATGGAGACGCGCATCCAGAAAAACTGCGGAGTCTCCAGGCGGCGTGGCTTTGCCCCCGTCTTGTCCACGATGAGGTAGCGGTCATACATGGTCTGTATGCCCAGGTAGTCGAAATCGAGGTCAGCGGAGGGATCGAGCGCGGCGCAGAGCTTGTCGATATCGTAGCCATCGAGCAGCTCCGGGTTGATGCGCTTGATGGCGACGCCGTGCTTCAGGTAGCCCTTGAAGGCAGCCTGGTGGGCGGCGCGGAGTTTTTCCACGCCATCCTTCTGGATGCTCCAGTCCAGCACCTCCTCATAGATGTAGGAGAGCAGGATGCGGCCGGCGAATTTCGCGAAATCCGCGTCTTTCTCGATGAGGGCCTTGGCATTCAGGATCACGGTATTGCGCAGATCGCTGGCGGAAATTTCCGATCCCACGGAACGGCGCAGCTCGCGCTCGATCTCCGCATCCGACAGCAAAAGATTGAGGCCGATGGAGGCGAAGGCGATGCGCTTCTTCAGCTCCGTGCCATCCCAGAAGGAAGATTGGCCATCCTCGGTGGTGATGACGACCATGGACTCCTGATTCGGGTCCTCCTGCACCTGGCCCTCCTCCTCGCGGACGCGGGCGCGCTCATCGCGGTAGCGGATGTAGTGGGCGGCCGCCTTGAAGTAGCCCTGGCGCATGAGCTCCTCCTGCACCATGTCCTGCACGTCCTCGATGTGGATAAAGGATTGATCGCCACGGCGGATCATTTCCGTCACGCCCTTCGCCACCTCTGCGGCGGGCTCCGGGTTTTCCTTGATGGTGAGGAAGGCCTTGCGAACGGCGATCTCGATCTTGGTCTCGGACCACGGCACCACATTGCCATTCCGGCGGATCAGACGCACCGGCAGCGCGGCCTGGGCGGCGTAGATATCGACGGCACCGTTTTTCTCCATCGAACGGCGAAAGGCCAGGGACTTCGCCACATCGTAGGCTTCATTTTCCAGCAGCGCCTTCTCGATGAGCAGATAAAGATCCGCCTCGGAAAGGCGCAGACGGCCCACTTCATCGAGCGACTTCGTGAGGGAATTTGCCACCGAATGGGCCACATCCGAGACGAACTTGCGGTTCACATCGGAAAAAATGGACTTCTCGTCCTCCCGGCGGGAGATCAGCAAATCTGCCAGCGAGTCACCAATCGCATCCGCCACGTCTTCCAGAGAGAAGCTGGAATCGGTGTTCCCACGTGTGACGATGATATCATCGAACTGCGGTCGCTTGTCCGTAGGCAGGACATCGCGCCAGGCGAATCCTCTATCTGAAAGGGAGAAACGATCTGTGACGACCTGTTTCAGGACGAGGTCCTCATTTAGATTTAGGGAGCGATACATGGTGGGATTGGGTGAGGCTGGTAGAGAATTTAGTGCCGAGTGATCGGTGATCAGTGGAAGAATTTTGAAGAGCGGGCTATTCGGGCGTTTGCTCAGTGAGAAGAGGCGTTGAGACGACGTTTGAGGGAATTGATGAGACCTTGGAGCATGCGGGAGAGATCCTTGGTTTCAGCAATCATGGCGCGGGAGCCCTCCATGGGAGGAGCCCCCAATCGTTGTCGGATGCGCTCCGCAATGTAGAGCTGGGTGCGGAGTTCTCCACAGGAGCCTTTGCTATAGCGGAGGAATTTGATGAAATCCGCAGTGCTATCCCGCTCACAGCCTTCAGCGATATTGGAAGGAATGGAGAGCGAGAAACGTTCCATTTGATTGCGGAGGGCGTAGTCCGTCGACTCAGCCATCACGACATGGAGATCGACCGCGAGGTTGCAACCGCGCTTCCAGACCTCCAAGTCTTCAAATGTTTCGATGTCACTCATTGGTTTCTTTCACTGATCACTGCTGACTGATCACTTGTCACTCCACCGCAGGCGGTTAGAGCTCGTCATCATCAACGGTGCTGAGCGCAGACGCCTTCTGATACTCGGTGACGCGGCCTTCGAAGAAGTTGGTCTCCTTTTTGATGTCCATCATTTCGGCAAGCCATGGGAATGGATTGGCTGCGCCGGGGTTGAGTGGAGCGAGGCCGCAGGACGTGAGGCGACGGTCTGCGATGTAGTCGATGTAGGTTTCGAAATCCGTGCTGTTCAGGCCGATGCCGGCGACAGGAAGGCAATCGCGGATGAATTGTTTCTCGAGGCGGATGCCCTCTGCCATGGTGGCGCGGAGGTCTTCCTTGAACTCATCGGTCCAGATGTCCGGGTTCTCATTGAGAAGGTCCATGAGGAGATTACGGAAAACTTCGATGTGGTTCGACTCATCGCGCAAGGTGTAGCGGAACATGGTGCCAATGCCGGGGAACTTGTTCTGGCGATAGAGGCTCAGGATCATGCCGAAGAGGCCGTAGAACTGGGTGCCCTCCATCACTTGGCCGAAGAGGAAGATATTCTTGGCCAGGGACTGCTTGTTTTCCGTGATGGTGAGGTCGATATCGCGGCGGAGGGAGCGGGAATTTGAAACGACGAAGTGGTTCTTCTCCTTGATGGTTGGGATATCCTCGAACATCGCCTCACACTCGTGGGGATTCAGGCCCAGGGAAGAGAGCATGTAGACCAGGGAATCCGCGTGGATGTTTTCCTCATGGGCGTGGCGGCCCAGCACCAGCTTCAGCTCCGGGGCGGTGACCACCTCACGGACGACGTGGAGCACATTGTCCCCCACGATGCCTTCTGCAGCCGAGAAATAGCCGATGCCCATCTTGATGATCCAGCGCTCCACATCGGAAATCTCATCGGAGCGCCACTGCTCGGCGTCCTTCTGCATGGTGATGTCCTCCGGTTCCCAGTGGTTGTTCTTCATCGTCTTATAGAGATCATACGCCCACTGATATTTCAGAGGGAGGATGTTGAAGAACATGGTTTCTTTTCCATTGATCACCCTTTTGGCCGCGTAGGCTTCTTCCGCCTTCGTGCGGTCGAGGACAAAGGTGCGGGCTCCAAGGGTAACGGTGGTGGTGGCGGACATGGCAGGTGAGCGAAATCGGGTGTGGTGAGGCGGCTGGCCTTGGCAGCGCAGCGTTGTGAACCCTGTCAGCAATCGGTGGGCCGGGTCAATTTCATTTCCACGTGCGGATTGCCCATTTGGTATTAACATTTTATTCACAATACCACATGTTGTGGTTTTGGCTATGCACAGGAATCATTGACGACGGCCTATCCCTACGTATTCAAAGACCTGCCGATGGAGGACATACAAGCTCTAGGTGGCTAAAAAAAATGCAGAGTCTAACCCATCGCCGAGCGTGCGATTTCCCGATCTTTTTGCTGGAAAACGCGGAAGGCTTTCACCTTGAAGGGTGATTCTCTCTTCCGTGCCTAATGCGGCTTGGCGCGAGCGGGGAAGACGTTACATTCCGCCCATGAAACGAAATTTTATCGTCGATCTCACCACCCTGCCAGAGGAGGGCAAGGAATTCTCCGGCGAATTGCCTCAGGAAATTTTCGACCTCCCCGAGGGCGATGCTCAAGCCGCCGGACCACTGGAATACGACGTGCGCGTGCAACGTTTTGAATCGGAACTTCTGATCACCGGAGAACTCTCCGCGCCCTTCGAATTTACCTGCGTAAGGACGCTGCATCCCTTTATTCAGACCATTCGTCTGGATCAGGCAGCCATCTCACTGGAGATCGGAAAAGACAGTGAAATGGATGTCACGGACGCCCTCCGGGAGGAGATCCTGGTGAACTTCCCTATCGACCCAAGATGCGAGGAAGGGGACGTTCCACAGAAATGTGAAATCGATCCGCGATATTTATCAGTGGACAAGCCTGCGGAAGATGAGCTAAGCACCCCGCCCCGCGCCGAGGGTGATGACCGCTGGTCAGCTCTCGACATACTCAAGGACCTCAAGGACCAACCCTAAATCGAAGCAAGACCATGGCCGTACCTAAGCGCCGCCAATCCAAAAGCCGCCAAAAAATGCGCCGTGGCGCAACCCGCTGGCGTGCACCTATCTTCAAGAGCTGCCCAGAATGTGGCAGCCGCGTGCCTTCACACATCGCGTGCCCTTCCTGTGGCTATTATCGCGATCGTCAAGTGCTCGACGTCGAAGCTCTCTGAAGCTTAACAGCGTGACCAATCTCGAAGTTACCGCACCGGGTTCATCCCAGTGCGGTAATTTTCGTATCCACTCATTCGCAGCTACATCGTTTCTTCTATAATCTCCATGAAAGTCGCACTGGATGCCATGGGCGGAGATCACGCCCCAGCCGTCAATATCGGAGGAGCCATTTCCGCTCTCCGCCTGTATCCGAAACTGGAGCACCTTTTCCTCGTAGGTGATCAGTGCGTTCTGGAACAGGAATGCGCAAAGCAGGGACTGAATCTGAAGGACCCGCGCGTCAGCATCGTCCACGCCCCGGAAGTGATCGGCATGGCCGAGCCTGGAGCCAAGACCGTGCGGAAGAAGAAACTTTCCTCCATCAGCATCGCCATGGATATGGTGAAGGCTGGAGAAGCGGATGCGTTTGTTTCCGCCGGAAACACCGGAGCTGCGGTAGCTGCCGCCACATTGAAACTCCGCACCCTGGATGGTGTGGACCGTGCAGGCATCCTCTCCCCTCTCCCGAACGAGCATGGCCTGTGCAGCATCCTGGATGCAGGAGCGAATCCCGAAGCCAAGCCGGAGCACCTCGTAGGCTACGCCATCATGGGCACCGCCTTCGCAAAAAGCATCTACGGCGTGGCCAATCCAAAGGTGGGCCTGATGTCGAATGGTGAGGAAGACGAGAAAGGCACCACCTTTACCAAGGAAACCTTCAAGCTGCTCAAGGCCACTCCTGGCATCAATTTCGTCGGAAATGTAGAAGGCCACGATCTTTTCGAGACCGAATTGGACGTGGTGCTCTGCGATGGATTCGTAGGCAACATTGTACTCAAAACGGTGGAAGCGACTGCCAAGGCTGTTTCCAAATGGCTGAAGACCGAGATCAAGGCCAGTCCGGTCCGCATCGCCGGAGCTGTTCTGGCCAAGGGAGCATTCAAGGCCCTGAAGGAAAAAAGCAGCTACGAGAGCTATGGTGGCTGCCCGCTGCTGGGTGTAAATGGCGTCGTGATCATCGCCCACGGTTCCTCCTCCGCCCTCGCCGTTCAAAACGCGATCCGCGTGGGTCTGGAAACGGTGGAGCAAAAGGTGAACCCACACATTGTGGAGGCCCTCGCCGCTCTTTCCGCCCAGCCGACCGCTTGATCCATTTCAGGCGAAATTCGCACTTGTGAGGACTGCCCGGCAGTTTCACTCTCCCGCTACTCATGAGTGAATCGACCTCCGCCATCGAAGTCTGCATCGCAGGCACCGGCAGCTACGTTCCTGAAAAAATTCTCACCAACGAAGAGCTCGCCACCAAGGTGGAAACCAGTGACGAGTGGATCTTCACCCGCACTGGAATCAAGGAACGCCGCATCGCTGCAGACGATGAATTCACGTCCCACATGGCCACCAAGGCTGCCCAGCGTGCGCTGGAGCAGGCTGGCCTGGCTGCGGAAGATGTGGAGTTGATCATCGTAGCAACCATCACTCCTGATACGCTGACACCTGCTACCGCTTGCTACGTGCAGCAGAATCTGGGCGCCCGCAAGGCCGTGGCCTTCGATATTTCCGCCGCCTGCTCCGGCTTCCTTTACGCCATGAAGCTCTCCAAGCGGATGATCTCCGATGGTGCCTTCAAAAACGCGCTGATCATCGGTGCGGAAAAACTCTCCGCCTTCGTGAATTGGGAAGACCGGGGCACCTGTGTGCTTTTCGGTGATGGAGCCGGTGCTGCCGTGCTCCGCCGCGCCGAGCCGGGTGAGGGCTCCATCATCGCCACTGAAATGGGCACCGATGGCAATCTCACCCATCTGCTGAACATTCCCGGCGGCGGCTCCGCCTGCCCGATCACCATCAGCAATGCCGATCAACGGCTGGCCACACTCGCCATGCTGGGTAAGGAAGTCTTCAAGCACGCCGTCACCCGCATGAAGGAAGCGGCGGAAAAAGTCATTGAGCGCGCTGGCCTCCAGCCGGAAGACATCGCCTGCGTCATCCCGCACCAGGCAAACCTCCGTATCATCGATGCCATCGCAGACCGTCTGGCCGTGCCAAACGACCGCGTCTTCGTAAACCTGCACAAATACGGAAACACCTCCGCTGCTGCCGTGGCCATCGCCTTGGACGAAGCGAACCGCGAAGGGAAGTTCAAGCGCGGTGAGCACATCGTGCTCGTCGTCTTCGGTGCCGGCCTCACCTGGGCTGCCGCAGCGATCCGCTGGTAAAGCGATGGATTGTTTTTGATTTCAAGGGAGCAGTCGGCAACGGCTGCCCTTTCTCTTTTCTTGTGTGTTGGGGTATATAGCCTTGAGTCGTCCCATGCCTCACACCACTCCGCTGGATACAGACAAGATGCCACCCGGCATCCCGTTCATCATTGGAAACGAAGCGGCGGAACGGTTTTCATTTTATGGGATGCGCACGATCCTGGTCGTGTTCATGACGCAATACCTGGCCTTTATGGATGGCCGCTCAGATCCATCCATCAGTGGGACCACCGCAGTTGAGTATTTCCACCAGTTCACCAGTTGGGTGTATTTCACCCCCCTGTTAGGCGCTCTGCTGGCAGATATTTTTCTGGGGAAATATCGGACAATTCTCCTGCTCTCCATGGTGTACTGCCTGGGCCACGCCGCGCTGGCGTGCATGGGCATGTATGGAAACTCCGGTTGGTGGCTCATCACCGGACTAGGACTGATCTGCCTTAGATCCGGCGGGATCAAGCCGTGCGTGGCAGCCCACGTGGGAGATCAATTTGGAAAAAGCAATCACCACCTCATATCCCGCATCTATAACTGGTTCTACTTCTCCATCAACTTCGGCTCCATTTTCTCCACCATTCTCACGCCTTGGCTGCTGGTCCACTACGGCCCTCACTGGGCATTCGGCGTGCCGGGCGTGCTAATGGCCATCGCCACTTTTCTCTTCTGGCTGGGTCGTCATCGTTTTGTTCACATCCCCCCGAGCGGATGGAATTTTTTCAACGAAGTCTTTTCATGGGAAGGCATCTTCGCCCTTTGCAAACTGATTCCCCTCTTCGTTTTCATTGCTGCCTTCTGGTCACTGTATGATCAGACTGGCTCCTCCTGGGTATTGCAGGCCGGACAAATGAATCTCCGTTTCCTCGGCATCACCTGGCTGGAATCTCAAATACAGGCCATCAATCCGGTTCTGATCCTGATCTTCATTCCGCTGTTCACGCTGATGATCTATCCATGGATCAATCGTATTTTCCCGCTTTCACCCTTGAGAAAAATCGCCATCGGCCTGGTGTTGATGGGAGCCTCCTTCGGGATCGTCACTCTGATCCAGACATGGATCGATGCCGGACACCGGCCTAGCATTGGCTGGCAGATCCTAGCGTTTATTCTCATCACCGCATCGGAAGTGATGGTGGCCATTGTCGGCTTGGAGTTCGCCTATACCCAAGCACCTCGAGCCATGAAATCCTGGGTCATGGCCCTCTTCTGGCTGTCCGTCTGGGGGGGAAATCAATTCACGGCACAAGTGAATCATTTCATCGCCATTCCCTCCGCAGCGACTGAGCAATTTGAAACTGCCACCCGGCAGTTGCCAGCCGATTGGCGGAAATCCCCGCGCACGATTGTTCTGCCGGGATTCACAGAGAGCGCCAATGACGACATCATTGCCCGTTGTGAAAATGGAGGTCTGAATGCGATTGAAATTCCCGGGCGCGAAACCTTCTTCGCCGCCGCTGATAAAATCGAAGCAGCAACCCGTGAGGAATTTCCGAGTCCAGAACAAGGCACCAAGCTGTTGGCAGGCCTCAAGGATCAATGGGGTAATCCTCTGATTTACCACCTCATCGATTCATCAAATGCCCGTATCATCAGTGCCGGTCCGGATCGCTTGCTCAAAACGAAATGGGACATGGGATTACTCATCGAAAGGAAGAATCCTAACGATTCTTCTTCCAAAAACACCTGGCTTGCCCGCCGGAAAGCGGAGCTGGGCATTCAGGAAAAACCTTCTACGGCAGGCTTCACCCGCACCGAATTCATTGGCGGCCAGAGCAAGCTGGAAGGAGCCGCCTATTTCCGGTTCTTCACTTGGCTGATTCTGGGAACAGCAGCTTTGTTTGTTCCGTTTGCGATGATCTACAGACCAAAGACTTATCTGCACGATTAACCCCACATTACTCCATGACCCACCAAGTTCTACGCGCCTCACGTGGCAAGCTGATAGGCGTCACTATCGGGAGTCTCCTTTTCGTGGCTTACGGATTTTACACCGGAATAGAGAAACCAAGTTCTTACCCTGGAGCGATTTTTTTCGGATTGTGCTTTCTGATAGGCTTTGTGCAGTTGCTGCCACAGGCAGCCTATTTGGAAATCACGGATGATGGGTTCACCTTTTGCAACCTGTTCCGGAAGAAGACCGTTCCTTGGGAAGAGATTCAGGAGTTTTCCCACCTCCGAGTGGGACTGAACCAAATGACGGCGTGGAATTTTGTCCAGGGTGCCTACCCGGAGAGCAAATTGAGATCCGTCTCGAAATCCATATCCGGGTACGATGCGACCTTTCCTGACACCTATGGAATGAAGGCGGAGGCTCTGGCTGAATTCATGAACGCGTATCTGGCTCGCTCAAGGGCGCGCGCAGCATCTGCCGATAAGCGATAAGCGTGTTGGATCATGTTTCTATGATCCATAGGCCGAAGATGTATCTGCACAATCGCCTACTTCCGTGAAGAAAACATAGACAAAGCCTCCCCCGCCGTTCGCTAGGTTTCTGGAACTCATTCCACGAACCCATGAAAACCAAATCCGTATTCGCCTCCTTTGGTCTGGCCCTCTGCCTCGCTTCCTCTGCCTTTGCAGGCAGCTATCAGGTCACCGGCCCGGTGCTGGAACTCACCGATACCAAAATCGTCGTTCAAAAAGGCGATGAAAAATGGGAGATTGCCCGTAATGCAGACACGAAGGTAAAGGGCGATCTCAAGGTCGGCTCAAAGGTGACCATTCAATACACCATGACCGCAGCCAATGTGGAGGTGAAGGATTCGCCAGCAAAGGATGCCAAGCCTGCAGCCGCGCCCAAAAAGCCTTGAATCTGGAGAGTGTAGCGCCTTACATTTGTGATACTTGATAGTCGATCCACCAACGGAAGAAATGTCCAAGCCATTTTCCCGTTGGTAGCGTCCTCACTGCCGGAATGGCGCAGCCATCCCGCTACGAAGGATTCACCCATTCAGCTTAGCCAGTGACTTCGGCAGGAAGACGCCGTCCTTGCGGATCAGTTTCCCGTCGAACCAGACCTCACCCCCACCATAATCCTTGCGCTGGATGTTCACCATGTCCCAGTGGACTTGGGAACGGTTGCCATTGTCTGCATCGTCGTAGGCTTGGCCCGGAGTGAAGTGGAAGGAACCGGCAATTTTTTCATCGAAGAGGATGTCACGCATCGGCTCGCGGATCTCCGGGTGGAAGCCCAGCGCGAATTCACCGATGTAGCGGGAGCCTTCATCTGTATCCAGAATCTTGTTCAGAGCCTTGGTCTTCGATCCGGCTTCCGCCTTCACGATCTTGCCCTTGGAAAACTCCAGACGGATGCCATCGAACGCGATGCCCTGATAGATCGTCGGCGCATTGTAGCTGATGTAGCCCTCTACGGAATCGCGCACGGGGGCGGTGAAAACCTCACCGTCCGGGATGTTGTAGTTGCCACCACAAATGATGGAATTGATGCCCTTGATGGAGAATTTCAAATCCGTGCCGGGGCCTTTCAGCTCTACGCGATCTGTGGCATCCATCAGCTTCTTCAGCGCATTCATCGCAGGGACGAGTGCCTTGTAATCGAGCAGGCAGACCTTGAAATAAAAGTCCTCAAAGGCCTCCGTGCTCATGCTTGCCTGCTGCGCCATGGATGGGCTGGGCCAGCGGAGCACGCACCACTTCGTCTTCTTCACGCGATGATCCAGCACCGGGCGCATGTGCTTCATGGCCAGACGCATCTTGTCCGCAGGCACATCCGAGTTTTCCGCGATGTTCACTCCACCACGCACGGCGATGTAGGCCTGCACATCCTGCATCTCTGCCAGCAGGTTCTTGGAAATGGTAGCGTATTGCTCTTCCTGCGCACCCTTCATCATCTCCCGCGTCAGTCGGCTCTGATGGATGCGGATGATTGGAAACGCACCTTTCGCACGCGCCTCACGGATCAAGGCAAGGCCGATGGACTCCGGCACATCATAAAGATCGATCAATACCTTCTCCCCTTTTTGGAGCGACGTGGAGTAACGGACCAGTTGGCGGGCGAGAGCGTCGATTCGTGCGTCGTGCATGACTAAGCCGATAGCTGCCAACATGCCATCCAGCAAACGGAAAAGCCATGGGTCACGAAGAATCAGGACTTGGCTTTATCCCGCCAGTAGGCAACCAAAGCGCATGGTGCTCGGCATTCTCGGTTCTGGTTCTGGTTCAAACATGCAGGCGATTCTCGACGCGATCGAGGCAGGGACACTGGATGCGAAGATAGACCTGGTCCTTTCCGACAATCCGGGAGCCTATATCCTCGAACGTGCGAAAAAGCATGGCATTGAAACAGGGATCATCGACTGCGGTGGCTTCCGCACAAAATACCCTGAGGAGGCCCAAGCCGAAACTGCAGCCCGACTGAAAGCTGCGGGAGTGGACCTCGTCTGTCTGGCGGGATTTCTCCGTCTTGTGAAACGTCCGCTGCTGGACGCATTCCCCAGCCGCATTCTCAATATCCACCCTTCCCTGCTTCCTGCCTTCCCTGGTTTGGAATCCTGGAAACAGGCGCTAGAAGCAGGTGCCTCCGAGGCCGGCTGCACCGTTCATTATGTGGATGACGGCATGGATACCGGGCCAATCATTCTGCAGGAAGCCGTGCAGATTTTACCAGGCGATACAGCAGAGAGCCTGCACGCCCGCATTCAAATCGTGGAACACCGCCTCTATCCGGCAGCCATCCGCAAGGCTGGCGAATCACTTGCCTGATTCCCATGCAGGAGTCTGCATGACAAAGGCTGGCTCCGGACGCGAATCATCGTAGTAGCGATGAAACACCGGACAGGCGGAGCCGGACATCGGCGGTACCAGCCATGACCAATCCCCTGGCACAGCACGACCTCTCCCCTCCTCATTCCGCAGATGCTGCATGAATTGCTGTGAGGCCGTGTGGTGATCGACCATCGTTACTCCCGCTTCCTGGAATGAATGCAGGACGGCTGTATTCAGCTCCACCAGCGCACGATCCTTCCAAAGCTGGGGGCGCCTGGAGCGAATCAGCCCCATTCTATCAGCCACCACAGGCAGGAGATTATAGCGGCTCTCATCGCCAAAATTCCGCGATGCGATTTCCGTCCCCATATAGTGGCCGCTGAAAGGCGCAGCGGTGAAACGCAGGTCTCCTGCTACCATCGCCATCTCCGAAATCACCGGCAGAGCGTGCCATTTCAAGTTCAGCTCCCGGAACCATGGAAGATCCGGGTGGGAGATCGGCACTTCCAGCACCGCGTCCTGAGGCAATTCATAAAGGACGGGCTTTCCTCCCGGCATGGAAATCACCAACGGCAGGAGATCAAAATCACTCCGCTGCCGTGGCGGCTGCCATCCCAGAGCTTTCACCCGCTGGGTGAAGTCGCACTGGGCAGGATCACCCAGAATAGAGCCATCGGCATGACGGTAACCCGCATAACGGATGAGCTGGGGATTCCAGATGCGGATGCCTTTTCCCAAAGGATCTGCAGGCGCGAATACGGTTAGAAGTGAACGGATATTCCCACCATTCGTCCCCATCCGCAGATGCTGCACACAGGTCTCGAAAACATCATCGGTCGTAGAAGCGGAGCGGGCATCGATGACTTCGAGCGATTTCCACAAAAGCCGTGCGATGCAGCGGGAGTGATTCCTCCATGCCAAGCGCCCCAGCCATGTGAGATCTTCACCCGTGGGATTCCATCTTTGCCCCGCTGCCAGTCGGGCCTCGATGCACACTACAGCGGCTTCTGCCGCTTCCAAGCGTCCCGTCATCGGGCACGCATTCGTTTTCTGAAGCGAATCAAGCATCTGCCGCTCTGCCTACGCGGGGGACGGCGAAGTGACAATGCCGAATCCACCACAAGGAGGGACCATTCGGAGCCTTGCTCCTTACGAATTTTTCAACAGCGCAATGACCGAGATCACGGCGATCACACCCAGAATGGCGAAGAAAATTTTCACCCAGCTCAGCGGATGCTCGCCTGCGATTTTCCCGGTGTAGCCATTGATGATGACCTGAAAGGACTTGGCCCCATAATTGTAAGTGACCAGCCACACCGGCACGAGGATGTGCTTGAAAGTCCGCCCCTGATAGATGGAGGAAACCTGCAGATCCTGATGGACATCCCCCGGCACATCGTTGGCGCACATCCTCTCGATGGCAGCATCCATCTGCTGCTTGCTCAGGCTGGATGCCTGGCGGAGATCCACCTGATAGCGTTCCACCGTCCAGCCACGCACGTATTCCGGCGCATACGCCTTCAATTTCTCAAGCGTGGGAAACGGTTCCACCTTGCGCAAAAGATCGAGCTTCACTCCCACGGTTCCCGGCACGAGATCGTCGTCGAAAAAGTGTGAAAGCGCGCCCGCACTTGGCTCCCAGCGCGTCTTTTGCACCTGTCGGCTCACTGTCCGCCCTTCAGAATCCCGGCCCTGCTCGGTCACGTAATAGTGGTAGCCGGAAAGCGCTGTCCATGAGGCATCCACCTGCGCATCAAATGTCCAGTACGGCAAATAAATGCCCCGCAGGGTGTCTGTGAGCGCAGCGCGCTTCAGTTTGTTGGGCGCAAACCACCGGGTGCCATACCACTGGCGTAGCGCATCGCGCACATGATTGGCGGAAACGACAGCAGGCAGCAGGCTCTCCGGCGTGATGAGGTCCTGCATGTCCTCCACCGGCACAATGGCCGGAGAGCCACAGAAATCACAACGCTGCGCCACCCGGGTGGCATCGAAAACACTGATGGCATGGCAGCTCTCGCATTTTACCGATTTCTTTTCTTCCTGTAGGCCACGATTTTCCTCCCCCACGGATGCCAGCGCAGCCTCCAGTGGGTGCTCGATGATGGAGGCTCCCTGCGCATCCTCCCCTTCCGTCCAGGGCACGATGGTGCCACAGTATGGACAGGCCAGCGCCTGCTTCGCCGCATTCCACTCTGCATCCCCTCCGCATTCCGGGCAGGGATGCTTCTTTAGTGCACTGACTTCAGCCATGGAGGTGGATCATTCCGCAAGGAAGGCATCCAGAGCAGCCCGCGTGATGCGGTAGGTGCTGCCGATTTTCTTACCCTTGAGGTCACCTGCCTCAATGGAGGAAATCACGTCCGCTTCGGAAACACCCAGAAGTTCTCCAGCTTGCGCGGGACTGAGCAATTCCGGTAGACCCTGCGCGGCAGCAGCACCGGCCGGCAATGGTGGTGGCGTGGCCTGCATCTGTTTCACCATTTCCTGGGCAAGGCCGAAGCCCATCGCCATTTGGGCTGGCATGGCGGCATTCGCACCACTATCGCCGCCCTTGGTCATGGATTCCGCCATCTGGAATTTCACATAGTCATTGAGATTTCCGATCGCACCCATGCTGGAACGCTTGTCGATCGCCGCCTCCACTTCAGGCGGAACGGAAACGTTCTCCACAATGAAACTGGTGATCTCGATACCATATTTGGAAATCGTCTGGGGATTGATCAGTGGCAGCAGCGCATCGCCCAACTCGGTGTAACGGGCCGCTACGTCCAATGCTGGAACACCACAGGAGGCCAGTGCATCACTGAAGACACTCACGATCCGAGAACGCATGGTGTCCGCAAATTCATCCAGACGAAAATGCTGATCCGTGCCCGCCACTTCCTTCAGGAAGACAGGAGCGTCCACGATCTTGAAATCAAACGTGCCGAAGGATCGCAGCCGGACGATGCCGAAATCCTTGTCCCGCATCATGATGGGATTGGAAGTCCCCCACTTGTTTCCGGTGAAGAGGCGGGTGGTGATGAAATAAACGTCAGCCTTGAACGGAGATTGAAATCCGTATTTCCAGCCTTTCAGCTTGGTGAGAACGGGGATGTTGTCCGTGACCAGGGTATGCTTGCCCGGGCCGAAGGTGTCCCCATATTGGCCGAGATAGACGAATTGCGCCTGCTGGCTCTCCCGCACAATCAATTGGGCGCCATTCTTGATCGCCTTGTCGTCATCAGGAAAACGCCACGAAAGGGTATCGCGGGAGTCGTCATTGAATTCGATGATTTCCAGCAACTCACCTTTGATAAATCCGAATATGTCCATGGTATTTATGGGGATAAAACGTTCTCTCCTAGCTAGCAGCAAATGGCGGCGAGAAAAGGGAAATTCTTATTCCAGCCCACGGGCAGCCACATCGTCCTCATCCCAGCCGAGGTAGTGTCCCAGTTCATGCAGGAAAGTCGTGCCCACCTCATCCCGGAAATCGTGTTCTTCCTCACCGGACCATTCCCATAGATTGCTGAGGAAAAGACGGATGCGGGAAAGCTCCTCCGGCCCAGCTTCATCCTCTACGGTCGGCCCTTCGAAAAGCCCCAGTTCATCGCCTTCCAACTGTTCATCATAAGTGCCGGTGCCGGGTTTTTGCTCGAAAGAAATGGACACGGTTTCGGCAGCCTTCTTCACATCCGGTGGCAGGATCTTCACCAGGGCCTTCAATTCTTCATCCGCCCATTGGGTCAATGTTTCAAAATCCATAACGGCATTTAAGACGGCAGCCAGCAGGACACAATCCAGCTTTTGAGAAAGATCGCCATTTCCCCCTCCATCACTCACTCTTCCGCCGTGCAGCCAACTCATGCCATCATTCTCCGGCTTACCCGTCTGACGGATACGAGCCTGATCGTGCACTGGCTTACCGAAGAAAACGGCTTGCTTAAAACCGTGGCACGCGGAGCCCGAAAACCCGGGAGCCCCTTCGCCGGAAAGCTCGATCTCTTCTTTGGCGGGGAGATCTCCATTGTACCTGCCAAGCGGGGAGAACTCCATCTTTTGCGTGAGGTGGTCATCCACCAATGGCGTGAAGGTCTGCGTAAAAACTATGATTCCATCCTGCTGGCGGCCTACTGCTGCCAACTGATGGAGGCGGCGATGGAGCCGGAACACCCGGAACCTGAGATGCATGATCTGCTGCGCCGGGCACTCGATCACATCGATCAAACCGGAGCCAGTCTCCGGGCGTTGAATCATTTTGAAAAGGAACTAAGCCGCCTCTTGGGGGTTCATCACTCAGAGAGGCGCTCATATTCCATCTTACAGGATGCCTTGGGTTCACTGCCGGCCAACCGAAAAGGACTTGTCGAGCGACTTTCTCCAAATGAAGATTTCCGCTCGTCATCACCGCAAAGTGGTGAATAAAAGTGTGCCTGCTCCAAAACCCATGGATTCCCCCACAGTCAATTTATTATCTCTCATGCGGCAGCGAACTGAATCGCTGATCGCCGCAGGCAATTACGATGAGGCTTATCATGCCGCATCTGCCGCGGTTGAGAAAACCCAGCGATTACTGGGGAGTGATCCTGATAGCATCGATGCCTTTGCCAATGCTCTGGAACTGCGTGGGGAAATCGCCCGCTATCTCGCCCGATACGAACAGGCGCGGGATGACTATCGGCAGGCCATTGACCAATTGGACAATCATCCCGGGCGCACGGCCCAAATCGGACGCCTTTATGCAGCTCTGGGAGCAGCACAGGATGCGCTGGGGAATCCCGAGCGGGCCGCCGTCATGTGGGCGCAGGCCATCACTTACTTTGAGCGCCATGAGCCACCGCTCATTCTGGACATCGCTTCCATCGCCAATAACATCGGCTTCCTCAAAAAGGCGTCAGGCGATCTGGACTCTGCCGAAACAAATTTTCTCCGTTCTCTCGAAATCCTGCACGAACAATATGGCTCCGATCATGAGGAAACAGCATGCGTTTCCAATAATTTGGGGGCTCTTTACCAAGCCGCAGGCTACTTTGAGCAGGCCCGGGAAATGCACATGATGGCATTGGATGCCCGCCGCAAGATTCTGGGGGAGACCCATCCGGATACTGCCCAATCCCATAACAATCTGGCTTTGGCCCTGCTCGATACCGGAGATCGCACCTGGGCCCGCCGCCATTTTGAAAAATCCCTGGCCAGCTTTGAAGCTCTGGGAGCTGAGTATGCTGATGATTTGGACGCCGTAGCTTCCAATTACTGCGAGTTCCTGCGGGCAGAGGGCGAAAGTGCTCTCGCGGAAACCATCGCCGGGCGCGTACAGGCACAACTATCCTCGCTCCAGGCCTGAATCTTCAGTTAGAAGAAGCGGCTACCGCTCGGGGAGATTCATTTCTCCTGCACTTCCGCCACCGCCATCGCGGCGATTCCTTCCTTCCGCCCCACGAAGCCCATGGTTTCGTTGGTCGTTGCCTTAATACCCACCTGCTCTGGGCGAATTCCCAAAGCTTCACCGATATTGGCACGCATGGCATCCCTGTGGGGAAGTATTTTGGGAGCTTCTGCCACCAGAGTGGAATCCACATTGATGATTCTCAGTCCCAGTTCATCGGCCAATTCACGACACTTCTCCAAAATTCTCAATGAGCATATGTCCTTGCAGGATGGATCACCCGGAGGGAAAAAAAAGCCAATGTCGGGCTGCCCCATCGCGCCCAATACGGCATCCGAAATCGCATGGCTGAGCACGTCCGCATCCGAGTGCCCCTCCAATCCATGGGTATGGGGAATGGTCACGCCACCAAGAACGAGTGGACGGTTTTCCGCGAAACGGTGAACGTCGTAGCCGATGCCAGTCATGGATAAAAATAAGGGATTATAATCAGAGGATTTCCTCGATGGGGATGAGGCCATTGGTAGCGACGATGGCCCATGCATCCTGCACATCGGCAGGGGTGAGGCTCACCTGGCCGCCTGCAGTTTCCAGCAGGAGCTGACCGGCGGCGATGTCCCACAGGGAAATACGGGATTCCACATAAGCATCCAGCCGACCGCACGCAATGTAGGCCATGCCCAAAGCAGCGGAACCCATCATGCGCATCTTACGCGCACGGAGAGAGGCTTTCTGAAAACGTTCCATGCCGATGCGGAGCGCCTCACCATCCTTGCCACAGCCAATGAAGAGAATCGATTCTTCCAGCTTGGTGCGCTTGCTGGCGGAAATTTCCTTTCCATTCAGGTAAGCAGGCTTCCCTTTCTCAACAGTCCACGTTTCTCCCACCATCGGATCGTGGATTACTCCCACGACGATTTCGCCAGCCACGCGCAGGGCGATGGAGACACAGAAGTGTGGGATGCCATAAAAGAAATTCACGGTGCCATCGATGGGATCGACAATCCATTGGCGTTCCGACTCCTGATTTCCCGCCAGGCCTTCCTCACCATAGAGGGCATCACCGGGACGAGCTCCCAGCAAAATATCGGTGATCAGTGTTTGGGATTCCTTGTCGAGGGCCAGCTTGATGTCGTGGTGCAGAGCTTCATCCACCACGGCCTCGGTGCCGAAATGTGCGCGGAGCAGCTTACCCGCATCGAGAGCGGCCTGAGTGGCGAGTTCGAGATCAGTCATGATTTAAGAGTATGTATTTCAATGATGGCATCCACCAAGTGATGGGCCAGATGATGTTTCGTATCGGCGGGCAGGGAAACGACCCGGTCTGGATAGACAAGTAGAACCTGATTGTTCTCCGAATCGAAACCCATGTCCTTGCGGGAAACATCGTTTCCGATCACCAGATCGCAGTCCTTGCCCCTGAGCTTGGCGCGAGCATTCGCTTCCACGTTTTCAGTTTCTGCAGCGAAGCCGATAAGCGTTCCCTTGAAATTGAATGAACCACGGGCAGAGCCCAGAATATCTGGTGTGCGGACCAGTTCCAACGTCAGGGTATCACCGGATTTTTTGATCTTCTGCGGTTCCACATGGGCAGGGGTGTAATCCGCCACGGCAGCGACAAAAACCGCCACATCCATGCGCCCGATATAGGACTTTACGGCCTGATGCATCTCCGCCGCAGTCTCGACGGGAAGAAAATCCACATGATCCGGCACATCCAACTGCGTGGGGCCTGAAACGAGGAGCACGCTGTGGCCCGCCTTGATAAAAGCTTCCGCCAAGGCATAACCCATTTTTCCCGATGAGCGGTTCGATAAAAACCTCACGGGATCAATCGGTTCCCGGGTGGGGCCTGCGGTGACCAGTACTTTCACGGGCGCCAGTGTGAGGAGCAGACCGCGCATGGTCAAATGCGGAGGTGCCACAAAAAACGGGCAGCAGTTCACGAATGAACCACTGCCCGTCAAATCGAAGGGATTTAAATTACTTTTTCGGAGCAGGCTTAGCCGCAGCAGGCTTTGCGGGCTCGGGAGCCTTTGCTGGAGCTGCTGCTTGATCAGACTTGCCCGCCTTGATGTCTTCCAGAGTCTTCTTGGCAGCGGCGAGCTGGGTGGCATCGAACTTGGAAGCCAGTTCCGCAGCCAGCTTCTTGGCATCTTCCACACCACGCTCATCAGCCAAGGTGGCGAACGCCCATGCTTTCAAAGGATCAGCCTTGGTGCCTGCACCTGCAGAAACGAGACGGGCGAGGGCGAAGGTAGCCGGGCCATTCCCCTTGTTGGCAGCCATCGCGTAAAGTTGGCCAGCGCTGGTATAGTTTTGTTCCACACCTGCACCACGCTCATAAAGCGCGCCTAGGTTGTTCTGGGCCTGTGGGTAGCCGGATTTTGCAGCAAGTGTCAGCCATGCGACACCGGCCGGAGCATCTGCCACACCCAGTTTCCCTCCCAGATAGAAGAGAGCCAGTTCATTCTGGGCCTCAGCCAAGCCGGTGTTGGCAGCGGAGATCAAATGGCTGTAGCCAGCCGTGATATCCGGCTTTTCCTGATTGAGCTTGTAGACGGCCAAACGGTAATGGGCAGTGCCATTCCCTGCTTCGGCAGCCTTTTCCAGCAGGGTGATACCACGGGAAAGATCCTTCTCGATGCCTTTTCCTTCAATGTAGAAATCAGCGCAGCGGAGAGTGCACTCCGCTTGGCCCGCGTCCTTGCCTTTTTCGTATTGGTTAAGGGCAGCCTTGAGATCCTTCTTCACGTTTTCCTCATAGTCACCCAGGACGAGGTAAGCCGCATATTGCTTGGCATCGATGGCTTTTTGGAGCCAGCGGCGGCCTTCGGCTTCGTTGCGGATGGAAGCGTCACCACTCAGCAGGCGGGAGCCGAGTGAAGCCATGGCTCCGGCATCGCCGAACTCAGCAGCCTTCTGGTAGGATGCAATGGACTTCTTGAAATCTTTTTTCTCAGGAAAACCGTATTGACCTTCATAGAAGCTGCCGATCAGCACCAGAGACGGTTTGTCACCGGCATCTGCAGCACTCTGCCACCATGAGAGAGCCTTGTCTGCATCCGGCTTCTCACCCACAAGACCACGGAGATAAGCCTCGCCGAGAATACGACCAGCCACTGCAGGATCATCCTTGGTAGCAGCTTCCAAAGTTTTCAGCGCTTCTGCACGCTCTTCCTTTTTGTCGGAAGCAAGAAGGATGAAGGAGAGGCGATAACGGGCATCGCGCTGCTTCAGATCTGTGGCCTTGCGGTAGTATTCCAGCGCCTTGTCACGGGAAGCTTCCAGACCCTTGCCGGTTTCCGAAGCATAACCGAGAAGGTAAAGAGCATCTGGATCCCCCTTTTCCGCCAGAGGCTTGGCGATATCCACAGCCTTCTTTACTTCACCCGCCTTGAAAGCGTCCATCGCTTCCTTGATCGGGCCGGAAGTAGCAGAGCTTAGAGAGGCACTGGCTGCGCTCGCCGCGCCATTCTTGGCATCAAGGGTAAGCGCGGCATGAAGCTGGGGGGACAGAGCTGAAATCAGCAAGAAACTGAGAAAAGGACGTAGACGCATGGTGGAGACTATTACCCGTGCCTTTTAAAAGATTACAAGCACGATCCTCACATCAGCCGCGGCTTTCCCATCGGGTCCTCAATTCGTCAATGCATTGGGAAAGCAGGCCTTCATCCAATTCATGGACATCCATTCCCTGCCCCATATCCTCTAGCAGCAAAACGGTCAGTTCCCCGCCCAGATGTTCGCGAAATTCATCCAAACCTGCGAATACCCGCCTGCGATCCTGTTCATCCAGCCAATCAAGGGCAGGGTGGAACAAATCCATCCCAAGTTTTTCCAGTAAATCCAACACCCGGGAGGCTACGCCAAATTTCAAAAACCCCCTCCGCGCAGAATAAAGGGTATCGAGGGCTAATCCCACCGCCACTGCCTGCCCGTGTCCCAATCGATAGGACATCAGAGCCTCCAGCTTATGCGCTGCCCAATGGCCAAAATCCAGTGGCCTGCTGGACCCGGACTCAAATGGATCTCCACCTTCGGCGATATGGCGCGCGTGAAGCCATGCGGATTTCTCCAAACACTCCTCCAGTGCAGCTGGTTCCAAGGTGGCCAGTAAATCCACGTTTTCCTCAATCCACGTGAAAAAATCTGCATCTTTCACCAAGGCGACCTTCACCGCCTCGATCAAGCCGGCCCGCTGTTCGCTGAAAGGCAGGGTGTCCAAAAACGCGAAATCATTCACCACCGCAAAGGGGACATTGAAGGAGCCGATCCAGTTCTTTTTTCCAAATCCATTGATCCCGCACTTCACGCCCACCCCGCTGTCACATTGGGAAAGCGTGGTCGTGGGGAAACGCACCAACCTTACGCCCCGGTGGGCCGTGGCAGCCGCATACCCTACGGCATCCAGAAACGCTCCGCCTCCGATGGCCATCACGTACGAATGACGATCAATATGCTCCGCGTCCAAGGTTTTCCATACGGCTTTAACGACCGTGTCATCCGCCTTTGCGGGCTCCCCTCCCTGCAGAATGGTGACTCCCCGGTAATCCAGATCCAGTGGAGAAAAATAAATGGCAATCTCGTCCGCCAACTTTGGCCAGGCCGCGGCTAATGCATTCTCAATGAATACAATGACACGCCGCCCGGCGGATTCCGCCAGCACGTCTGCCACCACGGGATTATCCGCCGAGAACACATCTCTGGAGAAAATAATACGATGCTTGAAGGTAATGGGAATTTGGAAATCGTAACGAGACATCAGAGCGCGGCCACTTTGGCATATCTACGTTCCCAATCCATCGTTTGTTCACTTTTTATGCCTGACACCGAGACACTTTTTGAAACCCCATGGCTGACTCTGTACCGCATCGGCACCTGGGACTTCGTTCGACGTCCTCAATCCGATACCTGCGTGGGCATTCTCGCGATCACACCCGCTCAGGAAATCCTTCTGGTGGAGCAATTCCGCATTCCCCTGCAAAAGCGTGTGATCGAAATCCCAGCAGGCATCGTGGGTGATGAGCCGGAATTCATCGGCGAATCCCTGGCGGAAACTGCCAAGCGTGAATTATTGGAAGAAGCGGGTTATCGTGCAGAAAAGGTGGATCTGCTTGGTATCTCACCGACCTCCTCGGGCATGTCTTCAGAATGCATCCATCTCTTCCACGCGAGCGGCCTTACGCGTGAAACGAATGGCGGCGGAACGGAGTCCGAAAACATCACTGTTCATCACTTACCACTCAAGGAACTGCGGGCCTGGCTGAAAGGCAGGGAGGAGGAGGGGGTATTGGTGGATTTCAAAATCTTTGCCGCGCTTGCCATGGCGGGCATCGCCGTGTGAGTTTGTGGACATCTCTACTCCCGTGCCAGATTCAGACTCCCTCATCCGCTTCGGCGGCATTGCCCGGCTCTATGGGCAGGCCGCGCTGGAACGTTTTCTAAATGCCCGCATCGCCGTCATCGGCGTAGGGGGTGTGGGCTCATGGGCGGTGGAGTCTCTGGCCCGCTCCGGCATCGGCCATCTCACTCTGGTGGATCTGGATGAGATCTGCATCACAAATGTGAACCGCCAACTCCACGCGATGGACGGACAGATCGGGCGACAAAAAACGGATGCCATGGCAGAGCGCGCACGCGCCATCCATCCTGCGTGCGACATCCAGGTGCAGCAGACCTTTTTTACAGAGAGAAACGCAGCAGCCATTCTGGATCAGGGCTTCGATGCTGTAGTGGATGCCATCGACACCATGAAACACAAAGCACTCCTCATCGCAGAGTGTTACCGGCGTGGCATCATCACCGTCACCTGTGGCGGTGCGGGTGGGCGGCGCGATCCATCACGGATCAAGATTACCGATCTGGCCTTTAGCGGAAAAGACGCTCTGCTGGGGCAACTGCGCCGCACACTGAGAAACGACCATGGCTTTCCTAAAGTGCCCCCACATGCGCAACCCACACCAATGGGCATCGAGGCCGTGTATTCGGATGAGCCACCCTATTTTCCGCAGTGTGATGGCAGCGTATCAACGGATCGGCCGGTGAATGCGGATATGAGGCTGAACTGCGCGTCGGGCTATGGCACTGCCACGCATGTCACCGCCAGCTTTGGCATCTTTGCCGCCGGAAGGATTCTAGAGCGGTTGGCAGCAGTCTGACTTGGGCACGAAAAAAAGCGGCCGGAGAGGCCGCTTTTTCGTAAACTGGATCTTGTCCGGCAGCAGTCGAAATTACTTAACGCCCTTCTTGGAGAGACGGGTGCCGACCGTGGCACCTTGGCGGGCCTTGAACTTAGGATTGGACTTGCAGATAACGTAAAGAGTTCCTTTGCGCTTCACGACTTGGCAATCAGCGTGGCGACGTTTCGCGGAGGCGAGAGAAGAGAGAACTTTCATGACAGAAGATGGTTGGGATGACTGCCGCAGGAGCGACCGGGGCGCGAA
>Ga0157370_10002093_pt1 | contig 24386 bp, 23 predicted proteins | sample C35metaG_FD_113463 | JGI IMG/M metagenome (GOLD analysis project Ga0157370, IMG submission 113463) | Corn rhizosphere microbial communities from Kellogg Biological Station, Michigan, USA - C3-5 metaG | ecosystem: Host-associated > Plants > Roots > Rhizosphere > Soil | place: USA: Michigan...
CTCGACCGGCTCGCGCAGCTCGAGGTGGTGCACGCGTGAGCGAGACGCTGCCGAGGACCCTGACGCATCTCGACGAGCTCGAGGCCGAGGCGATCCACATCTTCCGCGAGCTCGCCGCCGAGCTCGCGAAGCCGGTGCTGCTCTTCAGCGGCGGCAAGGACTCGATCGTCCTGCTCCGGCTCGCAGAGAAGGCGTTCCGTCCCGGCAAGTTCCCGTTCCCGGTCATGCACATCGACACCGGGCACAACTTCCCGGAGGCGGTCGAGTTCCGCGACCGTCGTGTCGCCGAGCTCGGGGAGCGGCTGATCGTCGCATCCGTGCAGGAGTCGATCGACAAGGGGCGCGTCGTCGAGCAGACCGGGCCGCGTGCATCGCGGAACCAGCTGCAGACCACGACGCTGCTCGACGCGATCGAGGAGCACGGCTTCGACGCCGCGATCGGCGGCGCTCGCCGCGACGAGGAACGTGCCCGCGCGAAGGAGCGCATCTTCTCGTTCCGCGACGATTTCGGGCAGTGGAATCCTCGCGCGCAGCGTCCCGAGCTCTGGGACGTCTACAACGCGCGCGTTCGCAAGGGTGAGCACGTCCGCGTCTTCCCGATCTCGAACTGGACCGAGCTCGACGTGTGGCAGTACGTCGCGCGCGAGCAGCTGGAGCTGCCGGCGATCTATTTCTCGCACGAGCGCGACGTCTTCCGCCGGGACGGGATGCTCTACGCATGCTCCGACTTCGTCGAGCGGTATCCGGACGAGGAGCCGTTCCGCGCCAACGTCCGCTTCCGGACGGTCGGCGACATGTCGTGCACCGGCGGTGTCATCTCGGATGCGAAGACGATCGAGGAGGTCGTGGCGGAGATCGCAGCGACGCGAATCACCGAGCGGGGAGAGACGCGCGCAGACGACCGGGTCAGCGAGGCCGCGATGGAGGACCGGAAGCGTGTCGGTTACTTCTAACGAGACCGATCTCCTCAGGCTCGTGACGTGCGGCTCCGTCGACGACGGCAAGTCGACCCTGATCGGACGGCTGCTCTACGACACGAAGCAGATCTTCGTCGACCAGATGGAGCACATCGAGGAAGCGTCGCGCCGCCGCGGCCACGACTACGTCGACCTCGCGCTGCTCACCGACGGCCTGCGCGCGGAGCGCGAGCAGGGGATCACGATCGACGTCGCGTACCGCTCGTTCGTGACGCCGCGCCGTCGCTTCCAGCTGGCGGACGCTCCCGGCCACGTGCAGTACACGCGCAACATGGTCACCGGCGCGTCGACGGCGCACGTTGCCGTCATCCTCATCGACGCGCGGAACGGTGTCGTCGAGCAGACGCGGAGGCACGCGTACATCACGACGATCCTGCGCGTCCCCCACATCACGGTCGCGATCAACAAGATGGATCTCGTCGACTGGTCGCGGGAGCGCTACGACGAGATCGCGCGCGACCTCGAGTCGCTCGGTCTCGCCGACCTGCACGTGATCCCGATCTCGGCGCTCACCGGCGACAACGTCGTCGACCAGAGCGAGAACATGCCGTGGTACGACGGGCCGGCGCTGCTCGAGCACCTCGAGACGATCGAGATCGCGCGCGACCGGAACCTCGACGCGCGCCGTTTCCCCGTGCAGTGGGTGATCCGGCCGATGTCCGCCGAGCACCCCGACTACCGCGGCTACGCGGGCAGCGTCGCGGGCGGCATCTGGCGCGCCGGCGACGAGGTCGTCGTGCTCCCCTCCGGCCTGCGCTCGACGGTCGAGGCCATAGAGCCGGGCGACGTCGCCATTCCGCCCGAATCGGTGACGATCCGGCTCGCCGACGACATCGACGTCTCCCGCGGCGACATGCTCGCCGACCCCGAGCGGCCGCCGACCGTCACGCGCGAGCTCGAGGCGCGGATCTGCTGGATGAGCGAACGGCCGCTGGAGCCACGCTCCAAGCTGGCCGTCAAGCACACGACGCGCGCGGTGCGCGCCGTCGTCGACGAGCTCGTCAGCTTGACCGACATCCACACGCTGACCGAGGTCGCGGCGCCGGACCGGCTCGAGCTGAACGACATCGGCGTCGTCCGCCTTCGCCTCTCGGAGCCGCTCGCCGTCGATCCGTACGCAGACTCGCGCGAGACCGGCGCGTTCATCCTCATCGACGAGGCGACGAACGACACGGTCGCCGCCGGAATGGTGCTCTCCGCCTCGTGACCTGGCAGTTCACGCTGACGGGCCTGTTGATCGGCTCGATCGTCGGGTTGACCGGCATGGGCGGCGGCTCGCTGATGACACCGATCCTCGTGATCCTCTTCGGCTTCAAGCCGACGTACGCGGTCGGCACCGACATCGTGCACGGCGCGATCTTCAAGTCGTTCGGCGCGATCCGCCATCGCCGGCTCGGCACGGTGCACGCACGCCTGACGCTGTGGATGTTCCTCGGCTCGGGCCCGTTGTCGCTCGCCGGCGTCGGCGTCGCCACCGTGATCAAGCACCACTACGGCGACACCGCCCAGACGATCGAGAGCTACGCGGTCGGCGGCGCGCTCGTCGCCGGCGGGATCGGCTTCCTCGCGAAGACGTTCATCAAGCGCGGGATCAAGCCGACCGACGCGCCGTTCCTCCTCAGCAGGCGCGACAAGGTCCTCGCGGTGATCATCGGCGCGGTCTTCGGCTTCGTCGTCGGCCTGACGTCCGTCGGCAGCGGCACCTTCTTCGGGCTCGTGATGGTGCTCGTGTATCCGCTGACGATGCCGAAGATCGTCGGCACCGACATCTTCCACGCCGCAGCGCTGCTCTGGGTCGCGGGCATCGGTCACATGGTCGCCGGCAACGTCGACTACCACGCGACGGCCTGGCTGCTCACCGGCTCGATCCCCGGCGTTCTCATCTCCAGCCGCTTCACGGTGAGGCTGCCGGACGTGATCCTGCGCATCGCACTCGGGACGATCCTCGTGCTCAGCGGCTTGAAGCTGCTGAACGTGCCGGAGGCGCAGTGGATCCTGCTCGGCGGGCTGATCGCCCTCGGCGCCGGCCTCGCGACATACGGTGTCGTCGCATGGCGCGGACGACCCCGATTGCAGACGGCGTCTGGCTGACGCGCGAAGACGAGCACGAGCTCGGCGCGTTCAAGTGGCGCGGTGCGCTCGCGGTACTCGAAGAGAAGCGTCCGGACGTTGTCGTGACGGCTTCGACCGGCAACCACGGCGCAGCGACCGCGTGGGCGGCGCGGCGTGCCGGTGCGCGGGCGATCGTCTTCGTCCCCCAGGGCGCTGCACGTACCAAGGTGGCCATGATCGCCGAGCAGGGCGCCGAGCTGCGCGTGGAGGGGCGCGACATGGACGAGGCCAAGGCCGCGGCCCGCGCGCATGCCGCGACGACCGGCGCGTTCTTCTTCGAGGACGGAGCCGAGCCCGCGCAGTTCGACGGGTACGCACCGATCGGCCACGAGCTCCTCGACCAGGTGCCGGAGCCCGCTGCGGTCGTCGTGCCGGTGGGCAACGGCGCGCTCGCGATCGGCGTCTTTCGCGCCCTCGCGGAGCGCGCGCCGAACGCGCAGCGGATCGCCGTCGCTGCGGCCGAGGCTCCTGCGATGTACGAGAGCTGGCGCGCGGGCCGGCCGGTCGACTCGGGCCGCTGCACGACGTTCGCGGACGGTCTCGCCGTCCGTGTCGCCATCCCGCTCGCCGTGCGCGAGCTGAACCCGCTCATAGACCGCTTCGAGCTCGTCGGCGAGGATGAGCTCGAAGCGGCGGTACGAGCCTACGCCAAGCACGGGATCCGGGCGGAGGGCGCTGCCGCCGCCCCCATGGCCTTGGCGGTTCGGGAGGAGTTGCCGCGCCCGCTCGTCCTGATCGTCACGGGCCGCAACGTCGACGACGCCGTCTATCACCGGATTCTCACCGGCGGCCCGTAGAATCTCGCTGCTTTGCAGCGGCTTCTGACCTCGGCGACACTCGTTGCCCTGCTTGTCGCGACCGCCGCGGCCTTCGCGATCACCGAGCGGCTGAAGCTGACGAAGAGCCCGATCTACCGGACGCTCGTTTCGTCGACCTTCTCGCCCACGTGCGGTTGCGCCCGCCGGGCCGCGACGGTGCGCATCTTTCTCCGGCGCGCGGACACGCTCGACGTCGAGATCGACGACGCCCACGGCCACGAGGTCGCGCTGCTCGCCGTCGGTGCGCCGTACCGACGCGGCGAGGCGAAGTTCCGCTGGACGGGGCTGCGCGAAGAAGGCGGCCGAGCGCCGGACGGCGTCTATCGCGTGCGAATCCATCTCGTTCGCCAGCACCAGACACTCGTCCTCCCGAACCGCATCCGGCTCGATACGACCGCGCCGAAGGTCGTCGAGGTGACGCAGAACCGTGAGGCGTTCTCGCCGGACGGCGACAAGCAGGCGGACTTCGTCCGCTTCACCTACGTTTTGAGCAAGCCGGCGCGCGTGCTGCTCTATCTCGGCGGACGGCGCATAGGCAAAACGCATTTCTATCCGCAGCGCGGCAAGGTGTTGTTCAACGGGATCGCGCACCACCGTCGACTCCGTCCCGGCCACTACACGCTCGAGGTTGGCGCGCTCGACGTCGCCGGCAACATCACGCCTGCGGACGACCGCGTGCGCGTGCACGTGAAGCTGCGCTACATCGTGCTCGCCAGCCGGCACATCGTCGCGCGCGCCGGCAAGCCGTTCGAGATCGGCGTCTCCACGGACGCCCTCCGCTATCACTGGCAGCTCGGCAGGCGGAAGGGGCGAAACGGCGGCGGCGTGCTGCGTCTGCGCGCGCCCGACAAGCCGGGCCGCTACCTGCTGACCGTCAGCGAGCGCGGCCACATCGACCGCGCGCACGTGGTGGTCAAATGACGGGCCTCGCCCAGCTCGGCGGGCCGATCGCGGCGGTGTCGCTGCTGCTGCTGCTGCTCGCGCCGCGCCGGAAGGAACGACTCGCCGCGCTCGGCTTCACGGCCTTCGGCGCGGTCGTCCTCGGGGCGGCGATCGCGCCGCACCACAAGCTCCTCGTTCTGTTCGGCGGCCTGCTGCTCGCGCTCGCACTGGCGCTCGGGCTCGCCGCCGTCTTCCGGTCGTATCCCTGGCTGTTGCCGTTGCTCGCCCTCGCCTGCGTGCCGATCCGCATCGGCGTGCACGTCGGCGGCTCGAGCTCGAAGCTGCTCGCCCCGCTGTACATCGTCATCGCCGCCGCGGTCGTGTTGCTCGTCTGGGACCTGCTCGCCGGCGACGATCGTGCGCGCGAGCTCGGCGCGATCGCCTGGCCGCTCGGCCTGTACGTCGCGTGGACGGGCGTCTCCCTCCTCTGGAGCAAGGACGTGGGCCAGGGCGCCGTCGAGCTGCTCGCGTTCTACGTGCCGTTCACCCTGCTCGCCGTCTGCATCGCGCGCCTGCCCTGGCAGGAGCTCGGATTGCGTGCGCTGTACGCGCTCGTTACGGCGATGGGCATTGCATTCGCGATCGTCGGCTTCTACCAGTACGAGACGCGCGACATCTTCCAGAATCCGAAGCTGATCAACGCGAACTCGTACGCGCCGTTCTTCCGCGTCAACTCCGTCTTCTGGGATCCGTCCGTCTACGGGCGCTTCCTCGTGATCGCGATGCTGCCGTCGCTCGTGCTGCTCGCTCGGCAGCGGCTCGGCCGGATCGCAATCGCCGCGTGTGCCGCGCTCGTCGTCATGTGGGCCGGGTTGCTGATCTCGTTCTCGCAGTCGAGCTTCGCCGCGCTGCTCGTCGTCGTCGCGGGCGCCGCATTCGTGTTCTGGCGCTGGCGGGCGCTGATCGCGATCGTCGCGGCGGCGGCCGTTCTCGGCGGGATCGCGGTGGCGCAGCCGCAGGTGCGCGCGCGGCTGCAGCATCGCACCGTGCACAGCCTGAACGAGGCGTCGAGCGGCCGCGCGAGCCTCGTCGCGGTCGGGATCCGCATCGCCCGCGCGAATCCCGTGCGCGGTGTCGGCGTCGGCGACTTCAAACGCGCGTACGCTCACCGTGTGCACCTGAAGGGGAAGGACCCGAAGCGGGCCGCGTCGCACACCACGCCGGTGACCGTCGCCGCCGAGACCGGACTACCTGGGCTGCTCCTCTACGCGTGGCTGCTCGTCGTCGTGTTCCGGCAGGCGTTCCGACGGCGGCCCGGCCCGGTGTCGCTCGTCGTCGGCCTCGGGCTCGCGGCGATCTTCTGTCACTCGCTCTTCTACGCGGACTTCTTCGAGGACCCGGTGATGTGGGGGCTGCTCGGGCTTGCGGCGCTCGGCGTGCCGAAGGTCGCGGCGCGGGCGTCGCGCCGGCAACCGGTCGAGCGCGAGCAGGAAGCGGTGCCGGCATGATCGAGCACTGGCGTCGCGCGCTCGTCCTCGCACCGCACACGGACGACGGCGAATTCGGCTGCGGCGGCACGATGGCGCGGCTCGTCGCCGCCGGCTGCGACGTGCGGTACGTCGCCTTCTCGATCGCGACCCGGTCGCTGCCGGAAGGCTTCCCTCCCGACACGCTTGCGAAAGAGGTGCGCGCGGCGACGACGGAGCTCGGCATCCCGCCGGAGCAGCTCGTCGTGCACGACTTCGACGTGCGCACGTTCCCCGAGCACCGCCAGGACATCCTCGAGGCTCTCGTCGCGACGTGGGAGGAGTACAAGCCCGACGTCGTCTTCCAGCCGTCGCTGCACGACGTCCATCAGGACCACAAGACGATCGCGGAGGAAGGATTGCGGGCGTTCAAGCGCACGACGATCCTCGGCTACGAGATCCCGTGGAACAACTTCGACTTCTCATACCAGTGGTACGTGGCGCTCGAGAAGGCGCACATCGAGCGGAAGGTTGCGGCGCTCCAGCGCTACGCGTCGCAGCAGCACCGGCGCTACGCAAACCCCGAGTACGTGTGGAACGTCGCGCGCACGCACGGCATCAACGTGAACCGCGAGTACGCCGAGGTTTTCCAGGTGTACCGCGTCGTCACCTGATCGATCGATCCATACAGCCCGGTCACAGTTCGCAAACCACGCAGGCATAGCCTCGGCGGGACAATCGAGAGGTGACAAGGAGGTACGAGGTGAAGCTCGCGGTTCTCGTCCTGGCCGCAATGGGTCCGCTCGCCGGAGGCGCGTCCGCTGCGCAGACGAGATCGTCGACCTGCTCGAACGTGTCAGCATCTCTCGGCGCCGGCGGAAACGGGATGACGGGCGGCGTCTTGGAGTGGTCGCTGTCGATCACGAACCGAGGCGGGAGGGCGTGCACCGTGTACGGCCGGCCGTTCGTCCGCGTCGCGCCGACCGCGTATCCGGTGACGATCGCGGACCTGCAGCCCGGCGAGTTCGGCCTGAGTGCGCGGACCGAACCGATCCGGCTGGCGCCCGGCACCTCGGCACGCGCCGCCGTCCTCATCGTCCGGAACTGCGGCGATTTCTCGAAGCGCGTCGCGCGAACCCTGCGCGTCACCGTCGGCTGGGCTCGAGGGGCGGCGACCGTCAGCGGCGAGGCGTGCGCCGACGGCGGCGCAACGGTGATCGTCGGCCCTTTCCACCGAACCTGAATCGGGCGGCACCGGTCCTGTGATTCGACATCGTGCAAAGGCAGTGAGCCTCGTGCTCGCTGGAGCCGTCATGTTGTGCGCGGGAGGTGCGACAGCGGGGCGGAGCGGCGCCGACGGCCCGCGGCTCGCGCTGGTCTGGGTGCAGATGGTCGACAGCTCCCACGGCTATGCCTTGAGCGGCCGGAACGCCGACGATTACCGGCTGCTCTGGACGGCCGACGGAGGGCGGAGCTGGCGCGACGTCACGCCGGGGAACGGCACGACTCATCCGAGCGGCCCGCTCAGCATCCTCGGCCGGACGCGGCTCTTCGCGACGAAGCTGCGGCAGGGTGTGTTCGCAGTCGAACGCAGCGACGACGGCGGAAGGACGTGGCGACGATCGCTCCCGATCCGCACCGCCGGCGGCCAGGGCGCCGGCCGGCCGTTCGCGCTCGACCGCGCGCACCTCTTCCTCGCCGTCGACCTGGGCGCCGCAGCCGGATCTCAGGGAGAGGCGCTGTACACGAGCAGCGACGGCGGGCGGCGATGGCGACTCCGCTCGCAGACCGACGTGAGCTCGACACCGCGGGGGTCGCTGCCGTTCGGCTGCGACAAGAGCGGCTTCGGCTTCTCGACTCCGTCCCGCGGCTGGGCCGGCGGCTACTGCCCCGGCGGCGTCCCGTTCTTCTACCGAAGCGACGACGGCGGCCGAACCTGGCGCCGGCAAACGCTGCCTGCGCCGACGACATGCGCGTGCGAAACGCTTGCCCCGCTCTTCTTCAGTCCGGGGGTCGGCGCCACTGCCGTCTCCGGCTTCACGACGAACGGCGCCGGCAAGCCGCTCGTGCGCGTCTTCTGGACGACGGACGGCGGCGCCCATTGGCGGCCGAGCGATCCGCCCGTAGGCCGTGCGGGAGACATTCGCTTCGCCGACGCGCAGAACGTCTGGATCGTCGCGCAGCGGCGCGGCAACCTCAGAGCGCCGTACAACGTGCTCGCCAGGACGACCGATGCCGGACAGCACTGGCTGGTGACGAAGCTGCCGTTCGACATGAGCGGCTACCACCTCGATCCGTTGAGCGCGACCGTCGCCTACGGCTGGCGGGTATCGGCGTCGAACGTGATCGTCCGGACGAACGACGGCGGCCGAACCTGGAGCGTCGTCCACGCTGCGCTCCGGGGCGGATACCGCACCGCCCATCGTCGTCTTAGCGGGCTCGATCCCCGCGCCTCGGTGAGCGCGATCGAGGAAAACTGGCGCAACCAGGTCTCCTACATGGCAGCCGGAAACCCGCGTGCTTCGCCTCGCGCTGCCGCTACGACGCGTCGGCGGCTCCTCGCAGCGATCGAAGCATCCGGCGGCAAGGCCGTGCGCGTCGACGTCCGCCGTGCGATGGAGCCGGCGCCCGAAGTCGTGATTGCAACGTCTCACCCTGCCGCATACCTGAAGCACGAGCTCAAAGCGATCCTTCGCATCACGCGGCCCGACCGGAACGTCTACCTCGCTGTGGTGGACGGCACGGGCACGCGCGTTCTCGAATGGGCGATCAACGGCGACAAGACCCCGAGCTCCGGAAGCCTGTACGTCAGGCCGGGCCTCGAACGGTGCAGCCCGATCGCCGCACTCGGATGGCCGATGCATCTGCCGCCGTGCCCCGCTCGCTGAGAATCCGAGCGATCAGCGATGCCAGTCGAGCTGGAGCGGCCAGCTGTACGAGCCGTAGTAGTTGCTCGCGCGGCCGATCGTCGCAATGGGACCGACGAGGTTCCCGCCGAACGGGTCGAGCGCGTACAACGCTCCCGTCGCCGCGATCCCACCCGGCTTCGTGCGCACGAACAGGATCCACCGGCCGTCGCCCGACCACATCGGCAGCTCGTCGGTCTGCCCCGCAGGGGGATCGGTCTGCGTCAGGCGTCGCGGCACGGCTCGAGGCCCGGCTGGGGCCATCCACAACGAGCGGCGCTCGTGACCGAACGGCGAGTCGTCGTTCGTCGGCCCGCCGGCGACGACCAGGCCGCCGCCTCCGCGGGCCGCAGCCGCCGCGGTCGGGCAGGCGACGGCATTCCAGCTCGTCTTGCCGTCCATGGGCAGAACGGTCTGCGAATGCCATAGGGGTGGACGGGCGACGGCGATGCCGTCGCCGAGCGTGACCTCGCGGCCGCCACGGTCGATGACGTAGACGAGCGCGCCGTTGCACCAGGCGAGAAAGTCCTGATGGTCGAGCTCGTTCGCGATGTGCACCGGCTTCCCACCGGCGAGCGGTAGCGCGACGAGCGGGAGCCCGTCGGCGGCAAGCGACGCGCTGTTCTGGCTGTCCTCCCAGAACAGCAGCCAGCGGTCGTCCGGCGAGAATCCCTGGAGCCACGCCGGCGCGAGCGCCGGCGGGTTGAGCTTGAAGATGAGCCGCTTTCGCCCGGTCGCGACGTTCACGAGCCAGATCTCCTGATGCCAAGTGGACGCGGGAACCGCGGGCGAGCTGTAGTGCGAGCGCGACACGGCCAGCGTGCGCCCGTCGCGGCTGAAGGCGAACGTGAGAACGCCCCAGCCGTCCGGAAGCAGCCTTCGGATGGGCCCGTTCGGCCGCACGAGCACGAGACCGCCGCGCTTCGTGCCGTCCGCGAGGAGGTCGCGCGTCGGCGACCACGTGCCGGCGCCTTGCGTTCGAACAACTGCGCCTCCTTGCGTCGCGACGAAGCCGCCGTTGAACGCGACGTAGAGCCCGTCGAAGCTGAACTGGACGGGACCGCTCGCATGACTGCGGACGAGAACGCGCGTCTTGCAGCCGTTCAGGTCGACGACGTCGAGCGCACCGCCGCGCAGGAACGCGACCGTTCCGAGATCGCCGGGCGGGCAGCGGTAGCCCGCTGTCGACGGGTTGCGCGACGTCGTTGCGCCCACGGTCGTCGCGTCGCCGCGGGCGAGAAGCGCATAGACGCCGAACCCGATCGCGCCGACGATCCCGACGAGGAGCGCGACGCGAAGCCGTCGCCGACGTTGTCGTTCGCGCGCCTCCTCGATCAGCGCGTCCGGCTCGAGCGGCGGATCGAGCTCGCCTTGCGGCTCGGTCGGTGGGACTAGCACGCTCGCCACGATGGAGCTAGTATTGCTAGCACCATGATCGGCGTCAAGATCGACCGCAGCGACCCGACGGAGCTTCACCGGCAGGTTGCCGCCGAAATTCGGCGGGCGATCGCCGACGGCGAGGCGGCGCCGGGCGAACGTCTGCCGCCGGCACGCGATCTTGCGGCCGTCCTCGGTGTGAACACGAACACCGTGTTCCGCGCGCTCCGCGACCTGCGCGACGAAGGCTTGCTCGAGTTCAGGCGCGGCCGCGGCATCCACGTCGCCGGAACGCCCGAGCGAAGCGCGGTCGTCGCTCGAGCCCGCGACCTCGTCGGCTTCGCGCGCCGGCAGGGGTATCGCATCGACGAGCTGGTCCAGATCATCGAGTCGATCGGTGGGGCGGCGTGATGGCGACGATCGCGCCGCCGACGCCACCTGCCCTTCCTCAGCCGCAGATCGATCTCGATGCGCTGATCAAGGAGGCGCGCGAGCGCCGGCGCCGCCGGCGACAGAGGATCGCGCTCGTGCTCGTCGCAGTCGCCGCTGCGTGCGCGTGCCTCGCCTACGGATTCGCGCGGTTGGGAGGGGACGGAGTCGGCACTCAGCATGTGCGGGGCGGTCCGGTCGTCAACGTCGGCGCGTTCCGCGGCCACGGCCGGCTCGCGTTCGTCTCGCACCGGGTGCTCTGGGTGCTCGACGGCGAGCACGGGAAGCTACGGCGGCTGCCGAGCTCGGGCGGGTTCGTCCCGACGCGGCCGGCGTTCTCCCGCGACGGCCGCTGGATGGCCTATCTCGCGCAACGCATCGATCCGAACACCGGTACCGCCAGGGCGCGCCTGTGGCTGGCGCACGGCGACGGAACGGATCCACGCGTGATCGGCGACGTCTCGCCGTTCGACCTCTACGGCTGGAGTCCGCGCAACGACACCCTTGCCGTTGCCGCTGGGCCGGAGCAAACGCGGCGGCCGTGTCCGTGCTATTCGCCGACGACGCTGCGACTCGTCACGCCGAACGGCTCATCGCGCGTGCTTGTGCGTGGGCCGTGGATCAACGGCGCCGCATGGTCGCCCGACGGCCGCGAGATCGCGGTTGCGGTCGAGGGGCCGCTCGAGCGCTCGGTCATCGCGACGTACCCGGTCGCCGGCGGCGCACCCACGGTATGGCTGCGATTCACGCGGCACGTGCCGCTGAACGGGATGACGCAGATCCTCACCTCCGTGGCCGGCTGGTGGCGCGGCGTCGGGATCGGCTTCTGGGCGGTCGGAAACGGAATGGTGCGCAACCTCGACCAGACGCCGCTCGACGTCGTCGCGGCGCCGAACGCACGACCGAGGTTGCTGGCGCAGACGCTTTCGGACGGGACGACGACGGCAGTTGCAGCAGCGGCACGCGGCGTCGCTGTCGCGGTCGTCGCCGACGTCAGCCGTGGCTACGAGGGAGGCCGTGAGATCTGGTCGGAGAAGCAGGTGCAGGTATGCCCGCCCGCGGCGCCGTGCCGCGGTCTCGTCTCACGCGCGTCGAAGGTGACGCTCGACCCGGCGTGGTCCGCCGATGGGCGAACACTCGCGTTCGTCGAGGCGCCCGCACTGCGAGATGCCGCCTGGCCGCAGCAGCGGCTCCACCGGTGGTATGCCGAGCACATGCTTGCGCTGTACGACGCGCGAAGCGGCCACGTCACGACCCTGCCTCGCGCGCGCGGCGCCACCGTGCCGGCTTGGGCGCCGGACGGCAAGAGCCTGCTCTACGTCTCCGGCGACGGGCTCTGGCTGCTGCCGTCGCTGACCGGCCGTCCGGTCGAGATCGCGACGCCGCTTTTCCCGCCGAACAACTGGCCCGCCTACTACGGTCAGATCGCCTGGACGGCGCAGTTCGCGTGGTGGGCGAAATGAGTGGGCCGCCCGCCTGAAATCAACGAGCTGGTCCCGGACAGGATGGAGTGACGGCCTCCGAACGCAAAGGATGACTTCCTGCCGATGCCGACCAGAGAAGAGCGGTTCAACGGGCTTCACGAGCAACATTTCGAGGCGATCCGCCGATATGCGTACCGCCGGTCGCCGGCGCTTGCCGACGACATCGTCGCGGAGACGTTCCTGGTCGCCTGGCGGCGGATCGACGCGCTGCCCGATGACGCGCGGCCCTGGTTGTTCGGCGTCGCGCGCAACGTCCGCCTGAATCTGCAACGGAGCTCGCGCCGGCAGCTCGCTCTGACCGAGCGCTTGACCGGCGAGATCGCGGTTTCTGCTCCCGCAGACGGCGTCGCCGTCGACGAGGCGATCGCAGGCGCGCTGTCAGGTCTCTCGGAGCGAGACCGTGAGATCCTTCTCCTGCACGCGTGGGAGGAACTAGACCGTCGCGACATCGCTGCCGTCACCGGCTGCAGCGTCGCGAACGTCAGCGTCCGCCTCCATCGCGCACGCGCGCGCTTCGCGCGCGCGCTTGCCGCGAATGCTCGAAACGCCGAGTCCCCGTTCCCACTGATCGATGGAGGCGCTCCTGATGTCGTCTAACGCCCTCGAGCTGTTGCGCGAGCACGATCCGGCGCGGTCGCTGCCCGCTCTCGACGAGTACGCCCGCCGGGCGCACGCGGACGGGATTCTCTCGCGGCCGAGCGGTCGTGCTCCCATCGCGGCGCGTCGGCGCGGACGTCGGGTGTTTCAAGCGGCGGCGCTCGTCGCCGCGGCGCTCGCCTTCGGCGTTGGTGTTGCCTGGGCCGCGGGTGTCCTTTCGCCGCTCACCCTCTTCGAGAACAACGCGGAGCAGGACGGCAACCCGCCCGGCGGCGTCTGGGATCAGTCGGTGCAACCGGGCAGCGTGCACCAGGTCACGAGCGCTGCGATCCCGAAGGTCGGCGACGTCGCGTTCTGGTACGGCAGGACGAAGGAAGGCGGCTGGTGCGGTGCGCTTCAGCTGCCCGGCGGCGAGTGGCTCGGCACCGGTTCCGGCTCGCTCGACGCCGGCGGGACGGTCCCAGGCTGCTACCCGACCCGCGCAGCGATCAACTCGGCGGCGAAAACGCCGGTGCTGGTGATCAACGGGCTCGACTACCAGGAGGACGACGTCGACGCCCGGCCGCTCGGCGGTGCCTTCTGGCGGATCAGGTTCGGCGTCGTCGATGCCCCGTCCGCCGTCGAGGTCGTCGACCGCGCGTCTGGCGCGGAGGTGACCGTTCACGAGGGACTGTTCGAGCTCGCCGTCAGCGACCCGGATCCGACGGCACGGACGCCGTTCCATCTCGTTGCTCTCGATGCGAGCGGTGCTGTCGTTGCCGACGACTGCCCGAGTTGCCGGCCGTAGGCTCGCACCCGGGTCGCGCTCAGTGATCGATCAATCGACTTCGACGCCGATGTGCGTCGCGGAGGCCTGCATCCAGGCCGCGCCCTGCACGCGGCTCAACGAGGCGGCGACCGCGACGAATGCGACGCCGCCCGCGATCAGCGCCGCCGCGAGCGAGTGCCCGCTCACGAGGGCGGCGACGAGGCCGACCGCGGATCCGCAGAGCGCCGCCGTGATCACGGCGATCATCCCGGCGATCGTCCGCCACCGCTGCCCGCGGTTTCCGAACAGGCCCTGCACGTGCAAGCGCTCGTCCGGACCGACGCTCAACAGGTACGGCGTCAGCTCGGGAGCCTCGTCGAAGTAATAGGCGCGAAGGCGTGCGATGCGGCGCGCGTAGCCGTGGTCCTCGATGCCGCTCTGCAGCGTGCGCTCGAATGTCACGAGGCCGACGAACGACAGGACCGGCAGGAGCACGAGTGCGAAGGCATAGAAGGCGCGACCGAGATGCGTGGCGGTAGCGACGAGCCCGAGCGCGACGAGTGCACCGCTCACAGCGCCGAGGAACATCGTCGCCCGACCGGTCGACTCGGAGATCGTCGCCGACCGCGCGCCCTGCAGGGTGAAGTGCTCGGTCGTGAGGAATGCGATGGCCGCGGCGCGCGGCTCTTCACGATCGTCACCCGCCATATCGTGACGTTACAGGTGTAGCGAGTCGGCTCCCGACCGAGGCTGCTACGTATAGGAGATGCACCCGTTCGACATCTTCGTCGTCCTCAGCGGCGCTTTCAGCATCCTCGCAACGCTCCCCCTGATCTATCTGGCCTCCCGCAGCTTTCGCGACGGGCGGGAGCTGCGGCGCGTGCAGAGCGAGGTCGCCGACCTGATGGTCGAGGTGCGCGAGATCCAGCACGAGATCCATCTCGAGCAGCGATCGACGAAGGACGTCGTCGAGCGTGTCGCCGCGGCCACACAGCGGCGGCGGCGCATCCCGCGCGTCCGCGTCGAGGTGACGCGCTGAGCGCGCCACCTCGACGGGCCGGAATTACGGCGTCGCCGTCGCGAAGTCGATCTCGAGGTTGTAGGGCTGCGGATCGGCGACGCCGGTCCACGTCATCGCGGCAAGCGTGTTCGTCGACGCGATGCCGTTGTAGTCGCCGATGAACGGGCGGAAGCCCGATCCGGCCGGCACGCCCCACTGCGACGGGTCGTAGCCGGTCGGCGTGATGCGTGCCTGCCGCCACGTATGGCCGCCGTCGGCACTCGTCGCGTACGTGAGGTCGACGAGCCGGTTGCCGGAGTAGCTCCGATCCCAGAACGACGCGTCGAGCCGGCCGTTCGGCGCGGCGGACAGCTCGCCCATGAAGCGGTCGCCGAACGCGCCGCCCGGAATCGTCGTCGTGAAGTCGAGGGACAGATCCGGCTTGAGCGAGTAGAGGAACATCTGTGCGTACGGGCCGCGGATGTCCGCGATCAGGACGTCGAGCCGGTTGTGCGCGACGTCGAACGCCGGCGCAGGATACGAACCGCCTGCGCGGAACGCGCCGCCCGAGATGTTGAAGCAGTCCGTCGGGAACAGGCACACGGGATTCATGAGCGCGGCGAACTGCACCGGCGCGCTCCACGTGTTGCCGCCGTCGGTCGACTTCGACGCGTAGAGCACGGTGCCCTTGCCGCCCTGCACGCCGTTGTCGAAGACGAGGTAGGCGTTGCCGGACGCATCGGTGACGATGCGCTGATCCTGGTTGTTGCGGACGTTCCCGGCCGTCACCTTGCTGAGGGCCCACGTGTCACCGCCGTCCTGTGAAGCGGCGACGTAGACCGGCGAGTGCATGTTGCCGCTGAACTCAGCCCACGTCACGTAGACGTTGCCGTTCGTCGGATCGACCCAGATGTTCTCGTGGTCGGCGAACTTGCCGTTCGAGCCGCTCGTCGTCCCATTGCCGTTGAGCGTCGACACCTGCACGAGCCCGCTGTTCTGCCACGTCTTCCCGCCGTCGTGCGAGCGGTTGAGCAGCAGTGCGATGTCGAACGGCGACGTGAAGTCGAACGCCTGGCAGACGTAGTACGCGGTCTTGCCGTCGGGACTGAACGCGATCGTCGGATCGCCGCCGGCGTCGTACACTCCTGTGCCCGCGACGCTCGGATCGTTCGTGAACGACGTGACGCCGGGCAGGAAGCCGTTCGGCAGGGCCGGCGTCCACGTCTTGCCGCCGTCGAACGTCGTGTTGACGGCGCAGCCGTCGTTGTAGTTCCAGTCGTTGGCGCCGGTGATCATGTTCGCCGGATTCGCCGGGTTGATTGCGATCGGCGTCTCGTTCTGCGAGAGCTGGTCGCGGGTGACGTCGACGACCGGCGAGACGGCGATCCTTCCACCGGTCCCGGCGGTGGCGCTCCACGCCGTCGTGCCGAACACGGCGAGCGCGGCGAGCGCGAGTAGTGCCTTCCTCAAAATGAACCCTCCCCTTGGGCCTGCGGACTTGACAGGCGGAACTCAACCTGAAAGATTGCGGTCTGCCAAGTCCCTGTGAGCCCCCGGGCTCGCGGGGACTAGGCATTTTTAGGCCGTTTTTTGGGCGAACGCGGGGTGCTAGAGGAGGATCTCGGCGAGCGTCTCGAGCGCTTCCGGCTGCGGCGAGCCGACGAGGAGCGTCGTCACGGGTGTTTCCCGCCAGGCCTCGAGGCGCTCGCGGATCCGCTCCTTCGGCCCGACGAGCGAGACCGCGTCCACGAGCTCGTCCGGGACGGCGGCGATCGCCTCGCGCTGCCTGCCGGCGAGGTAGAGCTCCTGGATCCGGGCCGCTTCCGCCTCCCAGCCGTAGCGGCTGACGAGCGCGTTGTAGAAGTTCTTGCCCTTCGCGCCCATGCCGCCCACGTACAGCGCGACGTGCGGCTTCAACGAATTGCGTAGCGATTCGACGTCGTCACCGACGAGAACGTTGACGGTCGCCGCGATCTCGAAGTTCTCCGGCGGCGTCCCGTACGCATCCCGGAACCGCTCGGGCACGACGAAGATCGGCAGCCAGCCGTCGGCGATTTCGAATGCGAGCGCGACGTTCTTCGGGCCGATCGCCGCGAGATAGATCGGGATCTCCGCGCGCAGCGGTCGCAGCATCAGCTTCAGCGGCTTGCCGAGGCCCGACTCGCCGGGACCGTGGTACGGAATCCGGTAGTGCTCGCCGTCGTGCTCGACGAGCTCGCGGCGGAGGGCGGAGCGCACGATCTCCACGTACTCGCGCGTCTTGACGAGCGGCTTCCCCCACGGCTGGCCGTGCCAGCCCTCGACCACCTGCGGGCCCGACGTGCCGAGGCCGAGCAGGAAGCGGCCGCCGGACATCAGGTCGAGCGTCGCCGCGGTCATCGCGGTGTTCGCCGGGGTGCGCCCGGGGATCTGCATGATCGCGGAGCCGACCTTGATCCGGGACGTGGACGCCGCCATCCACGCGAGGACCGTGACCGCGTCGGTGCCCCACGACTCCGCCGCCCACACCGAGTCGAAGCCGAGCTCCTCCGCGCGCTGCACGAGGGGAACGAGCTCCGCGGGGTTCGCGCCCGGGGTCTGGTACCCGAGATTCAGCCCGAGCCGCATTAGGCTGACTCTATGTCGCATCCGGAGCTGCACGAGGAGCAGGCGTACGTCGACCACGCGTACGAGTGCCTCGAGAAGATGCGCAAGACGCTCGAAGGCGTGCAGGACCGGATGGCGACGGAGTTCGCGGCGCGGGCGATCGAGGCGTGGATGAAGCGGCGTCAGAAGACGTTCGTCGACGCCGAGCGCGGGCTCTGCTTCGGCCGCCTGTCGTTGGACGAATTGGCGCGACCGTTGTACGTCGGGCGCCGGTGGGTGCACGACGACAAGCAGGACGTGCTCGTCGTCAACTGGCAGGCGCCGGCGGCGCGGCCCTTCTACACGGCGACGCCGGCCGACCCGCAGCGCGTCACACAGCGCCGACGGTATCGCACCGAGGGGCGCCGCATCGTCGACATCTCCGACGAGTCGCTCGACGGCACCGCGGTCGAGGGCGCATCGGTCTCCGACTTCCTGCTCGAGGAGCTGGAACGCCGGCGCGAGGGGCGGATGCGCGACATCGTCGCGACCATCCAGTCGGACCAGTACCGGCTGATCACGGCCGAGCCGAGGGGCGCGCTCGTCGTGCAGGGCGGGCCCGGCACCGGCAAGACCGCGGTCGGCTTGCACCGTGCGTCGTGGCTGCTCTACACGCACCGCGAGCGTCTGCGTCGCGTGCTCGTCGTCGGCCCGAATCCGACGTTCATGGAATACGTGTCGCACGTGCTGCCGGCGCTCGGCGAAGAGGCGGTCGAGCAGCGTGCGGTCTCGGAGCTCGTCGACGGGATCGTCGTCGAGCGCGAGGAGGCGCTGGACGTCGCGCGGCTGAAAGCGGACGTGCGCATCGCGGAGGTCGTGACGCGTGCGGTCGAGCAGTCCGTGACGCTCGCGCCTGAGGAGCTCGTGCTGTACGTCGACGGTGACTTCATCCGCGTGCGCGAGCGCGAGGTCGCCGAGTATCTCGTGGTCGAGCCGGACGTCCCGCTTGCAGTCGCACGCGAGCGCTTCCGCATGGCGGTGCTTCGGCGGTTCTACGAGCGCTACGGCGAGAAGCTCGGGCCGCTCGCCCTGCGCACGTTCGACGAGCTCGAGCGCGCGCTGAAGAACAAGGGCTTCCTGGCGAAGTACCTCGACCGCGTCTTCGCGATTCCGCGTGCGGACAAGCTCGTGGCGCGGCTAGTCACGTCGCCGGCTGCGCTGGCGACGGCGGCCGACGGCGTGCTGACTCCGGCGGAGCAGCGGCTGCTGCTGCGCGATCGCCCGCGGCGCGTGGCCGACCTGCAATGGAGCGAGCACGACCTGCCGCTGCTCGACGTCGCCCGCACGCTGATCGACGGGCCGCCGCGTGCGTACGGCCACGTGATCGTCGACGAGGCGCAGGATCTCTCGCCGATGCAGCTGCTCGCCATCTCGCGACGTGCCGTCGACGGCTCGTTGACGATGCTCGGCGACGTCGCGCAGGCGACGGGCCCCGTCGTCTACGGGCGCTGGGAGGAGCTCGAACCGTACTTGCCCGCCGACGTGGAGGTGACGATCGAGGAGCTCCGGCACGCCTACCGCGTCCCGGCGGAGATCATGGACCTCGCGCTGCCGCTCCTGGACAGGATCGCTCCGGACCTGGAGCGGCCGCTCGCCTACCGGAGAGGGGGACAGACCCCCAGACATGTCCGGGTGGCAGCGGCGGACCTGCTGCCGGTTGCGCTGCAGGAGACCGAAACCCTGGACGGGCTGCTGGCGATCATCGCGCCGCGCTCGCTCGCCGAACGCGCCCCGGAGGGCGGCGCGTTCGACGAGGGGACAGTCCCCGTCTTGACGCCGCGCCGGGCGAAGGGCCTCGAGTTCGACCACGTGGTCGTCGTCGAGCCGGCGCTGATCGTCGAGGAGGGCGGCGATTCGGGGTTGCGGGAGCTGTACGTGGCCCTGACGCGCCCGACGAAGACGCTGACAGTGGTGCACTCGCGCCCGCTGCCGTAGCGAAAATCGCCTCTTCCGCGTTGATCGTCCATGAGCATCCTCTGGATCGTCCTCGTCGTCGTGATCGTCTTGGCCCTGCTGGGCTTCGTCGGTCGCGGCCGCGCGTTCTAACAGCGCACACCGCTCCCCGGCGCGGGTAGCGTCGTGGACATGGAAGCACGGCAGCTCGGGGCCGACGGACCGCAGGTCGCGGTCGTCGGCCTCGGCACGAACAATTTCGGTGGGCGGATCGACTACCAGCAGTCGAAGGCCGTGGTCGACGCGGCGCTCGACGCCGGCGTCACGCTGATCGACACCGCCGACATCTATACGCAAGGCACGAGCGAGGAGTTCATCGGCCGCGCGTTGGCAGGCCGCCGTGACCGTGTGCTCATCGCGACGAAATTCGGCAAGGAGATGGACGAGAACCCGAGCGAGGCGCGCGGCTCGCGGGACTACATCCGCTGGGCGGTCGAAGGGTCGCTGCGTCGCCTGCGCACGGACGTGATCGACGTCTACCAGATGCACGAGCCGGATCCGAACACGCCGTTGCTGGAGACGCTCGAGACGCTGCACGACCTCGTGCGCGAGGGGAAGGTGCGCTACATCGGGAGCTCGAACTACACCGCCGAGTTGATGCAGGAGGCGGACGCGCTCGCACGCGAACGGCAGCTGACGCACTTCGTCTCGGCGCAGAACCACTACTCCCTCGTCGAGCGCGGGATCGAGGACGACGTGCTGCCGATGTGCGAGCGGCTCGGGATCGGGCAGCTGCCGTACTTCCCGCTCGCGTCCGGCCTCCTCACCGGCAAGTACACGCGCGGCGTCGAGGCGACCGAGGGGCGGCTCGCCGGACGCGAGATCCCGGACGAGCGCTGGGACCGCGCGGAGGCGCTGCAGCGCTACGCGGAGGAACGCGGCATTCCGCTCCTGCACGTGGCCGTCGGCGGCCTCCTCGCGCTCTCGCCCGCCGTCTCGTCCGTGATCGCCGGCGCGACGAAGCCCGAGCAGGTGCGCGCGAACGTCGAGGCGGGCTCGTGGCGGCCGTCGGACGAGGACGTTGCCGCGCTCCGCGCGCTTCGGTAGGCGCTCCGTCAGGCCGGCGGTGCGGGGTGCGGCGTCAGCCCGTGCGCGAGCATCACGCCGACGAGGGCGTCGACGTCCGGCGGTCCGCCCGCTGCGGCGTCCAGGATCGCCGCGACTTCCTGGAAGAAGTCGGGGCCGATCACGCCCGGAGTCGCGATCGCGAGCGCCTTCGCGTGCACGTCCGTGCGGTTGGCGAATTCGTGGACGGCGCCGCGGGGGATCACGAGCGCCTCGCCGCTCCCGAGCTCGGTCTCCTCCCCTTCGACCGTCCAGGTCAGGACGCCTTCCAGGCCGTAGATCGTCTCCTCGTAGCCGTCATGACTGTGCGCGACGGCGATCTTCACGCCGGCCGGCACGCCGAACTCGAAGACCGAGAGCATCCCCGCCGAGTCCTTGCCCTCGACGAGGAACCGGATCTCCATCCCCTCGACCGTGATCGTCCCTGTGGTAGCCGCCATCGGTAACACCTCCTGAGTCGGTAAAGTGGCTTGACAATAGATGGTCGATCCCAGTTCGTCAAGTCCCTTTACCCAGGCGGCCGAGCCGTCGGCGCTCGGGCCGCCGCTGATCGGAGCGCTCCTGCGAAAGCCCTGGGAGGCCGTGCAGTCGCACATGCTCAGGCGTCTGCACGAAAACGGCTGCGCCGACTTCGACGCCGCCTACCTTCCCGTCTTCGGCTATCCAGGCCCGCAGGGCGCGAGGCCGTCCGACCTTGCGGCACGACTCGGGATGAGCAAGCAGGCGCTCAACTACCTCCTGGGCAGCCTCGAGCGCGCCGGCTACATCGAGCGACGTCCTCACCCCGACGACGCTCGCGCCAAGCGCATCGCCCTCACCCCGCGGGGGCTCGGCGCGGGCAGAGTCATTCGGGACGCGGTCGCCGAGGTCGAGACGGCGTGGAGCGAGCTGCTCGGCCCCGAGCGCTTTGCCGAACTTCGGACGATGCTCGAAGAGCTCGTGCGCCTACCGACTTGAAGCCGGCGTCGCGGCGTGAAAGGATCCCGCCGGTCGGGGGCATTGCGGGTGAGCTCGGCTCTGTGACTGCGGATTTTCCGAGCCGAAGGGGAAGGTAGGTAACGATGACCAGACTGTCCGGCCGCTCTCTTGCGGTAGTGGGTGTGGTCCTGGCGGGTATCGCCGCGGGCCTCGTCGGCGGAGTGGGCACCGGGTATGCCTCGACGTCGTTCAACGTGTCCGTCTTGCCGCTGATCGGGGCAAGCGCGGGAGACCCCGTGCCGCAGGTGTCCTATGGCGGCAAGATCGGCTACGAGGTCTCGGTTCAGAACACGAGCACGAGTAACGCCACGCACGTCCAGGTCGTCGTGGATGTGCCTGCGGCGACGTTCGTCGACGCGACCGATTCGAGTTGCGCGGCCGCGAACGCCAACGCAAGCGAGATGATTTGCATCCCGAACGGCGGGACGCTGAACGCCGGCTCCACCTACACGGCCGACTTCCGCTTCACAGCTCCGACGAGCGGCTCGAGTGTCACGGCGACTCCGTCTGTGACCATCGCGGCGCAGACACAAGGCGGCAAGCAGAACGGCAACAACGGGACGACGGTCACGACCGGTGCGCCGGTGACGGTGGACCTCAACGCCGACGGAAGCACGAACGACACCTACTTGCGCCACAACGAGAGCGCGTCGGCGGGAGGGCCGGAGAACTTCTCGACTCAGCTGCCCGACACGTTGCTCGGCGGTCCCTTCGGGTTGGAGCTGGGGATCCACAACGAGACCGGGGCACCGATCTGCCCAACGTGCCTGCCGGTGGATACGAGTCTGACCATCCCCGCGGCGTCGCTCGTCGGGAACGCCGGCAACCCGTTCTATGACGGAACGACGTTCAACCCGTATGGCTGGACGATGAACGCGGCGGCACCGACGTCGTTCAAGTTGACCGGCGTCTTCCACATCGACGACAACGGCATCGGGACGAACGCGCCGATCCCCGCGTGCGCGAACCTCGCGGGACTCGGGCCGACGATCGCTTTCCCGGTCTGCTACGACACGCTGACCTCGAAGAACAAGGCCGGAGTCCAGACGCTGACGGCGACGGGGCGCGGTCTCGAGAACGGGAAGGTCGGCTTCGGATAAGCCTGCGCCCGTCAGCGTCAGTGCATAGGCAGGCTCGTCGGCACGTCCGCGGCGAGGCTCGGCACGTGCTCGAGAACGATCGGGCTGCCCTTCGCGTCCGCCAGGTCGCGGGCCAGAGCCAAGCGCTCGTCGGCTTCCTGCCGATTTCCGGCTAGGCGCAGGACCGAGGCCAGGGTCGCCAGAGCGGTTATCTTGCTGACGTCGTCGTCCGTCGACTCCAGCAGCTCGAGCGCCTCGCGCGCGAGCTGCTCGGCGGCCGCGACGTTGCCGCGCACCGCGGACACGCGTGACTGTTGCAGGCGCCAGAGCATCTGGGCGTCGACGTCGTCGGCCGCTGCCAGCTCTCTCGTCTCTTTGGCAAGAGCCTCGGCATCGTCCCACCGCCCCTGGCAGAAGACCGCCTCCGCAAGCAGGCCGGCCAGGGAGGACTGCAGGTAGCGCTCGCCGACGCCGGCGAAGTACTCGTACCCGCGGCGAAGCGCGGCCTCCGCAGCGACCGCATCCCCGGCCAGCAACTCGACGCGACCGGCCGAGAGTGCGGCTGTGGCGGCGTCGACCACCAGGCCGAGCTCCTCGAACATCGCGAGCGCGCGCCGGCACAGCTCGCGCGCCGAGTCGAAACGCCCGCGCATTGCCTCCAACTGGCCGAGAACGCAGTGCACTGCGGCTTCGGCCTGACGGTCGCCGGCGACACGGGCGGCGATCTCCTCGCAGGCGGCGATGCACTCCTCGACCGGCATCGGACCGTAGACGGCGGCAAGGGCAAACTGGGTCGAGGCGCGTCGCTCTTGCCGGACGTCGCCTGCCAGCCGCGCGTGCTCGATCGCTCGCGCGAGTGCGGCAGCGGAGGCTTCGTAGCGGCACGCGTTGAGACTGTTCCAGGCAGCCAGGCGCCATGCTCGCGCCAACCCGACCTCGTCGCCCTCAGCCTCGCAGAGCACGATGGCTTCTTCAGCCGCGCGAGTTGCCTGCTCGGTCCAGTCCTCGGTCCCGCCGGCGAGCAGGAGGACGAAGAGTCGGACGAGGCGGGCGTTGGCCGCCAGCGCGCGCTCCCCGGCGAGCTCCGCCGTGGCGATCGCGTCTTCCAGCAGGCTCTCGGCTTGCGCAAACTCGCCGAGCTGCATCAGTGCTTCACCCAGATCGGGGAAGAGCGCGAGGCGCTCCCGGCTCTGGGGCGGCAACGGCGCCGTGGCGCGGAGCAAGAGCTTCGCGGCCGCGCTCATGTCTCCGCGGACAAAGGCACGGCGACCGGCCGAGCCGAGTCTCCGGGACGCCTCGGCGCCGATCTCGAGTGAATGTGCGTCGAGGATTCCGAGCTCGACGAGGTTGCGATGGGCCTGCTCGAGGTGATACGCGGAAACCTCTTCGAACTCGATCGCCCGGTCGCCGTTCACACGGTCGCCCCACTGCACGAAGCGCTCATGGAGGGTGGCGCGCGCGCGTTTCAGAAGCCCCTCGTAGACGCTGTCGCGGATGAAGATGTGCTGGAACCGAAAGCCGTCGTCTGCGGGCTGGACGAATTGTTTCCGGGTCAGCTCGGTGAGCCGCTGTTCGATCTGCTCGCCGGCGAAGTCGTCGACGAGCTCGCGCAGCGCCGGTTGCTGGAAATAGTGACCGATGACCGAGGCAGGATCGATCACGGCCCGCTGCTCGCGTTCCAATCCGTCGAGCCGCGCGGTCAGCAGCGCATGGATCGTCGGCGGGACCCAGCCGGGCGGGAGCTCACCGAGCACCCACGTGTCATCCTCGAAGCGAAGCAGGTGCTCGTCGATCATCATCGACAGGAGCTGCTCGACGAACAGTGGATTGCCGGCGGCCGCCTCGGTGATGCGTGTCCGTGCGTCGTCGGCGATGCTCGCCTCCCCCAGC